>Ga0302268_1000894_pt1 | contig 18103 bp, 12 predicted proteins | sample III_Bog_E2_1_FD_194554 | JGI IMG/M metagenome (GOLD analysis project Ga0302268, IMG submission 194554) | Peat permafrost microbial communities from Stordalen Mire near Abisko, Sweden - III_Bog_E2_1 | ecosystem: Environmental > Terrestrial > Soil > Wetlands > Peat | place: Sweden: Abisko... | reverse complement strand
CATTTTTTAAATTCAAATTCCAAATTAATATGGGATCAAAAGCCGTCAATCCAAGTAGTAAATATGTAAGATAATCTAATCTGCTCAGATATCGACTTGCTATTTCTCCTTTTTTCTCAATATACCCATTTACAATCAACTACAACTCTTCATGAGATTTTAGGCTCTTTGTTCGTTTGTATGTAAACTCAAGCAGCTTTAGTAATTTTCCAAAGACTATCAACCATATTTTTTATAATCCCATCAATCGATAAATATTGATAATGAGGATATAGCAATTGATAGAATTCTTTTCAACTTGGCTGCTTTTTGATTTAGGCGGGATTCTCTCCACTCCATCTCTTAAATTTGAGTTATGAATGAGAGTGAATACGACACTATTGTAAATTTTAATGGCAAAAGTAGTTACTTAATTGTCATTGGAGAGGTTTATTGTCGAAATAAAAGATTTGGAAAATATTAGCAGATTTGATAAATTTGACCGTGCTCCACCTAAATTACTCATGGCTGTTGTGATTTCAGTCGTAGATTGAACCCCGGCTGCAAATTTAATAATAGCTTCAAGAAATTACTCTTAATTGACAATTTAATTTTTTACAATAGCCATATTCACCGGAGGTGATTTTTTGGGTTATTCCTTTAATGATATTTAAATTTAGATCTTTTTTTAAGGACTTTACCTTTTAAAGCAGGAAGTGGTAATGTTCGAAAACAATCCTTTGATTTATTTTGTATTTTATTTGTTGTTTTCAACAGTTGGAGCAAATTTAGGAAAGAGGATTAAAGTTTTTGCGGGCTGGATAATAAGCGATAATTTTTATTGACCTATTTATCTTTATTTAGTATTATGTGATTTAATAGCTCCTTCAATTAAGGCATGCTGCTTTATTGTGTGATTATTTTGACCCACAGCTATTTCTAATTTTGTTTTCTCCTTCTTGCTTTTAAATAATTTTGATATTCTATCTTTGATTTTCATGCAGATTAACTCATTTCTCTAATCTGTCATCTTTTTAGTCTTTTATTGCAACATCAATCTCTTTGCATCAGATAACTATTTTGATTTTGCTTACTGCTGCTATCTTTTAAACTATTAAATTAGCATTTTCTTACCGCCCGTTTCAGTCTTTTCCTACTTTAATTACCTAGCGTATTATCTTTTCATCAATTATTATTTTTATAAGCTATCTGGAAACTATTGATTAGCCTCACTCTTTATTGAGCCTATTAATGGACTTGCTATCTATTTATTGCATTCTAATCCCTCATTTGGAACTTAATTTTACTCAAAGGAATATTATCGCTCATTCAAGGTATTGCTTTGATGCTGGAATAATTTCCTATTGATGATCCTTAGGATCTGAACAAAAGCAACTAAGCTCATAAATATGACTGTGGTGAGTGGTTGGTCTATGACCTCATGTTTGATATACTACCAGCCGCCAGATGTAATCTTTTAGCAAAATGACTCGAAAAGTGTACTAATATGAATCATATTATTGAGTTATAAATCTAAGAATAGCAATTTAAGTCTAAGAAAGGGCAGCAAATTTAGACAATTACTTATAAAAGTAATCGGCTCTAAGTTGATTCCAACCTTCAAACCAAAGGATTTTCACTCTTAGAGGCGAATTTGGTGGCGACGATAAAATAGGTCTCACTAAGTGCCCTAAGATATTTTGATAATGATTTTAGTTGACGGCCTAAAAAATAAATGATTTGCAAAAATATTAGTCCTTATGGATTTATAAAGTGACCTCTAAAGTTTCAGTTGAATCATTGCGTCATCAAATCCTGTAGTCCTTGCATTTATTGCACTAAAACTATGCTTATTATAGGATTCGGCAGCATTCTTTTGAAAAGCCTAAAATTAAACAACGGTTCGCAAAGATCAGGTAAATCTGGCATTGGTTCCCATTGATTGTTGATTTATCGTTTATATTAAAAAAAGCCTTTGATATGAACTTTTTATTGCCCCCATATATAATATTTTTTCTAAGATTGCGATGGAGAATAGAGAGCTCACTTACGAGGAAGCTAATAGATTATTCTAGAGTGCTCTTTTAATCATCTCGCAACAAAATCTTGCTGACAAGCAAAAAAATCAAAAAAGCAAAAATTAACAAAACCACCAGTCCCCCTGCTCTTCGCCTAAATCTCCTAAAAAAATCAAAAATAGGGAAATGATCGCCTAAAATCTGGAATTAACTCCTCTCGACTCCTAACTCAACCCTGAAAAATCTCCCTAAAAAACCATTAATGTTCCTTTTCATAAATTGTCAACAGAGAAATGGAGTTCTCTCAATGAAATCTCTGAAAATTCTCCTTTGGGAATGTGGAAGCCAAATGAAAAATAAGAGAACAGTTTTAGCTTGTCAAGCATAAAGATTGAATCTCCAAATGAGCCTGAACGAAAATAAAGCTAAATGTAACAGTAACTGTCATTGGAAGTCGGCTAGATGAAAGAAGAGAAGGAGGAAAACTTGTATCTGGAAGGTACTTTTTTTTATAATTAGGTGAGATAAAATAAATCAAGAGAGACTTATAAATCAAGTCACGTGGAAAGATATGCAAAACTCAAGAAATAAACTCCAACACTGGCCAAGTTATAGGCTATCATTTTTACTGCAAAAATGACAGTGAGTGCTCCTTTGACTGCTACCTCTAATACGCCAATAAGCGTAACTCCAGAGGCGAAAAGTTTTATCGGCTCATGATGAAGTCCTAAACACACTTGAATGCCTGCTTGGAAGACGAAGAAGAGATTGCCTTTATGAAATTAACCAAAACCATCGATAACATGGAGGAACCCATTATTAAGTTGCTTTCCTAGAATGGAGAACTCAAGCCTAAAGTATCTTATTATTAATACAGGAAATACTAACCCAAATGGCTTAAAGATTAGGTGAATAAAACCACAAATTTATCTACAACGGCCTCAAATCCAAAAATTATCACAAAGCCGCCAAGAAATACTTTGATAACCTGATTTACAAGGTCAAAAACGGGATGGGAGTACTGCAACAGTGATTATTAATAATTATATGATAGTGACTACATTTATTCAAATTAAACAGAGATCAGAAGAGCATTGATCATGGCTTAAATAGCTACAAAACGCGATCCTCTTTCCCTGAATTCAGAACTTCATAAGCGTCCTTAAATTTTTGAATAAAGAAATCTTTTGAGTCCAAACGTAATCGACCAGGATTATGAGGTTTATCAAAAGGGTCTTTAATAGTGATGCAGCACTCCGTATCGATCGTGCGATCCTTGCTCTGATCTACTGTAATAATTCGTGTATCCTCCTTGAGCTTCCAAATATCCTAAGCATAGTACTTCATAAAACCCATTAACACTTTACAATAATTGACTCTTTCACAGTTGGTCACATCTTTTGAAGTTGACTTAAAGGTGTAATAGACATCAAACTGTTCAGTATCCCCTACTTTCATACGTTTAAAATGAAAATTTGGTCTCTCTTTATTCTGTTCACGGGCATCTATCAATGGGTTGACGAGATTTTTATGAATGAGATAATGAATCAGCATTAGAATCATGGCATAGGAGGAAAGCATTGATTTTTTAATGAGTCCAGATGCTTTTCCCCACATTTTTACCAGCAAACCTAAATTTTTGACCCATCTTACGCTTGAATACACCTTTAAAAATTGAGAATTTATCACTCCTAAGATATTGTTTACTATTATATCCACGTTTATTGATTGTTCACCGGATTATGAGATCTAGACATTTATCAGTGGAGTTTTTGCGCTGGTAATGATCTCGACTTTTACTCTACGTCCATTGCGACGAATGTCCTATTTGTATTATCTCTTGAGGAATTCATGTAGTAGTTTAAGAAGTTCTATTTCATTGACATAGGAATTGGTGAGGATAGTAAGATCAAGATCAGCATCAATACTGGCGAACCCGCTGGCTAATGACCCGAATTTACCGAGATTCAGGTTTAATTTCTTTTATTTTATGATGTTTAACCCACTAAATTTTTGGAGAGCCCGCTCCAGTTGCTTGACCTAATTTTCCAATCGCTGCTGAATTTGTTGGTCATTCTGGTAGGCACTCCTTTGAGCTAAATCAACCAATGCAGCATTAAGTAGAATTTACTTTTAGCTGCCCCCAACTTCAGCTCCGAGTCTCTTCTCCAGTTATTTGATGATATCATCTCTTAGCATTGCTGATTTGTTCTATTGCTGGCTGAAGATGTCCTCTATGAAATTGATAACCCGAGGCTTGATATTCTCATCAAGGCAGGATCTAAAGAATTTATGGTAGTATTTTTTCATCTCCTCGTTATCGCAGATTAGGTTGTCGACCTCCTCATCTGGAATGTGCATATATCGCAACAAAAAATCAGAACGAAACTCCTCTATGTTCTTGGCATCTTTCAGGTAGGCCAGTTGCTCAAGCCAGTTATTTATTGGGGATTCTAGTTCCCGCTTCAAAATTTATTGCAAGCGAAAACAGTCACGCCGAGAAATGAACTTCCTATCATAGAGAATGTTGTTGAGTTTTTCAATGAAGCGCAGCTTGCTAATGAAGGCATCGGTGCCCATGAAATTATCATTGATGATTCTGTAGTATTCCCGCAGTGCCTAACTGAAGTCTGAATCGAAAGTGATGTCCAATTTGAACTTCGAAGACAGTTTTAATTTGAACTATTTGAAGAGGGAGTCGTCGGGTGCGTTGTCCAAAAAGGGCTTCTAAAGTTCTTTGATGATCTGTTTGTAACAAGACAGACTATCGGTATGAGATGGCATTTAATAGAGGCAATTATGTTTATAAAGCGACTTCAAATATCACTTAATAGTGATATTCATATAAACAGAGACAATTTTAAGCAATTTTTTTTTCAAATCGAGCTGATACATAAAAGGGATGAACTTAAAGTTGTTTATGAGACTATTAAAAATATTTTATGAAAAATTGACGGCAAAATATTGAGAGATAAATGTCAATAATTCTCACAGTAAAACCTCAGAGTAAAAATATAAATATTTGGGAGAAGTTATAGGATAAATAACGTCTATGTTCATTATTTTTAGTCAATTTCTAAGTTCTAATATAAATAAACGATTATGCTATCTTTTAACTCGAAGGCAATTAAATTCCTAATAAATTAACTTAATTTTATAACACTGCTCGTAATATAACTTTTTATTACGCTCATCAAAAAACAACAAATGCAACTCTCATAAATATGCCTGAAAAATAATCAAAACGTATTTTCAGCACAAAATATCAGAAAGTTGGCTTGTTATGGCAGTCAATAATCTTCACCTAGGAAAATTCAAAAAATGCCAAATGTCAAAGGCAGAGTCTCAAGTTCTATCTCAGCTCGCCTGGAAAAGGGAAAATCTGTTTAGAATAGTATAAAAATCACTCTTTCTCCTCTCCCATACAAAAATGAATCTATACCAAGCAAAGTGTATTAATATCAGGAAATGGTCACTAAAAAGGGGTGTCTGCTACGACTTAAGCACAACATCAACAACTGCAAAAGTCCTTTCCCCAATATTGTGGATATTAAGCAAAGTGTAAAAGAAAATCAACAAAGTTTTGCTCGATGCATGAACCGCGAACTAGACTCAACTGGCAATGCTAATTTGTTAAATCATTTAAGACGAGATGTGCCCTTTGAAAAACACAATTATCTCAAAGAGGCTTGCAGATATGTTAAGAGAGAGAGAAACTACTTATTACATGCTAAAGATGAATCGAAGGACTATCACATAGTGCTTCCGCCTTTAGTAGATACTTGCTAAAGCAGCCAACATTGATTATTTACATTATTTTTTGTAAAATATTCACTGCCGCCAATTTGAATAAAGGATTTAATTTTAGTAATATAACACCTGATATTTCTATTTATTTTTCTCATTAAATATATATTAGAACGCTCGATATAAGTTATTCGATTGTATAACTTAAAATGTAATTGACTCATCTTTTTCTCAGTAATTTTTGTCCTATGTAGGAAAACTCAAACTATAAATGAGGCTTCTGCACATTGTCGAGAAGAGGCCAAACAAAATTATCAAGCTAGACCCCATTGATCCTGAAGACTTTAGTATTTCAGAATAGGCTGTATCCTAAATGCAACTCAGGTAAAAGAATGGAGCTAAAATAATATATAGCTTTATGAATTAATTCTTCAAAATGGAATGGCAGAGTTTATTTGCAACAAGGACTATCTTTTCGAGTTCTACCGTCATCTATAATTCACGCAAAAGAGCCTTACAGTAATTGATGAGGCTTGCCTGAGATTTAAAAATGTTAAAATCCTGAACCTTGTCAGGAATAGCATTAAAGTAAGCATAAATTAAAATAGTCAATTGAAAATTTGCCTCCTAATTGCAAGGAACTTTATCTTGATTTTAACCAGATTAATGACATAAATCAAAAAAGTAACAACTCCTTGGAGTTAATTTCACTTTCACACAACGTAATAAATGACGCTGTTTGTCAAAAAATAGTAAAAACATGTCAAGAATTGAGATGTTTTAACGTCGCTTGGAATCGCATATAAAAAATGAAAGAATTCGTAGAGCTCATGAGCAGCTTGACGAAACTGAAGGTGCTTGTAGCTTATGGAAACCCTATATCCATGTTGGCTTTATATTATAGCTATTTGACTGACCATGTCCATTTGATATATATTGATGGTTAGAAATACGTCAAGAAAGAGGAGATAAAAATTGAAGAACCGAAAATAGAGGAGAAGAAGTAAGTCAAATAAGAAAAGAAATAGACTAAAAAGGAAACTAAAAAGGGAGGAAAAGTGGAAGAAAAGCCAGTCTAACCTCCTAAAGTAGAACCACCCAAAATCGAGGTGAAAAGGTAGTTGACCAAAGATGATTTCTAGAAAGTAAAAATTACAATAAAAATAACCAATTTGGAGCAGTTTGCTGGTAATAGTTTTGATCCCTCCCTATTTCCTCCTGATTTTGACTTCAAAAAAACTCAAACAAATTACTGGCTTAAATATACTTTGCTGGGTCAATAAGTATAGCTTAAATAAAAGATGATTTCTTTTGATAATGCGACCATTTAAAATGAATAGATGAGGTTAAATCTAGAAGCAAATATACTCAGTGAATTTACCCTCGGCTATGACTCATTTCTTAAATTTAATTAGGTATGTTTATATTAAATCAGGGCGCTCGAATAGAAGTTCATCAAATCGAACCCAAGATGGTCAAAGATGCAGATACTTTCGAACTCAAACCCGAAATAAATAATGGACAAATTTCCATGACGACTTCCATTTTAGGCGCTATCTTTATTGATTTACGACAACTACACATAGCCAAAAAAAAGGAGATCCGCTTGAAATATCGATTGTTCAGTTCATAAGCAGTCAACAATCCTTTATTTGCCGATCCATATGAAAATGAGGAGGATCTGATCACAAAGCAGAAATCATAATTTTAAAAAAATATGAAGAAGAAAGAAGAGTAAGCTCTAAAAAAGATATAAGAGTAGGAGTTGCTAAAGCAGCAAAAGAAAGGAGGAAAGGACCAAAAGAAGGTAGCTGACAAAAAAGTCGTAAAGAAAGAGGGGAAAGATGCACCGGTTATGTAAAAACGTAAATCATAAAAATGCGAGTTTCCTTTGCATAGCCGGTAATACTGCGTTGTGGATAGTCTAAAGATGTATAAAGGCAAATCGCTCCTCTGCGTTAGTTTATCAATCGAGTGATCTTATAACACGATATAAATACAATTGAATACAAATTTACTGACTTGATGTTTCCATTTCCAAGATTATTATGGTTTTAAATAAACAATGATCAATGACAACAGTTAGAATGGCCAAAGCAACACCAACAATACTCACAATGGCAACGACACATATGAACGCGTCAACGCTTACTCTCATTCTTGCTCTCCTTAACAAATATTGACTCTTGTTCTTTTTTTGATCATCATCGTCATGCACTCCGTTTTTATCGTTTCCTCCATTGCCATGTTCGGCCAACCTATCCTTTGGATACTGCTATCGGTCACATATATTCTTCTGCTTGTTATAGCCTATGACTATTGCGCTCTCACCATTCAGGATCCTGTCGATGACCTCGTATTGGGCATACAAAAATAATCATATAAGAGAAACGAATTAATATATTGCATGCATTGCAAGGTAAGCGTTCACCGCTCCAGCTATCATTGCAATACCTGCAATCGGTGCGTCTAGTATTTCGATCATCACTGCAGATATCTTAATAATTGCATCGGAGGCAAGAATTATCATGAGTTTTTGAGGTTGCTTATAACTGTTACTATATTTTGCTTGACTATTATTGGTCAGGGAGTGTGGATATTCGCAGCTACCTTCAGCAATTCTAATTTTAAATAGCAGATTATTAATAACTGGACAGTGCTGGCGACTGTAATTCTTACGTTATTGGCAATGCTTTCTGTTGACACTCTGCTCGTTTTCCATCTTTATCTAACATGTGGACTCAAGAAAACTACTTATGAATATCTAATGGGCAAAACCGAAAGCTAGCGGCAGCTATACACTAGTCAATAGCAAATCGACAACCAAGCGTGACTTATGATCCTACTATGTATTTTTATTTATAAGAAGCAATATAATACAATATCAAATATTTTCTATTTCGGTAAAATATTATAGGAACTATTAGAAGGATACTTTGTTGCCTTGGCATTTATTCAAGCAGGCCAACACCTGCTCACCTTAGCACGAAGAGTGCAGCAATTCGCTTAAATCTTGGCCTGAAAGATAGCCGCTTTTGTTCTTATCTAGATATTTGAAAACTTCTGTCAATGATTTAACTGTTAGTAATTTGGTTCGATCTGAAAGAATATTAACAAACTAGCTAAAATTAATTTTATCCTCTGTGCTTTTACCAATTTTGAACAAGACGCCGTCAATATTATGATCTGAATGTGGCTGGCCAACTTGTTAATAAGCTAAGGCCAGCTCAGTTTTGTCAATGAGCCCATCATGGTTTTGATCCAACACATCAAACATTTTAATTAATTCTTAAAGCTCATATTGTTTCGTATTAATAAAGGAAATATAGAACTCAACAATAGACTGAAAATTGTTGCCTCTGCAGTAATTATTCATTTTTTGAGTGACAGTTAGGAAAACATCTTTATAATTTTATGAATATGGAACTTATCTAAACCATGGATGTTTAAGAGCTTACTATGCACTAATTCGATTACTTATTTTCTTATCAAGAAGTTTTATTAACAAATCTTTGACTTCAAGGGGTGCTGCTTTCCATAAAGGGCCTACATAACATAAAAAATACCAAAAAATGTCAAACTCTCCTTCTGGATTTTATACATCGTCATATCTTTGCTTTTTCCAACAAAAGGGTTTTCTCCTGATATCAATTAATAAAGGACAACCCCTGCACTCCATAAATCACTTTTTGCTGAGTATATTCCGTCAAAACATTCTGGGGCCATATGAGTATAAGTGCCTATCTTCTGTTTATCTTGAACTCTTTTATTCCGCAGAGTCTTTGAAAGTCCAAAATCAATAACTCTAATATCTAAATAATTATCTACGCCTTCATTCTACAGTTTATTTACCAGAACAATATTTTGTAATTTGATGTCACGGTGAACAATGTTTCTTGCATGCATGTACACCAAGGCACTGAGCAGCTTTCGCATGATGGTCTTGATCGAGGAGATAGGGCAACGAGTTAATGACTTGAGATTTTGAGACAAGCAACCTCCTTCGCAATATTAGGTGACTATGTAATAATTATCATTGTAGAAATATGCCTCATATATTTTAATAATGTTTGGATGGTCTAACTTACGAAGAGTATCAATTTCACACATTATCTTGTTATGGTCGATTGCAGGAAATTATTTTTTCTTGAGCAGTTTTATGGCTCTATATTATCCATTTTCACGATTTGTCGCCTTATAGACCTCTCCAAAAGTCCCTTCGCCCAATTTTTCGAGAAAATTGTATTCCAAATACACATCATCATTTTTTAATGGCACCACATCTTCTTTATTTATTTTTAGCCCTTAAAACACTTGATAGTCGGATAGTTTCAATTTTGATACCTGTTTGAAGCTACTGGAGGCTGTCTATGATTATTCTTTTGATTTTTAAAGAGCCAAGTCCAAAGAAACCCGATATTATAATCTCGTTTTTTTTTATTATCCGAACTTTTTTGGAACGATTCCTTATTTACCCTTAGAAGGAACTTGAAATTGTTAATTAATTCCTAAAGCTGGTCGTGATTTCTTCTTTCCAAGCTAAGAGGTACTTGTTAGCATGTTATTGGAAGCAATGACAGAGGTCTTTAAAAATTTGGTATTAAGTAGATCTTTTGACGGGTTATCACATTAGTCCATAGTTTCCTCAATCTCCAGGAATGAGTAGTTAGGTGTTTTATCATGTGAGGTTTACATTTTCGCAATTTAGATTGGGCTGATTGGAGGAGATGGATCCTCGAGACAATTGCCGCTGAAATTTCCCATTAGAAGTAGTAATTATAGAATTAGAAAAGCAAAGGTATATACTTTTAATCTACTTCAAATTTATAGATTCTGCCTAACAATAACAAAAGTAATGATTCTTTTTCTAAAACTAATCGAAGGATTTTTGTAATTTAGGAGAAATTATAAACCATTTTTATTTATGCTCCCAACCCGAAACAATGATTCAACAATTTTAGTCAACTTGGAATTAAAACTATCATATGGTGCTGGGTAGCATAAGGCTTTGGCAAGTAAGTACCTCATATCAATTAGTTCATCTTCCGTCGAAGTTATTATTCTACAATATTATAAAGGCAAATGATGAAAGATAAAAAGATAAACAATAATCTGCAGTTGCGTATTTGAGTAAATAAATACTTCATTTTCATAGTATCTGCGCCTCTCCTAATTATATAGTATATTATTATAAACGAGATTATATATTTCTTGAACGGGTGTGGCTTAGTAAAATTTAATTTATTCTGATAGGGAGCTTTGAAGTTTAAATTAATATTTAAAAAGAATCGATGTTTGTATCGCCTCTCCTGCGAAATGCGTTCCGCTTCTCTAAAATTTACTATGATGCTCAAAAGGCCATTGAAGGCGTCCAAGATGGTTCATTTGTGATGGTTGGAGGTTTTGGTTTCTGCGGGGTGCCCATGAATCTTGTTAATGCTGTCAGACTCAAAAACATCCAAAACCTTACAATCGCCTCCAACAGTTGCGGAGTCGACGGCAAAGACTTAAAAAGTGACTGGGGACTAAGCATGCTTCTCAGAACTCGACAGATAAAAAGATTAATTTTTTCACATCTGGGAGAGAATGTTGCAAGTCAAACACAGTATTTCAACGGAGATATCGAACTTGATGTTTGCCCGCAAGGTACCCTAGCTGAAAAAATTCGGGCAGGAGGCGCAGGCATTCCAGCATTCTACACTGCAACGGGAGTCGGTACAATCGTTTAAACTGGAGGATATGTCATCAAGTACAAAAAATTGGCTGATGGAACACTGGAACCAGAAATCCTTTCGCAGCCCAAACCAGTCAAGGTCTTTCACAATAGGAAATATATTTAGGAATAGTCAATATACGCAGACTTCGCTTTCGTGAAAGCAAAACGAGCTGATACAATGGGAAATCTCGAGTTTCACAAAACTGCCAGAAACTTCAATGCAGATATGGCAACTGCAGCTAAAATAGTCATTGCTGAAGTCGAAGAAATCGTTTAGCCTGGTCAATTAGATCCAGAAGCCATTCATGTGCCTGCTGTCTTCGTGGACAGAATCTATCAAATGGATCCTCGCAGCGAATACTCTGAAAGTGTGATTGAGCGACTCACAATAGTGGATCACGTTGAGGTCAAACGTAGAGTAAGATACACTTCGGTACACAAGAAACGACTCACATTTAAAGATGACAATCTTAACCTAAATGCAAAGGAAAATATCAGATATAAGATAGCTTCTCGTGCCGCGAAGGAGGTTAAGAATGGAATGAGTGTAAATCTCGGTATTGGAATCCCCACTTGCTTGCCTTAAGTTCTGCCACCAGATGTCAACATCAGTATTCAAAGCTAAAATGGAGTGATTGGAGTGGGCCACCATCCAAGTATGGCTGAGGTTGATCCCGATGATATCAATGCTGGAAAGGTATATACTTGTTAATGTAGGAAACCATCACCCTTAATCCGGGAGGCTCTTATTTCTCTTCCTCGCAATCTTTTGCAATGATCAGAGGAGGTCATTTAGATGCAACAATGCTTGGCTCTTTTCAGGTCAGTGAAAACTGCGATATAGCGAACTGGATGATTCCAGGCAAAGTCATGAAGGGTATGGGAGGAGCAATGGATTTGGTTTCTTCTGGATCAAGGGTAATAGTCCTAATGCAGCATTCAGCTATGTCTAAAAAAGGTGAGCGATAAATAAAGTTGCTGCCACTCTGCACTTTACCTTTGACTGCTCAAGGGGTTGTTTCAATGGTGATTACTGAGCTGGCAGTGTTCTAGAATCGTAATGGTAAACTGGTGCTAACTGAAATTGCCGATAATACTACGTTTGAGTAAGTGCAAAACCAAACTGGATTCAAAATTACCTGTGCTGAGAGTTTAGGTAGATTCTGAAATGATTATATCATGAGCTATCTAAATATTTTGCAACGTTGATGATGCCCAAAAAAATAGTTTTATTTTGAGATTGTTTAGAGCTAGGAGTTCTATTTCTTAACATGATCACAATTATAATATTCATTCTCATTTTTAAATTGATTGACATTAAATGGAATTGGACGAACAAATTCCCGAGGCAAAGAAATTCCATAACGAAAAAGCAGATAAGGACAATCAAATCAGCATGTCTCTCATCGCACAAACCTCCATGTAAAATAATTAAGCCAATACCTTAACTGAGGATGAAAAGTACCACTAGTATTATACAGAATCAACGTAATACTAAAACTCAAATCAATTCACCTTGAATGGCTCAACATTCGTAGAATCGAAAATCTTTAAGTTTTTTAGCATCTAAACGTCCTTTATCTCCAGCATGTATCTTTAGTTTCATCATTTAGAATCGCATTGCTAAGATAGAAGGACTAGATCATCTTCAAAATTTAGAGTATTTGGCCCTCAATGACAACCAAATTTCAAACCTCGAGAATTTAACAAATTTGAAGAAGCTTATGGGACTTAATCTAAACAATAATAGCATTGAGGAATTATAACCAAAATAATTGCCATAAAATTTGCAGTTACTTTCATTTAAGAACAATCCAGTCTGCTTGGTATAACTGTTAGAATATAGGATATCGACTACAAATCAAAAATACTAAGACAGTTGAAATCATTGGAAATGCTTGATGATCTAGCTATCACTCCTGTTTAGAGGTTCAAAATCATAGGCATTTTTCCATAAAAATTAATAGGTTATGCAAATCAGATGCGGCAGTTTTATACCAAGAGATAATTAAAGTCAAAAATTGAGGAAGAGAGTAAACCTTTGTTGTTTAACACTGAAGGCATCAATTAGAAATAAGCGTTGAGTGAAATTAGAGAAAAAACCAGAAAATATTTATACTAAAATCAACAAACCTTCGAGCGAGAGCATAACGAACAACTATAAAACTTCAAATAGAAGATCGAAGTCAGCAAAAAGATAAGACATATTAAGGAAAATTAAGAAAAATAGAGGCAAAGTCGACTTCAAGACATTAAGAAATCAACCATGAGTTAGCTCATGAACAACTATAAATGATCATACTTTAACCTTAAATACTGATACAGTTAATTTCAATCATTCTTTTTCATGCAGTCCTTTTGGCATTGTTATGTCGATACTCTATAGTTTTGTTATGAAAACTCTCCGAGTGAAAAATTTACTTTATATTTCATCCATTTTCTATCGAGTCAAATTGCGGGGAATATCTTCTCTTCTGCAGAAGCATCGACCTGATTGAGCCATAGCCTTACGCATGCTCACTCCAGTTTTTCTCGCCTTGAGATAGCCTTCAATATTAGGCGGAAATTTCAATCTATTGAGATGCCCACAAATAAGGCGGTTAGTGTTGTACTCTTCATCACGGGGGAAGAGTTATCTGTTAAGGGTAAACCTTCTATAATCGCTTTGCATTTACTATAATCGAAATAAAATACAGAGAGCTTTGCATTTTAATAGGGTTTTTGTTTGATTATTAGCAAGATAATGAATAGAAACAAAAAGATAAAATCATCGAGCCAAAAATGGTCTTTATCTTCGGGTTGACTTGGGGTTGACTCGCAGCAATATTAAAGTTGTGCCAGCTAGTAGAAGTGCGCAAATCATAACAACCATTGTAATCTCAACTTTCTCTTTTTGAAAAGTATACCAGAATTGCACTAGTTTAATGTAAATTTTTTGCTTGATAGTACTTAATAGTGAACTAAAAAGCGAGATGTAAATATATTTCGAGAATAAGGTCATCGCTAAATATTAGTACATCATTGTCAGGTCGAATTTAATTTTGATCAACTTGCTCACGCTCAGAAACAGTAAGTAAAGGATGATGTAGGACTACACCATTTTTTAGAAATATATTGAAGCCTATCCAAATCTCAAGAAATTCAAGAGAGGATCAATAGTTTTAAACAAAATTTAAAAGCAAGAGCTTGCCATCAATATCACCGCTAATATTTTCATCCACATATTTACTTTTTCTCGCAACCATTATGGCATCTATTCTTAATTAAATTAAAATAATACGATTTCATACTATCTCTCATTCCTTATAAAATGATAATCATATATTTGTAGATTGGGCTGATCATTCAATCAATCATTCTTGCTTCGTGGCGTATTCCTTTTTATTGATTCGTACAATTCCAAATTCGGCTCGTAAATAAATTCATTTGTGTTTGGAAAATCTGTTAGAAGTATTTCTACTGATTTTTTCTCCTTTGTCTTGGATGCATCCTTCTCCATCACAGAAACTTACTCTTTGCATAAGTTCTCACCCTCCTTTTTGGGTTTTTCAGATTTCTTTTTTTCTACCTTTTTTTCTTCTTTTTTAAAGGGGTTTGTATAGATTTTAACTTCCAATTCTTTTTTTTATTTTTCCTATAATTTTTTATTAGATAAAACTTCTTTATTGAATTGAGCAAATATTTTATCACAATAAGGATTATCCCAAGATACAATATTGTCAGCGGGTTTGATTTAAGCTATTTTTTACTCACAATTATAATCGGGCTCCCATTTTAGCTTGTGAAATGCAAAAAGACCAATGACAAATAGGAAAGTGAAGACGTGAGTTATAAGACATACCATAAACACGATATTTTAATGCCAAATAAATATAAACTCACTTTCATCTATGCTGCTTATTCTGAAACTTTCATACAAACACAGCAAACAGCACATAGTCTCAATATACACCACAGTCTCGATGATTGTGATCTTTGAAGATGGAGGCAGCTGTTCTTTGATTGAAGGAATCAAAGCAATGTAACCCAAAATCATTGTGGCGATTGCGCCGATACGTCCTGATAGGTCAGGTCCTTGGAAAAAGATGGCTAGGCTTACAAGAGCAAGCAGGAATATTGGAATGAATATAGTTGCTAGTGAATTTCCAGGATATTTATAAAGAGGAATGACAAAATGAGTGTACTGAAAATATTTTACTTTTTTGGGAGGCTTACTGGATCCTTTTTCATTTTTACGCATAACCAAGTTAGCGGAAAAATCTACTAGTCCTTTCGTAAATTCACTCATAGATAGTAATGGTTTATCATCTTTCTTCTATTATTTCTTAATACTTTATTCAAGATTTTTTTTTTATTATTTTTTCTTTTCTTACTTTTTTTCCCTTTCAGTTTAATGAGCCCGAACTAGTTCACTATACGACCCTAATTGAGTATGATAACTTTCAAGTCTGTTTTATGCTAAATCATAAACTCCAAAGACACAATCAAGAGCAAAACTGATCGGGATTTTGTCACTGTTTCTCATACAATTAAAACTAATTTTGTATTATTTCTTTTAATCATAACCTGTTGCTTTATCATTTTATGCCGGATTCTATTTTTTGAATTCGCCGACAGCCACTGTTACTGTATTGAGAGTCAAGGAAATAATTAATTCAATGAGTTCAAAGGGAGACCAAAGTGTATCTTAGATTAGAAAAGCAGTAAACACTTTTCTAATGGTGAATATTAAAATTTTGGTCTTTTTATCATTTTTGGTTGTTATCGATAAGCCATCATCTTGGAGTTTAAGGGCTTAACCTCGATTTAATTGAACAATAATTGACGTTTATAGCTTTTTCACTATCTAATCCGGAATGTCTCCATAGGCAACATTGATGATCAAAGCACAACTTATATTCCCAATCAAACTTTGCACTGATACTTCTTGCACACTTTTTATTTTGCATGTGATATAGACTGGCAAGTAAAACGTAATTGCCTTTACACTTTCTTGATAAAGAACTTGATTTGTAAATCCTAATTATCCTTGAGATAATTTGAGTGAATCAACTGATTTTTCATAATTTCTCTAATTGAACTCAGGATGTTTGCTTACTTACGGCTAATTTTGGTATGCAAAGGCAACCAAAAATGAAAAAACCGAAGAGACCGATCCCAGTAATTTGATGATTACTTTAAAAAGACGAGAAAACAACATCGGCTTTATCGAATCAACAAGCCTTTCGTATCTTGGTTTGGCTTAAAGGTTTCCTTTTTTTGCAATATTCCGTTCACTCTAAGAAGCAATGCTACTTTAACTCATTAGAAATAAATTTGAAAGACAAAAATGTTATAAACATTTCTAGAATAATGCTCAGTTAGTTGAAGTTTGCTGAATAATTAAAAATAAAGATATTGCTAAAAAATATGCAAATGGCTATTGTACATATATTATTATTAGATTTGAATTGGCATTCAATGAACGAAATTTCAATCAGGAGAAGTAAAATTGCTAAGGAACTCTCAAAGCAACAAAAAGAAAAGTATTTTCAATAGCGTCGCTAATAATTACTTACTTCTCTATAAGCCGAGACAACCTAGCAACAAAGTCCAGAAATCGGCTTGCTTCGAATGTTTATACATAAATCACTAATTAAAAATGGACTGCTTTCTGAAATTAAATTTAGCAGCTTGCTTGAGCAAATCGAAGTAATCATCAAGGAAGGATCTTCAGTCAGATAGTTGTAATTAATTCTCGTAATATTTTCAAATATTTTGATTGACGACATTAGCGTTGACGAAAAAGAAAAGATTGTTAGTTTATGCTTGTCCATAATTGCTCTTCCTTAAATACGAAAATAGCTAGAATCATAAGAAAGAAGAAACATTACTTTGATGTTATCACTGACTCACATTATTATTTCATTGATGAAAGCTGCTAAATTTATAGACGAATGCATGGCCATTTAATGTGAATCAGCAGCTCTTACGCTACTTTTAATCCTTCTATAAAAATTAGTATAAATCATCATTTAAGATGACTAGAGTCTCAAAAAGGGAAAGGAGTATCAAGTTATATCAGATATTTGCCAGGAGATAGTTTCCTCACTGATGCAATATTTATTATATGAATAGGAATATGTCGACCAAACAAACTTAAAATTCAACAGAAATCTTGGAATATTTAAGCAGATTCTGGACATTCACTTCAAACTGATGAGCAGCAGCCACAACAAAGGTCTTTTTGATGAAATCATTCACGAGGGATTTTTGATAACATACGAACTAGTGAGTGAAAGAGTGTAAACATTCGATTTTCCCATGTTTTTTAACGATAAGGCCCTTTTCTATCTTCTTATTCATGAAATTATTCACAATCGCTCAGCTCACTGGAATTCCATTGCTATTAATATTTTAACAAATATCATCGTCGACTCTTCTCAAGAAAATAGAATCGAGGATTTTTCAGGAGAAATTCAAAATATCATCGCCAATAAAGAGGAACCATTTTTTAGAAATTTACTGCTGAGGGGAAACAGCGAACTGGAGAAGCTGAAGCTTATCAAACAAATAATCAAAAGCGACAACCTTTTCAGTATTTTCGAAGAAGTGTTTTTATAGAACTGGCGAGAGTTAATCGACAGCTGCTGCTACCTAATTA
>Ga0302268_1000893_pt1 | contig 18123 bp, 12 predicted proteins | sample III_Bog_E2_1_FD_194554 | JGI IMG/M metagenome (GOLD analysis project Ga0302268, IMG submission 194554) | Peat permafrost microbial communities from Stordalen Mire near Abisko, Sweden - III_Bog_E2_1 | ecosystem: Environmental > Terrestrial > Soil > Wetlands > Peat | place: Sweden: Abisko... | reverse complement strand
ATTTTGAAGAATATAACTTCTACAAAGATTATAAAAATCAGAAGTGTCTAAACTTTTTCGACAATTTGAAAAAGATTCATGAGAGTAATAAATACTTGCTTATAAATGCTCTAAAAACAAATCAAGCATAGTTCATTTTAGCCTAAAAGTCAACAAAATTGCTAGCTGTTTTACATTTAATGCAAAATGCAACAAGAGATAACTTTTCTACCATGATTAGGACTTAAAAAAAAACTTTATTGCTGAATAAAACATTTAATCGTTTCTTTAACAATTGGAAAAACAATATTTATCGAACGTTTAATATATGGCGTTAAAATAAGAATCAAAAGAAATTGGATATTTATAATAAAAGCTAGAACAAAAGAAATTCTCTCCTACTTTTAAACTCTCTACTGAATCAAAACTTAAAATTTAAGATTTCTGTCGGTATTTCCCAGTTTTATCAAAATTTAAAAATCGGTAAAATAAAAAACACTTTATTAATTAAAATACTTAAAACAAAGTCAGAAAAAGTGCAAACTGCATTCAATGCATGGAAAATGGTGCCTTATCAATAAGCAAAAAAGTCTAAAAATATAGCTTCTAAATTTGAAAATAAACTGGCTCGATTCAAAGCAAATCGATTAAAATAAGTAAATGATTGTTTTAAGAAATGTAATCTTGAAGGAATTGCTAAAAAATAAAATGCTGTGAGGAATCTAGTGAGTTCAAAACTGATAGAGAGTAAGGACTTATTTTTCAAATGGAGGAAGATTAATAACTAAAATAAAATCACTGACAAAATTATCTACCTCGATAAAGTGTTTTAAACAACAAATTTTATCTATCAAAACAATTTTTCTATTTTCGATGATTGTAAAATTCAGGATCAAAGAAAAATTCAATTAGTTACAAATCTTTTCAATAAAAACGTTACTAAGCTTCGGGATTATTTTGTTATATGGCGTAAGTCCGCTAGATCATAAAAATTACATCTATTTGAGAGAAAAATGAGAAATTTTAATCCTGAAGACTTTAATAAAAGGCTTATGCAAATTGGTTTTATGATGATCGAAAAAAGAAAAGACATAGAAGCTATGAAGGGCTATATAAATTCCCTTTGGAAATGGAAAATGTCCAATATTCAAGCAACTTATTATTCGAAATTTATAAAGGTATTTAAAGAGAGCGAAGAAATGATAAAATTGTCCAATTTGCTAAACAAAAAGATATATGAAAACTCTCATCATAGCTTTAGAAGCATTTTGTCAGTCAGCTTGGAAAGAACTAACAGAAAAAGAGAAATTGTTTAAAAATATCTTCTCAGAAAAGCGAGAAATTTCTTTATGGCGTTTAAAAATAGTACTCTAAAATCTGAAATAAATATTTGGAAATCAAAATACACTGAGACCATTAAAGCCAAGATATGGATAGATATCCTTTCAGCTATCTCTTTGAAAACAGAATATATTGGATTCAATGCAATCAGAAATTATTGTGAATATACAAAGAAAATTGAAGAGTTTGAACTGAGATTAATAAAATATAACATCAACAATTTGAGATAGGCATTCTAAAAAATCAAAAATGAAGGTCACTTTAAATTTATTTTTACAATCAATTTAATTAATCAAAGAGCTGAATAGATAAATATTCGATAATCTTTTAATCTCCTTAAGCTTAAAAGCAAATTAGACATGCTGAAAAAAATAATTTAAAAAACAGTGACAAAAAATATAGTACAGTTTGGCTTCGATTGCCTCAGAAAAAGAAAAGAAAAAATTGTGAAAGCAAGATTATCTCTTATTCTTCTGGAAACTCTTATCAATCAAGATAAAATCAATAAGATCAAAGATACAATTTCTCAATTTGACAAAAATAGGATGAAAAGTATAGCACCTTAAAAAATATTTAAATTCATTAAAAATAAATATGATCAGTACGCTAAAAATCTATTTGAAGGAGGACTCAACGTGTTGAATATTGGAAAAATTCTTTAAAGATTTAAGCGAGCGCAAACTTTAAAGAGAATCCTTGAAAAGCAAGATGAACAATTGAAAAAAGCATACTTAAATAAACTTCGGAAAAAATAAAACAAGTGGATGTAATTAGCAATTCAAAAATTCGCAACCAGAGCCTCAATCAGAAGTTCTCCGGCTATTTGTCTTTGGAGACTTAAAACATATGCCCTTAATTCGTGATTTGCTGAATAGAGTATTTATCTAATTATCAATAAAATAAAATTAAAATATATGAATGACCTGGTAAATAGTCAATAATAACTATCCATATTTCAACTGATTAATTAGATTTATGAAATCTTTAACTATCATCATGTTTAGAAGTAATGCATCACCTTTTTTCAATTAGTTTAATGACTTTTTTAATTATTTTGTGGAAAATGGGATCGTTTTTATTGTTTTATTTAACTTACTACAAGTCATTGATGATTTTATCTTTGGATTTCATGAAAATGCTGCTGCCAGGTTTAGTGATCCTTTATAGTTCAGTTAAAAGTCGAATTAATTCCTCATACTCCGTATTTTTTACTTTTTCCGCCACATTTTTAATTCTTCTCAAACTTGATTCTCGATACTTGTCCGAAAAAGGACTATAACCCTCGGGGTCTTAGGCTTGTATCTTTTTACAAATCAAAATATGCACTTCTGGATGATCATTATGAATACTATCGCAGTTTTCACAAAATTAATAGTCGTTGATTTCTTCATTCTAAAAATGGAACTCCCCATCCTTTTCTTTCCCGAATTTAAATTCCATTAATTAATCGAACCCAAGATTTTAATCCTCGTCTTAATCTTAAAATTACGCTATTTGATTCTTTGCTTTTATTTTTTTCATTACTGTCACTTTTGAAAGTTTGGTGAACTTGGTATAAACTTCTTAAACTTTGTCTTAGTACTATAACCGTGCCAATTGATTAATGTATTTATACGTTTGAAGAGTTTTTCTTTTGCTTTACAAAGTATTTACTGGAGGAATGTAGTCCGATATTGCTGAATTTCTATCTTTTTTATGTTATCTTCTAATTGAATGACTCTCATTTATTGAAGATTATCTATCATGGATTGGCTTAGAATTTTATTATTTTATATTGGCATCTGACGAAAAAGCATCAGAATTATAAGCACTATTTCTGGCAGGATTGATCTTCGAGGAATTGATGGGATACTTACATTATTGCTGGCGCATGATAATTATAAATTAAATAATAAACGGCAAATTAAATCATTTCTTTTCTTGTTTCGACGGCAGTTTGTATCCATTTTTGGCAAATAGTTTTAGGGAATAAGCATTTTCGTAATAATATTTGTTCCTTTCGGCTAATTTTAAAGGCTCTATAAAATTCTATCTCAATATGGCAAACATTCTCTTCCACCTTAGCTTGCCCGGAGTATATCCAACTGCTTTTATTTATTGCTTTTTCAAGATATAACTGATACCACAAACCCAAGTCTATAATTCCTCATAATTTTTACAATAAAAGTCAAGAGTTCTCTTTTGTAAAAGCAAACTAAAACATTTGGAATAACTAAGCAATTTGTTACTATTTTCGTTAAGATTAGGGCTGACTCGACCATAGACTATACTTTTTATATCTTTTATTGGATAAATCTGACAATTGGTTTCTATTTTTTCAGGATCTTTGCCCCATTTAATAAAATTCGAAGTTATTTTTACAAATTTAAACTCTCCTCCTTCACTATTAAAATTTCGTTTGTTTAAAAATGCCCCATACTCGCACAACCTCACCATCTAAATCATCTAATAATTACTTTCAAAATCTTTTTATTTGAGAAGTTGATTGTTGAAGTATCTTCGAATATTTTCCTTCTACTTAGCTCTTTTCCATGCTTTGAAGAAGCAGATACGATTGAAATTCCAAGCGATATGCAATTTTCCTTATCTTCTTTATTTTTGTAACTGCTTTTGCTTCTGTCTCCTTTTAAACTAACTCTCTTTTTATCTTATTGTGAATCTGTCATGGGTTTTTTAGTGCTAACCATCATTTATTAAGAATATTGTTTAATACATTTAAAGCAGGCACTAAATATATTTTTAGTGGAATAATCGAGCATTTTAGACAATTTTTTGAACATGAGCTGTATCTTTTCATGATGCTTTTTAAAATATGTATTGCCTATCATATTTCTAATCACGAGAATATTGTTTTAATTTTTAATAGTGCTCAGGAGATTAGCAATTTATTTTTTTCGTTCATGATCGATTTATTTGTTTCGATTTGCTTATTTCACCATCAAACTGATTGTATATTTCCACTCTAGAAGAAGCTATTGATCGCTTGCTTATGGAACTTTACTATTCTTTTATGATAGACCATTTATTAAAGATACTCTCCTTAGTTCATCCATGATCTTGACTCTAAAGTTCATAAATTGTTAAGCAATTGCTTGTATGATTTCAAAAGATTAATAGTTATTGTAATCGATGCTATCATTGAAATAGCCCATCATGACCAGTTTTGCAAGTTATCTTTCATAAAATTATCTATTTCCTGTATTTTTTGTAAATTTTATTAATGATCTCAGTGAGAATACGGCTAAATCATATCGATTATGCCTTAGAAACTCCTAATAACAGATTTTTTGTATCTTTTACTGACACTACAAATTACAAATGGAACTACTGAAGGCCATAAGGCTCATACTATATATCTGTTCAAGACTCATATTGCTTAAATCCATATTTTCGATGTTTTAAGAAATTTATTACAAATTTTTGACTCTAAAAAATAAGTATGTCACAAACTAAAGGCAATTTTGTTTTTGGTATACGCTATTTTCTCTTTGGATTAACTATAGCATCATTTCAAAATAATCTAATGCTTTATTAAATTTTCCCTCAAGAATTTCCATCAAGGTGAGATTTACCAAGATCCTTAGCATGATTAAACTCGGCTATTAAATTGCATTTGATTTCAATATTGGTGAAATAATATCTATACTTTTATCGTAATTGCCTAGAGAGTTATAAATGATGGACATAGTGCATTTGATATTGTTTTTTAATGTTTCTGAGTATGTTACTTTTAATGCTTTGCTGTATTAATTGAGGGACTCTTCCAGCTTTCCAGATTGAAAATAAGTATATGCTTTATGGAGGAGCTGATTGCAGGCAAACATAGTGCTGTTCATTAATTTAAATATTAAAGTTAACTGAAAATACTAATACTCACAAATCATAATTCAAACAATCCCAAATAAAAATATGATTTATTTAATTTTGCTTAAAATTAATTTTCAATTAATTTATTAAATGATGGATCTATATCATTATATTTGATCTCTATGAATTCCTCATCAGAGGAAAACGTTCTAAATGAAGAGAACTTATATGTCGTTGAAAAGATCCTAAAAAGAGTAATTTATCAAGTTATACAGTAGTACAAAAGACGTAATGGTCGAAGAGAGCCACATTATTATATTAGATGGCAAGGTTTTCCCAAATAAGAAGACCATACATGGGAACCATTGAGTAATTTAACATCAGTAAATTTTATGGTTGAGGAATTTTAGGCAAAATGGATTGAAAAAAAGAAAAAAGAAGGGTTAATATAGTCCGATGATAAAGTCCGTATTGATTCAAATCAATTGAAATTGGGTGTATAGAATTTTATATCAAAGCATAAAGAGACTCAACATTAAGAAGAAGATAAAATAAGGAAGAAATTTAAATTGGATTAATCGTAAAAGCAAAAAACAAAAATTCCCTAGTCAAGGCATCTATAGCCAGCCAAATTGGATATGCTCAAAGAACCGATTATATTAAAATATCCTTCAATGGAAAAAAATCCAGATAATAATTGCAAAGACCAAAAGGGCCAAAAATAGCACAAATAGCTTAAATAGCAAAAAGGATAAAAATAACAAAAAATAGTCAATCAGATGGAATAGAAAGCAATATATGGTCGAATTGTTAACCATTTGTGCTAAAATGGAAAAATGATTTATGAAGTGTAGCGATTAAACAATGAAAAGAAGGTGCTAAAAATTATCAGCATGGGATCCGATAAGGCGCGTATTTAGTGTTAAAAATCAGGCTTTGAGTACTTATAATCATTTGTGATCGATCTTTAGACGCTACATAAACCGCAATGATCAATTTAAATATTATCTTATAGAGAGTCAGTCGATCTCAATATTCAAAGCTATTAGATATAATTTCTGGTACTGATCCTGAGTTTTTATTAAAGTGATTATCGAATATAACCCACTTACGATGGAGGTCAATAATGTCAACGAACAACGGGACCAGAGCAATCATAACAACAAGAAAATTTTATTTATCATCTGCATTTATCTATTTCTTACTCTATCCTCAAAATACACACAAGATAACATGCATGTCGGAGATACTATTAAGAACAAATTGCTAAGTGGAGCCACTGAAATTAAAGTCACTGATGTGGCTCAGGCTTTTGAGTTGGAAGAAGTATATGAAGGTAAATGGAGAAAAATAGGTCGGGATGGCACTGGCTCTTCCGATATCTATATCAGCGCAAACGAGGGCAAGTTCGAAATGAAAATGAGTAGGCTCCCCACCTTCACAACAGACTATAAGTACAATCTAGAACTTGTAGTCTTTAATGGGGAATACATAGATGAAGGCACTATTACTTACGATTTTATTATCGATTCCTTAAATTTTGATTCCTAACGCACTGAATTCTCAGAATTAACACTTTTTCTTCAAGAGAATGGGACTATGTAAGGCAAATATAATCAACAATACATTCTAATCGCTGTATAAAGTGGACCTATGAATGCAACTGCATTGAACTTTTCATTTTCTCTAAAGTCTGATCAGTCTTTGGACATCCGTATGACAATTGACGTTTTAGATACTCCGCTTTCTATGCAGTTGATTGGGCAGGATCATAAAATGTTGAAGATTATGATTTTTGCAGCCATCATGTTTATTGCTTCATACGCGCCATTTTCATCGATTATGACCATCCTTAAAACTTTATATGACGCTAGAGATAATCCAAGAAATTATTCACTAATTACCATTTGTTTGACTAGCATGTGGGATTCTGTTCTATGTTTAGTTTGCTTTATTTATGCTTTCAAAGATCAAGTATATTTATCATTAGATAGGAAAGTCTCATGCTGTTTATAATGCCTGCTTTTCTATTATGCCTTCTTTTCACTAATCTTCAGCCTCGGTTTATGATTTTGATTTATCAAAACATATTCGAGACCATTAACGTGAGATAATTAATGTGCAAATTCAACATTCTTCATTATGGTAGTCTTCTCATGACTTATCCAATTATGATTTTCTTAAACTTTAACTGGGTTCTATTTATCGGAATGAGTTGTATTATCTTTCCTCAAATATATGTCAATGGCCTCAGAGGAAGCAGACCTGATCTATCGTCGGCATATTACACTAAATATCTTTTGGGAAGATTCATCGTCTTAGTAATTCTAAATTCATTAAGTTTTACTTGAAGTGCTTCCCACTGAATGTTTTTTGCTTTAAGCCTGACTATTTCCTGGGAATTATTTGTCTTGCACTGATATCTTTTCAAGTAAGCTTAAAATTATGCAGTTTATCTTACTCTATATCCAAAAGATATATGGTTCGAAAAAGATTATCCCTACATTTTTACTAGATCCAGTCTTTAATTATCGACTATAAGAATAATTTAATATATAAGAAGGACAATAAGTTGTAGAGTGCTCAATTTGTTTGACCCCACTTCATGAAGATGCTCCACAGAATCCTAATTAGCTTTAGTTTTAGCCAGCCTCAAAATTAATGGGAACTCCTTGTAAGCATAGTTACCACAGTCGTTGTCTAATGGTATGGATGAAGATTAAAATGTAATGTCCTCAATGTCGTTATAAATTACCCCCTTATGAGTGATATTTAGAACTATTATTCATTTCTCATTACAATATTAAGAAACTATTTTATATCCAAGAGAAAACGATTTATATATTATATCAAAACAATGTTATAAGAGATGCATAAAGGAAGTCTGTTCCAGAAAAACTTTCCATAACTCATAAATTCACCTAAACTATAAATTCAGATACTATTGCAAGAACTAAATCAACATAATTAAAGTATCAATGAAAATTATACTTCTTTTACTCCTCATCGCATTCGTTTAACCATTTCTTCCTGATGAGTTTGAAGACCATCCTACTTAAATTTCCGATGGATTTCTATTCAAGTAAAATATGGCACGTTGGTTTGGAGAAGAACATTTATCCTTCAATAAAAAGTTTAAGGGAATTCAAAAAACAAAGCCCCTTATTTGGGGATATGACAATCGAATTATTTTAATGCTTGAAGTGGGTTATGATGAGGAAACTTGCATCACAACACGCAATGTAATTTTTTGGTTAAATCCTCAAGCACCTCAGACTCTAATTTCACCAACAGTCAAAGAACTAATAATGATAGATTGCCGACTGTATGCAATTATGACTCCAATACCTGAGCCAATTCCAATAAATATTAATGGTAGAAAAGTAAAAGCAAATATAAACAGAGGACGTTATCAGAATTCAAATATTTTGGGAATGGATTTTATAACAGCGAACTGCGTGGAGTTTAAAATGAAAATTAACAAATACAATTGGTTTAAGAACCGATTATCCTTCAAATTCGATACCTGTGCTTCTAAGTGATTAGCTCCAGCTTAATTAATTGGATTTTGATTTGAATATAATTCAAGTAATAAGTTCTTTGGTGTCGATTTATTATTTGTGTCTATTGCCAAACTACTTAAGAACTAACTTAGGAGAAATAAATCAAATGAAGTGCGGCAAAAATTATACAAGCAAAAACATTGATGGATTTGTGTTATAAATATAGATAAAATTAAATCTGTTCCTTCCTTTTAAATTGCACAATTCCTATATCTATAAGAAGGTTCTATATTTCATAACACTTTTGGGGATTATGCAAAAACTACAATGCTATATAGGTATGAAGGAACTCTCTTAGAGGGAAAAACTTTCCATAACTGATGAACTCTCCTGAATTATAAATTCAAATATTATTACAAGAATTACATTAATTAAAATACAATACAATATCAATGAAAATTATATTTATTTTACTCCTCGTCGCATTCGTTCAGCCATTTCTTCCTGATTGGTCTGAAGAAGATCTTAGCTAAATTTCTGATATATTTTTAATCAAGAAAAATATGACAGAATGGTTCGGAAAAGAACATCTATCGTTAAATAAGAAGTTTAAGGGAATTTAATAAACAAAGCCCATTATTTATGGAAAATACGAACGAATTATTATAATGCTTGAAGTGGGCTATGATGATGAAGCTTGCAGCACAACTCGCAATGTAATTTTTTTGTTGGATATTGCAGCCCCTCGTACTCTAATTACATCAACAGTCAAAAAACTTATAATAAAGGATTGTCAAATTAATACTGAAGGACTTTGGGAAATTCCAATAAAAATAAATGGGATATAATTTATTCAATCTATTAGAGAAAATAATTATCAAGATATAAATATTCTGGGAATGGATTTTATGGCAACGAACTGTGTGGAGTTTAAAATGAAAATGAATAACAATCGCCATAAGAGCCGATTATCCTTCAAATTTTATGACTGTGCTGCTAAGTGATTTGCTTCAGCTTAATTAATTGAATTTTGATTTGAATATAATTTAAGTGATAAGTTCTTTTGAGTTGATTTATTATATAGATTCTATGGTTCCGATATCCATTAACAGATATAAATCATTTCCTAATTTTTATTGTTTTTTTATTATTTTTCTCTCTTGTAGACTAAAAGCAGGGGGTTTCTAGATCTTTAACTTTTAGTAGATCAAACATGCAATTGCTTGTCTATATCTTTAAATAATTTTTTTTAGTTAAGGATAGGTTGTTTGATGATTGCTCATCTTTCATAAAGCAACTTACTGTGGGGTTTTCTTTGTTTTTGGTAAAGCTATTATTGAGGCTGATACTTTGTAAAGTATCAATTCTCTTTTTAGTGGATTTAGTCTAAATATTAGAAAGCATAGATATACTGCTTTCATCTACTGAATGCTAAGCCTATTTAATTTTATGAATAAGAGTCTTTTTGCAATTATTAAAATCTATTTATTTTTGTTTTTACCGCTCTATTTGCTGTTTTAGATATTTTTTATGATTTGATAGATCTTAACAAATAGAGCGAGTTTTGAATTTTTATCTTTAGATTTATTTAGATTTTAATATTTCAAGATTCTTGTATTTTTTTGTCATTTATTTAATCTTGGATTCTAAATTTATTTTTAAAGTCTGTTACTCTTTACATTTTAATTTTATAAGTTATATTTATGATTCCTTTTCATCCAAGTGAGCCTTTAACTATTAATTGTTATTTCTATAGAATAAAATCTAATTTTGATAATTTTCATGCTTGTTGGCTTTACTGTGCTCTTAATTTTTCAAAGTCATCATCATACGCTTCAACTCTTCTTCAAGAATCTGCTTTTATTAATCGCTGTTATTGAGCTTACTTTCTAATAATTTAATAAGACTGCACTTGCTATTGATTTATTGATCGGTTTTATCGTTTAATTCATCTATTTTTTACATGTATTTTTATAAAATCTATTGCTCGCGTGTTTTATACTCATTTTATAGCTCTTCATATTGAACGTGATAATCTTATTGCATTTAATATATTCGCTAATCTTTCATGGAAATCAATTCTTTTAAATCCTTCCTTTCTTTCTCGAATTTTTCATTCAAATCCCTCGCTCCCTGTAATTATAATTTGATTTTCATTATTTCATCTAATTAACTCTCCAGAGTCTTATTCAATTCATTATTCTCTTGATTAAGCTTCCTAATCTAGCTCATAACAATTTTACCTATGCTCTGAGAGCTTTTTCATTTTGATCTGCAATTTCTCTAATAACGTTTATCTCTTCCTGATGCATTCTAGAAATAAATTCCCTCTCATCTGACTCCCTCTGTTTATTGATAACATCCACCAAGCTTGTCATCTGTTTCAGCCGTTCCTTCAATTCTCTATTCTCCTTTTCCAAAAAAATAATAGTGTTATTGAGGTAGTCCATTCAAATCTTAACGTATTAAAAATAATTAGAATAATGAAATCGACTATGGATCAAAATTTATCAATGTTCCCGAAACTGAATGTTTTAAACAGGCCTTGTGGCACTGACCCTCCACTGGCACCTCCAAAATACGGACTCGGGTAATCATCGGGATCATCTTATTAATTCTCTTCAATATTAAGATTTTGCAGGGAATTAACAATTCTCAATTAATGCTATAGATACCTTTTTCTGTAAATAGTAGGATTGTTATCGGACTCGGTTTTAAATCTTTTATCCCCTAAAGTAGGTATTTGTTTAAATTTAATTGAAAAGGGAGTCATCTATATTCCACTTTCCCGTCTGCTCTTGCGTTCAAGTAGGACGGGGGTACTGAGTATATTGGCGATGTTTTATTCCTTATTAATTATTTCCTCGATAGCTGGCAGAAAAATGTTGTTATAGTAATCATTGAGGTCTATCTTATTTCCTTCCTCATCTGAAAGACTACGATTTGTGTAGAAACTATAATTCAAAGTATTATAGTGATTGAATATCTCTTAAAGAGTAACATTATGAATGGAGCGGTTGATGCTCAGAATAGCTGCAATGGAGCACACTATGATTTGATCAATTTTTTGTTTATGTAGTACAACTTGCCGGTGATCTAGAATAAATCTAACCAAGTTTATTATTTTTCCTATTTATTTTTATAATATCTTCATCCGATGGCATAATTATTCTGTACGTTAATCTACATGTTTCCTTAAGCGTTTTAAGATTGCTTGATTATGATAAAATTCATTGTCACCTTCACATATAAGAGAGTAGCCCAAATTATCCTACCAGAGTTCAAAAATTAAGATTCTTTTTTAGAGATCATAGAGGAAAGTTTAGATATTTTTCGGCATTTATACATTGGAACCAAACCAATTTATAGGTTTATGACCCTCCATTAAGCTAATTTAAAAAATAGTGCAGTATCTTCTATAAGAACTCTGCAGAGAGTGATAAGCATAGTTAAATAAATCGGTAGCCAAGCAGAGTAAAGAGTTAAAAGAGCAGTCAGTATTAAAAATAAGTAGATTTTCCATTTCTGAATGATTCTCAACTATTTTAGTCACAAAATGAATGAAAAATATAAAAATCCCTTTTTGTCTTTTTTAATAGTCCATGCAGTCTGGTGTAAATTATCTTATTGATGAAAGTATTCTTTCAAGAGCTGTATGTTAGTATTTATCACACGATCGATTAGTGTATTTTTAATAAATTAATTTCATTTTCTCTCTTTCCATTTGAAAAGGTTTTGCAATTATCTTGGTTACCCATCCTAAATTATTCTGACGGGAAGCTAATGGGGATAGGTCTTCTTTAATACATTGTTTAATTTGTCTAAAAGGACTAACTGGTACAAATCTTGGAATTCTTAGAGATTCGCTTAAAGCCTTAGTTGGTTGATTTTCAGTAATATCTCTCATATTTTCTTCTGATTATGGATCCATAACTTAGTCATCATCATCTCCACCATCTTCATCATCCTCATCGTTTTAAAAGTCAATCTTTTTATTTATAATTTGCAGATTTAAATTTCTTTTTACAGTTAAAGGAGTGAGAGTCTAAATAAATGCATGATTACTTTATTAAGCTCCAAAAAGGATATCTCATCCACATGATTTTCTGGAAGTTAAGCTTTGAATTTGTCATAGAGGTTGCTGATGTCGTCCAAGTATCTTTAAGCATAATTCTCATTCATTAATTGCCTTAAATTTATTTGTGAATCTTCATAGCGCCACATGTGAACATCATTAAGTTTGGAAGTCAGTTAATTTTTGTATTTGCTGTATAAATCCTCACTTAGAAGTTAGTTTTTTGTGAAGGACTGTTTAAATTCTACTATTATTTCCTGATGAGATAATTTGGCAATAATTTAATGAAACGCTAAAAGGAAAAGAGCCTGCAATAGTGATATGTCATGCTGCATGTTATCAATATCCGGATTTGAATTTTTGACATACAAGTAGAGAATCCAGAAGATGGCCATAAGATTAAATGACATGTGCTATGATAGCCTTGTATTTTTCTTGCACAACTACTAAAATGTCATTCTATATTTCTTATAGATGCGATAATTTATCTCGACGTTGTTAATTTTGGTTTGCAACCAGTGAGGCGCTTGGCGCCATTTTTTGTACTGTCTATTTAGAACTTCTAAAAACAATTCTTTTGACAGTTTACCAATATGCCGCATTACTCCTTCAATTGAAATGCCACTTCGAACTTGCCTTTGTCTAGAAACGTCAATGATTCTTTTTACTTACCCAACTATTGCTGCGGCTGCAAGTACTTAATAATCCTCTTGATCTTATCTAATATTTCCAATCTATCCTGTTAAGAAAGCAGCAGTTTAATCAGTTGTCTATGAGTCAAGGCCCAAATTAGCCTTCGTGACTATACGGTTGGTAATATCTCTGTACATTAGTTATATTACATAAAAATTCTAAATACAATTTACGGCCAAAATGCTTATTAAGAGATATCCATGAGCCAAAAAATGCTTATCACTTTTCTCCATCGTAAGGATAGCGAGTGAATATTACTTAAAACAAAAAAAGAAGCATCAAACAAAATTTTTGATTTAAAGATAATTGGAGTCATTCGTAAAGTCAAAAAGATTAAATGTTAATATAAACCCTTCCTTGACTTATTTGAAAGAATTTACTCTATTTTTTCATAGTAACGCCAAACATTGGGGAAAAAATTAAGTGTTCCATCTTTGGCAATAAATAAATGTTTTTACCTTTTTAAGCATGATACTTTTGAGTGTAAGGTTTCTAAGTGTTAACAACTTAGAACTGGCATAGGACAACAGTTTTCTAAAAAAATATATACATTTTTGAATTCCACCTAAACTATATCTAAACTATTGTGACCATAAAATGTATTTCTTGATAAAGGAGCTACAATTTTATAATTGAAAGCCTTTCGGCATTGATTCCAACATTAATCTTCTATTTGAATAGTAAAAAACAGCCAATTGTTTTTATTTTTTCCGCATAATCATAAATACCAAATTTTGTTAATTTTTCAATTCTGAGTGATATTTTCAGTTTTTTTACATAATTTTCATTCGTAATGGAATATAATTCATTCTTAAGATAAATAATATCTAGAAGTCAATCAATTTGTCGATATAATAACAATCAATAATAAGTTTATTATTAAAAATCATGATTAAAATTCAACCGACAGGCAATGCTTACAAGCACCCAGCCATCGCCCATAATAAATTTAACAGCAGGCAGTAATTTAGTGAGACTTTCAATCACTCTAAAATGTAAAATAGCCTTAATTTCAACACTATTGGGCAATCACAGCTTGGAATGGACCATCGCATCCTGGCTCGGCAAAGAGTGTAATCAAAATTAAATCTTCATAAATAAAATAAATAAAATCATATCTTAAAGACCAAGTATCGCAATGCTGAGAAATTGAAGCATTTCTAATAATTAAAGTAATCCAACATTGATGACTTAAATTGTAAAATTAAGAAAATGATTACTAAACTAGCCAATTAAGAGAATTCAACTAAGCCCTCTGCTCATATGGAGGATTTAAAAGATAGAAGAAGGCATGAAAGGATAAAGACTGATTATGAAAATTTTAATAGCAGTTACAGAGAAGAGGAACTATTTGGAAAACTAAATTCAAATCTTCAAGATTAAAAGAATATGATCGAGTCTTAAATTATTCAAAATGTATCCGAAGCGAAATATTTTTAAAAATATAGTAAAAAAAGAATTCAAAATAATAATGTTGAACAAATTCGAAGAAAATACAAAGAGAGTGAAAGTCAATGCCGAGAAGGTAAGTGTGGAAGTAGTAAGGACAGTTTTGGGGTCAACTCTAAAGTAAATGATACATTTAGAAGCGGCAATAACACTCTTAATGCTGACTTAATTCGTTTTAGACAAAAGATTAAAGAGAATAATTAAAGATAAAGAAGATAATTGAGTAATTAACTTGACTTTTAATATAATAAAACTCTGAATAAGAATGATTCATTGAATAAGCTACAAATTCTGCATAGAAAAAATATCAACGATGATTTGGCGAAATACAACAAAAGAATTGACACCTACAATTCCAAAAAAATATTTACTCTTCCTGATGAAGATTTGTATTAAAGAGTGCCTCTCCGAGAAGCTACAAATCATTGCAATAATTAATTTAAATTTATTCCATTTTAAGTTAAAAAGATAGATGATAAACAAACAAATCTAATCTAATCTCATCACCCAAAGATTAAACTCAAACTTAGAAACAATAAGTAAAAGCTTAGCGTGGATGAAAATGAACCTTTGACAGCTGATTTTAGATATAATGAGTAATAAAAAGCTAGTGAGTTAAAATTATTAATGGAAAATTTGATGAATCAGGTGAAATTGGATGAACAATTTAGAAAAGGTAAAAAATGGTTCGAAAAGCAATCTTCTTCTCTCAAATGGAAAAAGCTAAAGGAATGTTTAGAATGTAAAAAAGTAAATTTAGATGAAGCCTCAATAAAGTAAATATTTTCTCCAACAGAAGAGGAAGATGATCCATTTTATTCTCCCCGCTAAAAATAGTTTTCAATTGAATCTCTTGCAGCTATTTTTGTGTAGTGCGAATCTAATTGGTTTTAAAATATCATAAAAAAATACAATAGCGAAAACCTGGCAAGATAAGGTTTCATATCTACCAAACTAGATTCCTCAAGTAAAGGCTACCTAGGAATTGAGGATATAGTGCGCTTTATCAACTTATAGATGGATGCATAAATTAGAAACAGGGATGTGTTTTTGATATTTTAACGGCTAAAGAGTGAGGAGCAGCTCACTTTTTAAGACATTATCTAAGTGATATGCCATTGATATTATGATATAGGATATATTCTTTTTATCATCATTACTTCACTTTTTTATTCGGAACATCATCCTATTCTTATTCTTATGAATCATCCTCTTCTTCCTATTCGTCTTATTACTCTTCAGTGGCCCCCAAGAAAAATTGAAGACTGTAAGGCACAATTTCATTGATTATTTCCCCAGCAGTAGCAAAGAGATTTCCTAGCTATTCCAAGTTTGAACTGTCAGTGAATAAATGCCCGAATATTCCTTCGGGAACACTCTTAATCCACTTTGCTTGATCTCCTTAAGTCTTTGTGGCATTTCCATTTAAAAGTACAAACTTTCGAGTTATTTTTCCAGCTTGAAGAATGGTATTGGATCCAATCTCAAAAGATATTTAAAATCTATCGTCAAAAACATTAGTTGAAACATCTTGGAGCGCAATAGCGATTTCTTTATCCTCAGTTGTCATATCTTATCCAAAGAAATTCAAGAAAGCCGTGAGCCAATAAGCTTCAATTCCTTTGTTTTATTTTGCAATTTTTTCTACTTCAATTTTTTCAGTGGGAGTGAAAAACTTATCTGAATTTTAAAGATCTTTCGTAGTGAGGGGTGTTCCCTTAATAATGCTACTGGCCTAAATAAGCAAATGATATACTTTTTCCTCAACAACTTTAAACTTAGAGATGAAAGATTGATGAATCTTTTGCACTTCTGCATTCTCCTCTTCTTGAATCTTTTTTATTCTATCGAAGATATGCTTGAGGGCAACAGCGACGACCTTTTACTGAGGTGGAAGCTGTTCGATATTCTATTTCTATTCGGTATTAGTCATGTGTTGTTGGGCTTAATTTAGCTAAATATTATAAGATAATGCAAAGTTGGCGGATTAATATATCGATAATAAATCAAATGAGTTTATTTTAACAATAGTCTTAATAAAAAAAAATATTAGTGAAATAATAAAAAATAAGTTTAGAAAGTTATGTTGAAATATGAAATAATTGACATTTCGACAATATTATTTAATGATATAATTTAAAACTAATATATTGCTTAAAAAATATTGTATTTTAAATATTGGTAAAGTATTATCAATTATTAAATTTACTTAATTACTTTATTATTATCTTAAATGATATATATCAAATCTTTAATTAGCAAACCTTTAAAACAAGTAAGTATTTAGATAGAAAACAGAAATTCAATTAATACAGATTATCATTTTCAGTTGTATATATTATTATTAAAACTATGGTCTTATCAGAATTTAATGGTCAAATCAATGAAAAATAATTTTATTTTCAAAAACAATAATCCCCAATATTTATATTCAGAAATATATCTTTCGGCAAAAAGGTTGGAGAATTAAATGAAAAAAACATATTTATATTTTTAAATAGCATAGATAATGAAAAGTATTACTAACAAATTAAGAATAATATACAAAGGAATATTCCATATCTTTTCATTATATTTAATCCTATCGACAACCCGAGCATCAATATCAACCTAAATACAAGTGTTTTAACGCTTTATACTTAAAAAATAACACTTTATTTCTTCAGTCATCTATTTATCAAATTATACTATAATAAAGTATAATATTTTAAAGAAGCCCTATCAATGAGAAAATATATCGCTTCCAAACTTAGTTTCATGGTAATCACCTACCTTTTCCTAATAGCTAACACTTGTGAAACTTATCACAACTTCGATAATTCAAACTGTACGTTTTATATGCTTTATACCGATTAAAGCTGCTTAGCCTTCGATTTTATCTACTGCACTTGGCAAATACCTTTGGTATACACCAATACTCATAGTACTGATTGGAACAATTGTACGAAAGCATGTTGTGACCCAAGCTCTATATATTCTTAAACATCAGATGCCATGAGTCAATGCCAAAATTATCTCACAGTCAGAAATCATACAGATAATATTGTAATGTTCGCTCTTTTTGGTAGTTTTGGATTTATTTTCTTGATGGCTGTTGTGTGCATACTTTTATCAAGGAAATGCGGACTTTTTCAGTCCAAATCAGGTATTTTGTTCGATATTTAGAAAGTTAGGGAGAAATCAATGATTCTTAAGCAAATTAAAAAAGTTGGAGAGAAACAGATTCCTCAAAACTTCTTACTGGGGATATTTTTTGCAGTATATGTTTGGAGGATA
>Ga0302268_1000889_pt1 | contig 18151 bp, 23 predicted proteins | sample III_Bog_E2_1_FD_194554 | JGI IMG/M metagenome (GOLD analysis project Ga0302268, IMG submission 194554) | Peat permafrost microbial communities from Stordalen Mire near Abisko, Sweden - III_Bog_E2_1 | ecosystem: Environmental > Terrestrial > Soil > Wetlands > Peat | place: Sweden: Abisko... | reverse complement strand
AAGATAATCAAAATTATTCAGACCTCAATACTTTCAAAGAACTATTTTTCAGTAACTTAAACCGATTCCTTATCTAAACGACATTGAATTAGAATCATATAATTATAAATATGATTTTAAAACTTTAACAAATGATGAAATTTACTGTGATTTTCTATCAATTATAAGAAAAAAAGATTTTACATTATTTCAAGAACTTGCTGATGAAGCATCAAATTTTGTAGATAAAATTGAAAATTTTGAATTATCAAATGAAGAATTAGAATCATATTCAATGATAATATCTTATTTAAAAATTAAGAATAAGTCTTTATATAATAAACTATTAAAAATTAAAAATGATTTTAATTTGAATAGCTTAATAACTATTATAAATATAATGTCAAAATCTTTTATTGCATTATGATAGTAACAAGAACAATCTTAAATATGTCTTACAAAATTATAGAGACATATAATAATAAGAATCCGAAAACTTTTGAATTTCAGATATTATGTCGCGATTCAGATGAAATTGATAATACGACATTAACTGAAAAAATTTCAAATTTGAGTTTCCAAAATAGTATTAATTTCCAACATCTAATAGACCAAAATGATTTTTCAGTTAAAAATGTACGAAAAATAACAATTGAACAAGTTATAAATGAATTAGATAATATATGTTCAACAATAAAAAATCACACATTTAAGTTAACAAAATTATTAGATTTAGAATTTAGTTCAAAATTTGAAGAAAAAATAATTAAAAGTTTTAAATTTTCTGATGAAAAATACTATAATAAAATGAATTCTATTTGTAATCAATATTTTAATATATTTAATCACAGAAAAAAAGAAGATATAGTTGATTATTATTCAAATGAAAGAATAATATTTCAAAGAAAATCAAAACTATTAACATTAGAAAAATTGAAAAAAAATGAATGCAAAATGAAAACAAAATGTAAAGTATTATATACTGAAGCAATTTCATGTTGTAATAAAATCATTTTATTTGAAAGAAATAAAACTTATGATTTTGAAATAGTAAAAGAAGATTTTTTTGAAGAAGATTTTTTTAAAATATACGAAACTGAAACTGATTATGTTATCGTACAAGATTATGTATTTAATTTTCATTTTGATAATAAAAATTACTTGAGAATGAAAAAATTAGAACATTTGAAACAATTAGATAACTAACAATATATCTATACATTAAAAACAAAAAAGCATTATCAATTGATGCTTTTTTATGTCTTTTTGTATCATTTGATATTATTCATCAATTATGTGATTAAACAAATTAGAACAAGCTATATGACCGACATATAGCTTGTTTGATTTGTTACTATGCAGATTTGAAATAGAATTTTTTGTGAAAACAAAAAAAAATAATATTGTTAATACAATAATAAAAATAGTGCAAGACAAAATCAACTCATATTTTATGTACGAATTGAAATTTTAATGCTTTAAATAAAATCTAAATCATTCTAATCTAATAATTAAAGTTATTTAATTACATTTGCATCTTCGTATCTATATATTTTAATTTTTGAAATTCCATTGGTGTGTTGCATGATTTTGTTTCAATAATCTTAATTTAAAAATAATTTCAAGTCAAATTTGAAAGTTTAATGTTTGTAATGTGCTGAATATTGGTTATATACATATTGATATTATAGAGTGTATTAGTATATTATTAGTTATCATAAAAATAAGGGTCTTTCCACTTAATATGAATTATTTATCTTTTAAACTTTAATTCAAATCGTTTATACTTTAACAGTTATACAATCAGATAATTTCGTTGAATAACGTTTCGATAATCTTTCCTGTTTCATCTTATGAACTTTTTGATCTTGTGAAGCTAACCTCACTTTTTGCATTCCAAACTTTTCATTAAGATTATCAACGGTATCCATTAAAATCTTATGCTTTGGATTACTGTTATAAAACAATGACTGCTGATATTCATTGTCCTGGACAAAATCCATTAAAATTACTCCTGCACGCTTATATCCAATAAACTTTTTGAAAATTCTTTTCAGACCATCTGTTGCAAATTTTGAAATTTCAATACTTGAAGAAGTAGGAAATGGAAGTTTTACGATAATACTATTAGAATACTGTTCATCATGTTCGCTAAATCTGTTTGATTGAATAAATACTTGAATTGTATTACACAACGAATGCTGTTTTCGAAGCTTCTCAGCACAACTAACAGCGAATGTACTAATACGTTCACGAACATCATCGAAAGTCCTGTAATCTTTATCAAATGACCTCGTAGTAGCAATGCTTTGTTTTAATTCTACTGCTTCCATTTCAATTGTTGGGATTCCATTCATATCGTCCTGTAGACGAGAACCGACTACTGTCATATTCTTAAGTACCCAGGATTTATTCAATTGACAAAAATCAAATGCAGTATTAACACCAATAGCTCTAAGTTTTTTTGAATTTCGTCTTCCAATTCCCCATACATCTTCAACGGGTAGCCATTTTAAAGCCTTAATTCGTTTTTCTTCACTGTCTATTACATAACATCCACCAGTTCTTTCAGTGAATTTCTTGGCAATTTTATTTGCGACTTTTGCCAAGGACTTTGTTGGAGCAATACCAACCGAAACAGGAACACCTGTCCATTTTACAACGTGTTTTCTCATCTTCAACCCGTATTCGGTCAAATCAACTAACATCCCTGATACGTCAAGGAAACATTCATCAATACTATAAATTTCTTGATTGGGAGAATAATCAGAAAGGATGTTCATTATACGATTACTCATATCACCGTATAAAGTAAAATTTGCCGAGAAAACATTTACATTATTTCGTTCAAAGAGGTATTTGAATTCAAACGCATTTGCACCCATTGGAATTCCTAACGCTTTGGATTCGTTGGAACGTGCAATGACACAACCATCATTATTGCTAAGGACAACAACGGGTTTACCATTAAGTGAAGGGTTGAAAACACGTTCACAGGAGGCATAAAAATTATTACAATCAATGAGTGCATACATATCCACAAATATAGATATACCAACTTGTATTGAATTAAAATTACAGTAAAATTTTTGATTGATTTAAAGATTAATAATTGATATCAATAAATCACTTGTTTAACAATGGATTAATTAGATTCTTAATGTTATGTTATATCTGCTTTTTGATATAGATACATATAAAAGCACTATATAATAGTGCTTTTAAGTATAATACATTGATTAAATGTTAGTTATTAATTTATCTGATGTTTATTATTTTTAATCTCCTTGAATAAAAATAAATTCATTGTATACATCAAGTAAAAATTCTTCATCTAATATTTTTTCAATTAGAAAAGAAATAAAGCTTTCATATTTCCAATTTTGAAAAAAATGTTCACTAATCCTTGATTCAATATCTTCACGATCAAAATTTAGAGTAATTAAATTTCTTTTTTTTCTAAGATAATCTAATATCTCATCACATGTCATTTCTTCTACGTTTTTCATACTATTATTTTATTTTATATAACAATCAACTATTGTACTCATAATTACTTCTTTACAATTATCAAATGAATCACACGCAAAGACTGTAAAATCTAACCAATCTTCATCAGAATTAAACTTAATATCAAATAGTCTTTCAATATCATCTCTATCATAATGACTTTGAACCATCCAATTTCGATCTTCTCTTAAATATTCTAATATGTCCCAATCTTTCATTTCTTCTATATTCATGCTATTTGTTTTATTTTAATCGTTAATAATTTTATTTATTTCATTTACTAATTCATCAAAAGTTGTAAGATAGATTTTAAATTTATCATTATTTTTATAAGAACCTTTAAATTATGTGATTAGTATTTTTTCATTTGCTTATTCAATTGCAAAAAGTTTTTCATTACCATCATGATAAATATCAAGTTCATAATTAAAGACATAATGACTTCCACTATATTCAAATATGATATCAAATCCTTTTCAGTTTCAAAATAATACACTTTTTCAGATTCCTTCTCATACTTTGGTTCTTCTAAAATATTACTTCATAATAGCACAATTCGCAGTCTGCTTTTAAATATCCAGATAAAAGACCATCGTATTGTTCAAAGAATTTTGATTCGTCCCTGTGACGCATTACAACCAATTCACAATTTATTTTTTGTAGTTTCACATTTAGTCTTTTAAATTCATAAAATCCTTGTTTAATATGCATTTCTGTATGATTATAAAACAGATCTTTGTCTATGCAATTTATTTCACCTGATAAATCCTTTAATAATTCATACCGAACAACTCCATGTTTTATTTTTTTTTTATCATTTTTAATGGCTGATACCATGTTTTCTTTTAAAGGAAGTATATCTATTATTTTAACTTTCATAATATATTTTTTTTTGGTTGATAAACTATTTGGGTTTTAACTGTTTTAATTTAATCGCTCAGTTCATTTTGTCCATTATTCAATTGATTTAATTTGATTAAATAGTATTTTCTATTAAATATTGTTTTTAACTTATTATATTTTTCTATGTCAGAATAAATCAATTTGTTAAATTTATCAATATATAAAAAAGTATGTATAGATTTCTTTATTTCTGGTAATCGAATTAAACTCTGATTAAATGAAAACTCTAAATTCGATAATTTATCTGGAAATTTAGGGAATACTTTTATTGGGTTATTAATACAATTCATATAAACTAATGATCTTGGTAAATATGTAAGCTCTGAAACTTGGTTGTCTTTAAAATCCAACCATTCAAGGGAATCAGGTAAAAAAAGTAGCTTACTTAATTTGATATTTTTACAAGTTAATAATTTCAATTTGCTTGGAAGTTTAGGCAAAGTTTTTAGTTTTTTATTATTATCACAACTTAAATAATCCAAAGAATCAGGCAAATTAGGAATTACTGAAAGTTTGTTACTTCCGCAGTATAATGCTTTTAAAGACTGAGGAAGAAATGGAAATTCAGTCAATGAATTTTTCGTACAATTAATTACGTTTATAGAATCTGGTAAATCTGGTAATCTTGATAGATTATTATTCTCTACATTTAGAATTGATAATGTTTTTGGCAACTTTTTAATAAATTTTATTTTATTAAATCGACAGGATAATAATCTTAAAGAATCAGGTAGATCTGATAATTCAGTAAGATTATTTCTATCACAAAGTATTGCTATTAAATTACATGGTAGTTTAGGCAAAATTGATACTTGATTTCTATTCAAATTGATGTTTATTAGTGACTTTGGTATCTCTGGTAATTCAGTAATTTTATTATTATGACAATCTAATACTTCTAAAGTATTAGGTAGTTTAGGTAAAGCAGTTAGTTTTCTGTTATTACAAATCAACTCTTTAAGATTTGTATATTCGCAAAGAAAATTCAATTCGTTGATATTTTTATCAAGAATTTTTAATATTAAGTATTTACTTCTATCTTTTCCCATAATGTAATATTTTAAAAAGTTTATTTATAATTCAAAGTACATTTTGATAAAGCACTTCTTTGAACAATATCATTACTGTCATAAATCAATGCATGATTTTGCCAAAATAAAATATCTTCATTTGTTGCAAATTTGTCCCATGGTTCAAGACCTGCCTTTTTTCCTACAAAAACAGTTAGTATTAAATATCCAAAACTTGTTCGTTTAAAAGCAGCAAAGACAGAATTACAATCTTCTGCATTTCTATTTTTGACAAATTTTGTATAACCAGTTCTCCCTTTTCTTATAGCATATACGATAGAATCATTTTGATCAACCTTTACGCAAACTGTTTTACCAATTACAACTGGATATTCGAATTCCACTTCTAAAATATTTTCTTCATTATCTTTTATATTTTTTATTAAGTCAGGAAGATACTTATCTAACATAAGATGGATATGGTATTGATTTACTCTGGGATAAAATTTTATCCCATATTCATTTGTGTAAAATAGTCTAAGTGCTGATGCAGTTTCTTCAAATTGTGATTGATTCAATAAGAATATCACTTTGTCATTTTTATTAAATTTAGATTGATTACTTTCGTATCTGAAATAATATTCATTGTTATCAATATCGGATTTCACAACACCATATGTATCGTATATTCCGACTATACATCCAAAGTGTTCATTGTTATTATTTGTTTTGTTTGAATTCATAATATTTTTTATTATTAATTGTTGTATATTTCTTCAATACATTCATATGTTGAATTTATAATTCCATATGAATGCTGAAGTAGTTCAGTCATGTTGTACGCTTTCATTATTGTTACATCCGAAGTATCAGGCAATTCTCTTACTTCAACATCTATATGACCTTCATAAATAACATATAATGTATTTTCAAATACGACTAAAGTAGTGTTATCATAATTATATGATTTTGATAGTTCTATCAATGAGTTTAACTCATCAAACTTTTTAATTCTTTTTATCATTTTGTTTATTTTAAATTGTTTATATTAATTCTAATATCCGCTTTATGGCAAGTCAAAGGTCTAATTTTCCCGTTTACGTAACTATTTGACCAGTATTTTGATCTATCTAATTTTTTAAAATTGAACTTCTTATAAAATTTCTCTCTTTTTTTAGGATCTCCTTCTGTATTCCAACCAGGATCACCTTGTAATAAAAAAATCGGAACACCAGTATTAAATGAAACTTCGTATAAAGCATTCATAAAAATTGACCCTAAACCTGAACCTGTTTTATACATTTCAAGTCTAAATAATTCGACACCTTTTTCATTTGGTAGAATAGTTATATTACAAATATCTTCATCATATATTTTAATAAAACTTTCAGCGTATTTGGCACTGTTATTAAAAATGAATGCATAATTATCATCATCAATTTTATTAATTGATACTGGTAAATTATGATGCGAAAAATAATCTACTAATTCTAAATAAAATTTTTCAAACATTACATTGCTTTTTATGTGTATAGCATTCGAAAGGTTTTGAAAGGCTTTTTCACTCATTTGTTGACGTAAACTCAATTCATTTTCAACAGAACCTTGTCTGTTTACAGGATTATTATATTTAATTTTTGTTTTCATAAATATTTTATTTTTTTGTGTAGTCATAATTTCTAATTTTTAATCAAATAATCTATAAACTGTTTGTTTGTCTTTATTTGTTGCTTTTTTATATATTTCATCAATCGCATTTTGATAAATACTTCTGTATACTATAGAATATTCATCACTTTCATTTGAGAATATACGAGCTTGTATATCTGCTACTAAAACAATGACACTTAATATTCTAATGTCGTTATCGACAATATCTGAGACTTTTGTCTGAGTGTATTTATTGTAGTACATTTCATCATAAACTCTTTCGTTATTTTTCAAACACTCTCTAATTTCTTTTTTTAATTCAGATTTATATCTGATTACTCTGGATTTAATTTGTTTTTCTGTTGACATATATTTAATTTTTAATTGTTATTAATTTTACAAGTTGCTTTAATATCACTTATAGCAATAGTTTCATATTTAATTGAGTTGACAGATCTTTTCATATCAACAGTTTGACTACTATTATTAAGTTTAAGAAGTTTGTTCTTTGTCATTTTTAAATGTTCAGGGATTCTTCGTTTTTGATTACTATTTTTTAATTTTCTTCTTTTAAATTCATCATTAATAGCTTTCTTCATTAAAGTATCACTGTTTGTATAGATACTTGAATTTTCTTTTGAAGTTTGACTGGTACAATTATTAGGCTTTAAAGTTATCTCAGATTCAGCTTTAGATTCTTCATCATCATTTTTTTCATTAATTCTAAACAATGATAAATGGTAATCTTTAAATATGATTTTCAAATCTTTAATAGTATAATACTTACTATTATTCTTATCATTCGACATTAGCAAACATTTTATAAGTGACAAATCACTCTTCAAATCATTTACATCTACAATCACGAAATCTGTTTCGTTAGTCATTTTGTTGTTTAAGTACAACCTTGAATTGTCAAGACTGAAATCATAGTCAGTCATCTTCTTTGATTTATTACATGCTGATGTATAAATCATTTGTTTTTTTTCATTTGTCATAATTTTTATTTTTTAAGTTTAATGCTTCAGTGCATTAGACAATACAAAATTACATTATAAATTTGATATTCAACATGTTACATATGAAATTGAATTGTATTGATGGAATATCGAGTAATGCAAATAATAACATATATTACTCTCTAAAACCACATATTAACAGATAAAACTCGATGGAATCATATATAATAGATGAAATCATATAAAACTCGATGAAATCATATAAATTCTTAAGATTATTTTTTGTAATTTTGTCGAAAATATGAATCTAAAATAAAATATATATGAAACTAGAAAAAAAACTATTGGATATTAATAACCTCACAGATTCTGAACTCGAAGAGTTAATAAAGGAACTAATTGAGAAAAAGGAAAAGGAAAAGAAAAAAGAAAAGAAAGAAGATCCTGAAATAATAGAAAAGTATTTAACTGCAAAAGAAGTTGCTGAAATTTTAGGAGTTACGGTAAATACAGTATATATATTAGCCAGAACAGGTAAACTAAAATGCTTTAAAGCTGGAAGTGTTTATTTTAAAAGGAGTGATTTAGATACATATTTTCATTCTATGAGATCTGAATCAAAATATGAAAATGAAGCCTTATGTGAAAAAAATTGTATGATCTCATTTAATGGTGATTCAATGATATTTAAAAGGTCTTTCATATATAGAATAATGAGAGAAAATAAAGTTTGGATTTATTTGTACAGCTATCAATTTGGATATTCAATAAGAATAGGAAAGAAAGAATTTCGAAAACATTTCAGAATTGCAACTGATATTGATATAGATGCAGCTAAAATCAATTTAGGTAATTATTTTGGATAAAAAAAAGGGGTAGAAATTAATCTACCACTTTTTTTATATTTGTAATTTTGTTGAAATTTTGACTTAAAATAAAATATATGGAAATAGATGAAATACCGAATTTTGATAATCTCTCAGATTCTGAAATCGACAAGTTAATAGAAGAACTAAAAGAACTAAAAGAGAAAAAAAATAAAGAGAAGAAAGAAGGACCTGAAATAAAAGAGAAATATCTAACTGTAAAAGAAGTAGCTGCAATTTTAGGAGTTTCAGTAGATACAGTATATAATTTAGTCAGAGATAGAAAAAAAAGATAAAATTTGATACATTTCGCTTAACCCAGATAATTAAAAATGAAATTCTCTAAAACCACATAATAACAGATACAACTAGATAAAACCAAATAAAATCAGATATAAGAGTCCTATATATAGATATTTAGCTTATGAGTAAAAAAGCTGATAGATTAATTTCTATCAGCTTTTTATTCATAAGATTATTATTCTTACAGCAATGCTTTCAATTCTTTCATTTATTTTTGATTCTTCAATCTCATTTTTTGTTTGTTCTTTAATTCTTTCTTTTTTATCAACTTAACGGCAAAAGTTGTAGCAATTAATACATATGTAATTTTTTGATGTTTTGGAATCCTCAAATCAAATTGAAAATAAATATCAAATTCAATTGTATGTGTTATATATCTGATTATCTAATATATAATAGCAATCTATCTAAATATATTATAATCTTCTTGTATTTATTTTAAATACTACTTGGAATCATTAGATATAAAGCACATTATTAAATTAGAAATTTGCAATTTGTTTTGATGATTATACTTATAAATCTAAAAAAATACATACATTTGCACTTCATTGAATTATCTCGTCAATTGTAGCGACAATTGCATTACATATTTTTAAAAGCGTTAGCTTTTATTTTTGCCTCTTAAAACCGCCAATTTTTAGATTATCTGCAAAATAATAAGTAATACGCTCACGCCAATGGCGTGGGCTATTCTTATTTGCAGGTAAGGTGCTTGGCGGTACCTAAGAGGCGAGGAAGTATAGTTCCACGCCTTTTTTTTTATGTCCCAATGGTTCTATTTGATTTCCTTTAAAACAATAAATGTCAATTTAAAAAATAAAGCCTATGAAATGAAATTTTGTTATATTTTCAAATTTGTACTTTTCTGTATAGTTTTATTTTTCAGTATTATAAGTATGAATATTATAACCTAATTTGATTCTATGACGTATAATTCATTAAATCATTTGTAAGAGGAATGAGTAATATCTAAGAATAATATATTGGATAATAAAAATATACATTTTCAAATAAACAATCAAATCAAAATAAAATTAACAATTATGAGAACAATCATCTATTACTTAGCATTTTCACTTTTTTTATTTTCATCATGTAGTTCGAATAAATCTAAAGACAACTCTACTGCTAACGTGGAGAAAAAAGCACAATCAAAAGACTCACTTGCTCCTGCTAGTGATAAGAAAAACAGCAACTCCATTAAACAAGATACCGTAACTGATGGCAAAATTACTTTTGAAAAATATCCATCTGGCCCGGTCTCAAAAAACAAAAAAGTAAAAACTAATAAATCAAGCAATAAGGATGCACTTGGACAATTAGAATACGCATTGGGACAGGGAGAAGTTAAAACAGGAAAAGTCGGATTTGCATCATTCTACGAAATGATAATATATGGAGTTGGAAGTGGTTGTTCTCAGGGTGTAATGATCGATGTACGAGATGGTAAAGTCTATAGTCTACCTATTGATTGTCCAGCTTGTGAAGAAGGTAATGAAGAATTATGTGATTTCAGAAAAGATAGTCGCCTTTTTATAAATAATTACTGTTTAGATAATAAGAAAAAAACCGTTTTTTATGTTTGGGACGAAAGTCAAAAGAAATTTAATGTAGTACAAAACAAAACCACAAAATAACTTTGATATAAATAATATGAAAAAGACAATCTTACTTATAGCAACAATAGCATTAATTTCTTGCCATAAATCTACAGAGTCAAAAACGCAGAATATTACAAAGGACTCAGTTGCAGATACTACTAAAATCTCACAAACGATAAAGCTAACTCCAGACTCATTGTCAATAGTAAGTTCAATAGCTGATGCTCCTTTTGATAAAAATCATCATGATTTAAATTACTTCAAAAAGAAGTTTAAAGAAAGAACTAAAACAACAAATAAATTAGAAACAAATACTCAAGACAATTCAGTTATTGATACAATCTCTACAATATATTGGGGAAAATCATATATTAAAAAGCTAAATAATATTTCAATCACTGAACCTGTTCTGCTTGAAGTTCATATTTTTGACGAACGATTTGTATTAACAAATGGAACAAAAATAGGTCAAAAAGCTGTTGATGTTTTTAAAACATTTAAAGCTAAATACAGTAATGATAAGGATTACAAAGTCTTAAAGTTAAGATCACATGATAATGAAATGGGATTTATAAACCATCTAAAAATATATTTTAAAAATAATATTGTTTCAGAAATTGTTTATCTACCCTGCATCGATTAATTAAATTTCAATTTTCAGTACATAATCTATTCAGTCAAATTAAATCTATAGAAGATTATCTATATAGCGAAAGGTAAAGGCAACCACCATAAGAGAAACCAAAACAAAAATAAATGACAATATGTACAATGAACAATTAGAAAAACTTATTGAGATGGCTCTCATGGACGGAGAGCTAACTGAAAAAGAAAAACAAATACTTTTTAAAAAAGCTGAAACATTCGGCATTGACCTTGATGAATTTGAAATGGTTCTAGATGCTAAATTGTTTGAGAAACAAAAAAGTGACAAACTTGCTACATCTGCTCCAAAATCTGAGAAATTAGGTGATGTCAGGAAATGTCCAGCATGTGGAGCTATTGCTGAATCATTTGCAACAAAATGTCCAGATTGCGGAACTGAGTTTAGAAATATTGAGTCTTCAGCAAATATTGTAAAGTTTTTTGAAAAACTTGATGAAATTGAATCTAATCGAAAAGAAAATATCTATGATAGAGACACAAAAACTGAGAGTAATATATCCATAGGAACAATTTTTAAATGGTTATTTTTTTATTGGATTCTTATTCCTATAAAGCTTATTAGTTTTATTTTAGATAAATCAAAACCAGCAAAATGGTCAACAACCGATTCTAGAAAAGAGGAATTAGTATTAAACTTCCCAGTACCAGCTTCAAGAGAAGAAATTTTAGAGTTTTTAACTCTTGGTTCAAGTAAAATAAATTCAATTTCCTACCTTAATGCTTTTTCAGAAGAAAGTAAATATAAGAATTCCTGGGATAAAATTTGGTTAAGAAAAATAGTGCAAATTGAATCTAAGGCAGCACTTTCTATGAAAAATGACAAAAAATCATTTGAAGAAGTTACTAAAATAGTTGATGGTGCAAAATTACTTATCAAGAATAATAATAAGAAAGTATTACATATTTTGATTGGATTTTTGGCAATAATTGCAGTTATTATAATCTGGATAGTTATTTCCAGAGCCAGTCGATAAACAAACAAACCAGATGAATTTGAAAATTTTTACTTTTAATAAAATAAACTAAATATTTATGGGTCTATTCGGGAATAAATCAGAGGGCGGTTTAATGGATGTAATCCGCTGTGATGAAAAAGAATATCTTGTTTGGAAATGGCGACCTTCTGGCGATGTCAATTCAACAAAAAAAGAAAATTCAATACGATATGGTAGCAGTTTGCGTGTAAAAGATGGTGAGTTAGCTGTTTTTGTTTATCAGCAAAAAGATGGATCAATGCTAGATTTTATTGTTGGTCCCTACGACGAATCAATAAAAACCGCAAATTTTCCCATCCTGTCAAGTATTGTAGGTACAGCATTCGGTGGTGCTTCACCGTTTCAGGCAGAAATCTATTATATTAATTTATCGGGAAATATTCAATTAAAATTTGGTATACCTTACTTTGATGTATTTGATCCAAGATTTATTGATTTTGCTGTATCTATGGCTGCAAGAGGTACAATAACTTTTAATGTTACAGATTACAAAGGATTTATTAAATTAAATCGCTTGATAAATTTTGATTTGGAAGATTTCAACAAACAAATTAAAGATGCATTAACTAAGTACGTAAAGGGGGTTATTACAAATATTCCAACAGATAAAGGTATTCCAGTACTGCAGATGGAAAGAAAATTATTGGAAATTAATGAGATTATTGCATCATATCTAAAAGCCAGACTTGAAAGTGATTTTGGTATAAATATGAAAGGTTTTGATTTAGCAACAATTGAAGTTGATAAAGAAGGTAAAGGTTATATGGAATTGAGAAAAGTTACAGCAGAGCAAGTTACAAAAACTACTATTTCTCAAACAGATGTCAATATTAAAAACTTGCAAGACATGCAAGGTATTAATGCGTTGAACATGGAAGAAACTTTACATATCCAAAGAGAAGAAGCACAAAGAGCACAGAAGTTACAAACAGAAACAAATTTCATTGGTGCACATGCTCTTAACCAGCAAACAGAAGTCCTTAAAACAGGAGCAGAAAGTTTAGGTAGCATGGGCAACATGAACATGGGAGGAGGAGGAGGAGGAATGAACCCTGCAGGCATGATGACAGGCATGATGATGGGAGGTGCAATGGGTAATCAAATGGCAGGTATGATGAATAATATGGGTCAAAATATGAACCAACAGCAAAACACACCTCCACCACCTCCACAAATTCAGTATAGCGTTTCTGTAAACGGACAAACTTCAGGTCCTTTTAATTGGCAACAATTACAACAAATGTTACAAAGTGGACAACTTCAACAAAATACTTATGTATGGAAACAGGGGATGGCAAATTGGGAGATGGCTAGTAATGTCCAAGAACTAAGTTCTTTATTTGGTTCAGTACCTCCACCTCCACCTCCACCAATGCCAATGCCATAATAATAACTATAAATAAATATATTATGAACGATGATAGTTTTTTTTCAATCAACAGATTAGTTGAATTCGGCATGGGCATGGCAGTTGCTCAGCAAATGGTAAAAACGATGAACGATGCAATGAATACAATGCACGTTCCTGGAGCAATGAACACAATGCAATCCCCTGTACAACAATTCTATTATGCAATGATAGAAGGCAAACAAGCAGGTCCGTTTTCAGAACAAGAAATGTCAAAACTTATTTCAGAAAAAAAAGTTGTAATGGAAACATATATCTGGAAACCAGGTTTGATTAAATGGGAGCTGGCAGAAAATTTGCCAGATATTTTAAAATTAGTGGCACTTTCTCCTCCTCCGTTTCAAAAATAAACAATGAATATGAAATTAAAATTTACACCTTCAATTATTGCTGTTGCAATCAGTTTGCTAATAACATATGGTTTATATAGTTTTCATACTGGAGAAAATAAAGTTTTATTAAGCGTTGGTAGTTTCATTTTTACTATAGTAACATTGATCTTATCAATCGGATTTGATTTTAGTTTACCACGTACATCTGTCAATATTAAAGTCGTATCAGGAGTTTTTTTAGCTATTGGTTTAATTGCAAATATTACTTTCACTTTTTTCAATTTTTCAAAACCAACATATATTATTACGATAGGAATTCTGCTTCTAACATATTTTTTAATCGTATATTCTATCTATAAATCTAAACAATAGTTATACTGATAAATAACCATTCAGTCTAACCGTTTATCTTTAAAATAAGATGAAAAAATTAATTACTTTTTTTCTACTATCAATCATAATTATAGAATTTTCTAATGCACAAGTTGTAAAGGAAAATGGAAAATTTAAAAATATTCTTGTAAATAATATCTTTTTAAAATCAAATGGCTTAACGTCATTAATATCCATAAACTTTACTTCAGATAATCATTATATTATGCAAGTAGTAACGATTGGTCATGAAGAAGTTGTTAATGTTCATGGTACATATCAGATTATACCAAAGGGAAATTCAACTTATCTTAAATTATTCCCCTTGCAAGTAAATAAATCTAATGCATATAATTATTTTCAAGACTTTAAAATCGATCTATTTGTACAGAGAAGTATATATTACCTTCTTAGAAAATTTACTGATAATGATATTAAACAATATGCAACTGAGAATCCTCTTTTAGCACAATCTGATGTTAACGAAAGCAAAGTACCTTTATACTTGCTGGAAGGTTCCGTAAATTTCTATTCTAAAAGAAAAATAACCCAATCAGAGAAAGATGCAATTGAGAATGCAAAAATAAATTCAGAAAAAAAGAAATCTGATTTAGAAGAAAAACTAAAAGGATGGTAGTTCTTATTAGAACCTTTTCATTCTGCTTTAAATTAAAACAACTAATAATAAACTAGTAATCAAATTATCATAATGAAAAAAACAACACTGTTTATAATATGTCTTTTTATATGTGTTTCGTTCATTTCTAAAGCACAGGAAAGACAAAATGAGGAAAGACAAAAAATAAGCGCAAGCATTGATGCTCAATCTGAGGTTCTAACGAAAGTCCCTGGCTGGTCTAGAATTGAAACAACTGAGGGAAAAATTTGGAAGCAATCTGATATAAATGATGAAATTAGCTATATACCACGTATCTTAATACCTGGCTACACTGATGCACGATTTTTTGGATTCAAATCTTTAAGGATATATAAGTTTTCACTAGAAGGTTCTTCTTTTTATTTATTAAATAAAGAGGAAAGATCGGGAAATAATAGTTATTTTGTATTCACTCAAACTAGTCTTGACTATTTAAAATTTACTGTTGATTATGCATATGGTATCGAAGATAGATGGGTAGCCATAAAATACTGTGGAAATCAGGATCATATTTTTAATCCTGAACTTATATTTCAAGATAAAGAAATGATTAGAGTATTACTTTTAGGAAAAGGTTCTTACGATTTACACAATTCTAATGAATGTGCAGGAGATAGCCTTTTTCTAATGAACTCTCAAGTTATAAAAGGTGACACAATTGTCAGATTTAATTTTGAAATAAATGTTGCCCCTACTTTTTCTTTCGAAAAATCCATATTACCTCTTACCAATGATTATTTTGAATTAAATAAAAGCGAATTTAGCAAATTGTTTATATTTTCACCTTACAAAAAATCATCAAATGAAAATAAAGATAAATACACTTCACTATATAATGCAAAATACGTAGGTGAGTATAAAAATGGTAAGATGAATGGTCAGGGTACATGTACTTGGCCAAATGGCACAAAATATGAAGGTGAGTTTAAAGATAGTTTGATTTGTGGTCAGGGAACAAAGACTTGGTTTAATGGAGATAAATACGAAGGTGAGTGGAAGAATAATAATAGGAATGGTCAGGGAACATCTATTTTGTCTAATGGAGATAAATACGTTGGTGAATGGAAGGATGATAAAATGAATGGTCAGGGAACTTATATTTGGTCTAATGGAGATAAATACGTTGGTGAGTTGAAAGATGATAATATGAATGGTCATGGAACATGGAACTGGTCAAATGGCAATAAATACGTTGGTGAGATTAAAGATAATAAGATAAATGGTCAGGGTACATGTACTTGGCCAAATGGAGATAAATACGAAGGTGAGTGGAAGGATAATAATAGGAATGGTCAGGGAACATTTATTTGGTCCAATGGCAATAAATACGTTGGTGAGTTGAAAGATAATATGATGAATGGTCAGGGAACATTTACTTATCAAAATGGACTAAAATATGTTAGTGAGTGGAAAAACGATAAGATGAATGGTCAGGGAGTGGAGACTTACTCAAATGGCGTAGAAGGGTATGTTGGGGAGAGGAAAGATGATATAATGGATGGTAATGGAATGATAACATATTCAACTGGTACTAAATATATTGGAGAATGGAAAGCAGGTAGAAAAAATGGTCAAGGAACAATGACATGGATAACTGGCAAGAAATATATTGGTGAGTTTAAAGAAGATATTCCAACAGGTAGAGGAAAATATACCTATTCTAAAGGCAGCAAAAATTGAGTTATGTGTAAAAAAATAGTCAAACAAAATGTTGACCATTTCCTAATTGTTAATTTTATTATACAAAATCATCTAATGAAATTCAAATAGTCCATAAATAAATAATTAAAATGGAAAAAGAAAATATCTTCAAAAAGTTAAAATGCTTTTATGAGAAACTTTTTAAGCGAATTATAAACATAATTATAAATCCAAAAGTTGAGTTAAAAACTATATTAGATGAAAATCCGAAACAAACAACTTTAGTTTTCGGGTATGCTTTATTTTTAGGAGCAATTCCTTTATTATCATGCATTGTTTTTTCTTTCTTTAAAGTTCAAGAAAGTGATAAGCATTTTTATTTTGTACGAGGACTTATTGAATTTATTTTTACTTTTATATCTATTTATTTTGTTTCTTGGATTATTGAGTTGTTAGCAAACAATTTTAATTCAGAAAAAAACTATTTGCGTCAATTCAATTAATTACATTTTCTTTAACACCATATTATATTACTGGAGTATTGTTCTTATTTGGTATTCAAACTACAACTATTATAAATGTTTCAGGCATTTACTCATATTATATTATCTATCTGGGACTTCCAATGTTTAAAAAAACTCCAGCAGATAAATCAATACAATATTTTATAATTACTTCAATTATTCTATTAGCTATAAGGTCTATTAAAACTTATGCTTTTGGTTTATTGTATGAGCTATTTATTAAGTTTGTTTGGTCGTAAATGTTTTATATCACATCAATTAAATAATCATTTAATTGATGTGATATGATTACTTGAAATATACATACCCAATATAAATGGGGATTAAATTAGAAGAGTTTCTTTACAAAGTTGATAAACTACACACTAAATAAAAAAACTCTTTTAAATTGACTTATATACACATTATCTTAGATCTTATATTTAAACATGGATAGTGAGTTGCCATAAATGTTTTTTATTTCTGATTTTCTAGAAAAACAATAAAAAATCACATTAAAATCTATTGATTTTGAGTTATTATTCTGAATTTAATAGAATTTTGTTCAAATTCTTAATGATTTATCTATCTTTTCCCCTTGTTTTATTGAAGAAATATTAATCGTTTTCATAAAAAACGCCACCTAAGCTAATTCTTCTTTGAACCTGCATAAATTGTTGTAATTCAACATCAGTCATTTTTCCAGTTCCAAATAAATCATTTTCAAAATCATTTTCATTATATTTTTCAAATAATTCATTATATCTATTTATATAGCCATTAACCATATCA
>Ga0302268_1000885_pt1 | contig 18204 bp, 12 predicted proteins | sample III_Bog_E2_1_FD_194554 | JGI IMG/M metagenome (GOLD analysis project Ga0302268, IMG submission 194554) | Peat permafrost microbial communities from Stordalen Mire near Abisko, Sweden - III_Bog_E2_1 | ecosystem: Environmental > Terrestrial > Soil > Wetlands > Peat | place: Sweden: Abisko... | reverse complement strand
TTATAGTTTATAGTTTATAGTTTATAGTTTATAGTTTATAGTTTATAGTTTATAGTTTATAGTTTATAGTTTATAGTTTATAGTTTATAGTTTATAGTTTATAGTTTATAGTTTATAGTTTATAGTATAACATAAGATTTAAAGAAAACTACATTAAAAAAGAAGGTGACATAGAGTTACCTTTTTTTATTGACCTAAATTCTTGTCCAACAATTGTACATTGTAAATGATTACATTGTAAATGATTTTATTGCACTAAATTCAGTCCACCAATTGTTCATTGTAAATGATTAAATTGTACATTCCTTTATACCATCAGATCTCTCAATCTTTTCATATCCATAATAGTATATTCTTTTTTATTGATACTGATTATTCCATCATGCACCATTTCAGAGATGCTCCGTGCCAGTGACGGTCTGGCTATCCCGAACAATTCGGCTAATCCGGTCTGATTCCTGGTGACAGTAAAACTTTTATGTGAAACTGTTTCATTTTCAATTAAAAAATGAGCTATTTTTCCTTTGATGGTTTTGATTGAAAGCAGTTGGATCCGGTTTGTCAGAAATTGGGTTAGATTCGCATTAAGGGTAAGGAATTGCTTCATAAAATCCGGATTTGTCATCATCAACCGCATGATTTCCTCTTTTGGGATTTTAATTATTTCAACTTCTTCCAACGCAGTGACATCAACCGGAAAGTGATTATTATCCGAAAATAAAAATGCCGGTGCAAGCGGGCGGGGAGCTTTAATGATTTCAATGCCAAGTATATTCCCGTTTTCGGTAATCATTTCTGTCTTAACCGATCCACCTGTCAGCACATACAAACTATCACATACATCCCCCTGTCGTACTATCACGTCATTTTTCACATATTCTTTGATCGTACATTTCAAATCCAGTAAAAATTGTTCCTGGTCATCTATCCGGATCTGACTGCAGATAGGGCAGGAGGCTAAATCCATTTTTTTCATTTTCTTTCTTTTTAACACAAATATTTAAGAGACAACCACAAAAGGCACACAAGAACACAAAATAAATAACCACTAAAGGACACAATAGAAAACAAAATACATAACCACACAATAGTCCACAATAGAAAAACACAATAGAAAATACGAAACACATTTTAGGATTTAAAACATTAGGTATAGGCGTTTAGGCCGCCCAAATTAAATGATTGATTTTAAAATACATACTAAAATATAGGACCTATATTAGGGGAGCTATTCATCAAATGATACCGTCTATTGATCCTATTTTTCAATTGACTCCAGCTTTAGAGGCTGTGTAAAAAGAGATTTGAAAATTGAATAAACTTACAATATGAAACTGGAAAACTAATAAGGGTAATAAGGGCAAGATATTTTTTACTAACATTTCTACTAAGGGTGAAAAAACAAAAATAAGGTTTTTTATTTAGCACCCTTATTATTAGATATTAAACCTTACTATAAAACCGAATCACGTAGGATTAAAACCTTATTCCTTTATTTAATAAATAATGACCAACTTTCAATGTGTAAGATCTGATTTAGAATTGATTCATTTTCACACAGCCTGTTTAGCTGGAGGATGATTATGCATTAAATATTGGCTTTAGCCGAATGTATTATTTCTCAATCTATTTAATATCAGTTGATATGAATTTGGCTAAAGCCTCAATAATATTTAAATTTCAAATTCTCCAGCTAAAGCAGGAGTCAATTGTTGAAGAAAAATGGGCGGTCTAATCGCCTATACCTATAAAACAATATGGTTGCTGAACGAATCTGTTATTATTTCTTTTATTTCTTTTATTTCTATTGTTTCTATTGTGAACTATTGTGGTTAAATTGTATTCAATTGTAAATAAATCTGTGTTTGTTTAAGTTCAATAATATTTCCTCAAAAATACAAACTATATTTCAAAGTGTAACATCGGTTACACTTTTATTGTTTAAAGTACGATACATTTGCAGCGTAATAATTTATAATCAAAAAAACTACAATTTAAAACATCCAATCATGGAAAAGAAAGAATACCCAAAAGCAGAGAAATTCAGCTTTGCAGATAGTGTAGCTTATGCCGAAGGATCTATAGTAAGTAAAATACTCTTGCGAAATGAAAAGGGGAATGTTACATTATTCGCTTTCGATCAGGGTGAAATGTTAAGTGAGCATACAGCTCCTTTCGATGCGATACTCCAGGTTCTGGATGGCAAGACGGAAGTGACTATCAATGGCATTAAACATATGTTGGTTGCTGGCGAAAGTATTATTATGCCGGCCAACATTCCGCATGCAGTGACAGCGTTGGAGAGATTCAAAATGCTGCTGATTATGATTAAAGATTGAAGGTATTGGTACTGTGTTCCGTGTTCCGCGTTCCGTGTTAATTTGGTTGAACGGCTGATTAAATAAAAATTAATATTGAAACCGACTAATAGAAAATGATAAATTATATACGGTAAATCAATGTTGATAAGGATATTGATTGAATATACATAGTAGATAATATTTTTTTGCAATATCGCTTAATTTAAATATCATGAAGTCATATCATGAAATCATATCACGAAATCATATCACGAAGTCATATCATGAAGTCATATCACGAAGTCATATCACGAAGTCATATCATAAAATCATATCATAAAATCATATCATAAAATCATATCACGAAGTCATATCACGAAGTCATATCACGAAGTCATATCATGAAATCATATCATGAAATCATATCATGAAATCATATCCTGAAATCATATCACGAAGTCATATCATAAAATCATATCATGAAATCATATCACGAAGTCATATCATAAAATCATATCATGAAGTCATATCATGAAATCATATCATGAAGTCATATCATGAAATTAATATCACGAAGTAAAATGAAACGGACAATAATAAAAATAGACGATGAACTCTGCAACGGGTGCGGAGAATGTGTGAGCGGATGTCATGAAGGTGCACTTCAACTGATCGATGGTAAGGCCCGTATGGTGAGTGAATTGTACTGTGATGGATTGGGTGCATGTATAGGGGGGTGTCCAGTCGGTGCCATCACGCTCGAAGAAAGGGATGCAGAACCTTATGACGAAATTGCCACCTTGCAACGAATGATTCCTAAAGGCGAAAAAACTATCCTGGCACATCTCCGGCACCTGAAAGACCATGGTGAATTCGACCTGTTGAAACAGGGTGTAATGTGGTTGAAGCAGAATAGTATCACTGTTGATTTCTCTTCGGTACATAATGCTCCTGTGCCTTCACAACATGACCATTCAGATAGCGGATGCCCGGGAAGCCGTGAAATGTCATTTACCCAGGCTGCTGCCCCTGCATTCAGAATGCCAGTCAATGCAGGAATACCATCACAACTCCGTCAATGGCCTGTACAGTTGCACTTATTGAATCCTGAAGCAGCTTATTTTCAGGGAGCTGATGTTGTGTTGTCTGCCGATTGTGTGGCTTATAGCTTTGCTGGCTTTCATGACAGGTTTCTGACAGGGAAAATTTTAGCTATTGCCTGTCCGAAACTCGACAGCAATAAGGAATCTTATATTGAAAAACTGACTGCCATGATTCATCTATCCGCCATCAATACCCTTACAGTCATTATCATGGAAGTTCCGTGCTGCGGAGGATTATTACAACTGGCACAAAAGGCAGTTACCAATTCAGTGCGTAAGATTCCATTAAAACTGGTGGTAGTAGGAGTGAAGGGGGATATTATTAAGGAAGAATGGGTGTAATTCATTTACAATTTAATTATTTACAATTTACAATTTAAACAAGGATGAAGATTTACACTTTCAGTCAACCAACCAATCAACCAATCAACCAATTAACCAATCAACCAAATAATCAATTAAAAACGCAGAACCCGGAACCCAGAACGCGGAACCCAGAACGCGGAACGCGGAACACGGAACATGGAACGCATAATAAATTAATCAACTTAAAAATAAAAAATATGTTTTGTTATCAATGTCAGGAAGCATCCAAAGGCCTGGGGTGCGGGGTTAAGGGAGTTTGCGGAAAAACTCCCGAAGTATCAGCTTTACAGGATTTGCTTATCTATCAGATTAAAGGGTTGTCACATTATACAACGGCATTACGCGCGTTAAATATCGAAAATGACATAGCTAATAAGTTTATAACAGAAAGTCTGTTTATGACTATCACTAATGCGAATTTTGACTATTCCCGCTTCGTAATCCGAATCCTTGAAGGGTTTAAACTCCGGTCCCGACTCAGAGCAACATTACTTGAAAATAATGTAGTCCTTCCACAAACCGAACTCCTCAGTTGGTCAGCCATTACCTCACAGGAGATGGAAGACATCGCTCAATATGTCGGCGTACTGTCTACCGAAAATGAAGATATACGTTCCCTTCGCGAACTGGTCATCTATGGATTAAAAGGAATTGCCGCTTATCTTGAGCATGCATCCAGTCTGGGATATACTGATTCCGGAACAGATGCCTTTATTCAGCGCGCATTAGCCTCTACAACCGACGATACCCTTTCGGTTGATATTCTGACAGCCCTTGTACTTGAAACCGGCAAAACGGGCGTACAAGTGATGGCTTTACTTGATAAGGCGAATACCTCTTCGTATGGCAACCCGGAAATTACAAAAGTAAACCTTGGAGTACGCACTAATCCCGGTATACTGATCAGCGGGCATGACCTGAAAGATATGGAAGAACTGCTCAGACAAACCGAAGGTACCGGAGTGGATGTTTATACCCACAGCGAGATGCTTCCTGCCAATTACTATCCGGCTTTTAAGAAATACTCTCATTTTGTAAGAAACTACGGTGGTGCATGGTGGAGCCAGGTTACTGATTTTGAATCATTCAATGGTGTTGTGCTGTTTACAACCAATTGCATTGTTCCTCCGCGAAAAAATGCTACTTATGTCGATCGTGTTTATACTACAGGTGCCTCAGGCTTTCCGGGTTTCAAGCATATCGTTGACAGGGAAGATGGGAAACCGAAAGACTTTTCAGGATTAATCAGACATGCACTTACATTTGCATCACCTACAGAAATTGAAACAGGCGAAATTGTTGGCGGATTCGCTCATGCACAGGTATTTGCTTTAGCAGATAAAATTGTGGATGCAGTGAAGTCGGGAGCCATTCGTAAGTTCTTTGTGATGGCGGGATGTGATGGCCGCATGAAAGGCCGCAGTTATTATACGGAATTTGCTGCAAGTCTTCCGAAGGATACGGTTATTCTTACAGCAGGTTGTGCCAAATACCGTTACAACAAATTACCATTGGGCGATATCGGAGGCATTCCGCGTGTTTTGGACGCAGGTCAGTGTAATGACAGTTATTCGCTGGTCGTGATTGCCCTGAAACTCAAGGAAGTGTTTGAACTGAACAATATAAATGAATTGCCGATTGCCTATAACATTGCCTGGTATGAACAAAAAGCAGTTATCGTTTTACTGGCCTTACTTTCATTGGGGGTGAAAAATATCCATCTCGGGCCTACTTTGCCGGCATTCCTTTCACCCAATGTTGCCAATATATTGGTTGATAATTTTGGAATTGCACCCATCGGAAGCGTGGATGAAGATATGAAGTTGTTCCTGAATTGATACTCAATAAACTTTTCCAACGTTCCAAAAGTTGAAAAAGTTATATTAAAAACAGCATTCAAGGTTTATTCTGAATGCTGTTTTTGTTTCGTAAATTACAAAAATCTTAGATCTACTTTACTAAAATAAAAAACATCAAAAACGTTTAACCATAAAAGAACACAAAACTCAAAACACAAATAAAACAAAATACATTACCACAATAGGCACATAGAACACAATAGGATACCAAAAAAAAGAACACAATAGATAAATAACTAACGGTATTTTAAGAATTTAAGCTATACAAAATTAGAAAAAGCAGTTTATCAATTGTGACTATGGGGTTAATTTTTTTATCAGGAAAAGTAGAATTAGTTTCTAAAATTAGTCAGGGTGCAACTTAAAAATGCACTCTGGCTTTAACCTTTCCGAGCCAAGACCTATGGCAAGTGACAATTATCCGATGGGTTTAATAATTTCAATCCGCATTCCAAGTGCAGCAATAAACCGATAGAAGACACCAACACTTGGCGAAATTGATCCATTCTCGATGCGGGATATATACGATTTCGTTGTTCCGGTACGTTTGGCCAATTCTTCTTGTTTCATTTTAGCTTCTTTTCGCGCTTGATGGATTACCATGCCTGAATAAAAATCATAAGCCTTTTGTTCAAAAACAATGCGTTCGGAGGTTCCATCTGCACCATATCTGGCGTCAAGAACTTCACTATAGTTCTTTATTTTGTTGTCGTTTGTATTCATAATATTCTTCTTTGATCGTGATCATTTTGTTGTTTTTCACACTTTCCGTTAATGACCGGTGCTATTCGAATTTGGCATTCTCTATATTATGGATGTTCCATTTTCGGGAGCGTTCAGTGTCTTCTTACGACAAAGTATATATACAGGAACAAAACCTGTCAATTGCACGTCAGTCAGCCAATGTGCATAATGTTTGTTGAACTAACTTCCCTTCGTAAAGTATTTATTTCTTAAAACTGTTTTGTTCCGTTTTTAACTTCACTTTTCACCTAAGGCGGAATTACTAAAAATATACTTACTTTATAAACACATTTATCTCCTTAACGCCCGTTGAGTGAAGTTTATGCAGGGTGGAAATTAAGTTCAACAAGTCTTTCAAGCCGGGTTGTTCTGACAGCACGAAAGTCTTTGTATTAGCCATAGATTTTATTTTTCTTTCAATTTTTTAATCATCTTGTCAATCTCGTCATTTGAGAAATTACCTGTAATGTCCATTTTCCCTCCTGTAATAGTCGAATTTACAGTTGGCAAAGTAACGATATATCTGTCAATAACGATGGCTATAGGTTTGCCAATATTATTTTTTGTAAGAATATGGAAAATCCTTGCTCCTTTTTTATTTAAACTTATTTCTATATGGCTATTTCCTTGTTTATTAGTGACTTTTTTTACTTCTAAAATGTCATCTTTTGTTAGTGCAGGATTTTTTTCAAGTTGAATATCTTTTTTCTCACTGTTTGGAACATAATCAACCGTTTCATAAAAACCATCTACTCTTTCAATTGGTATTGGTTCAAATTTAGGAACAGGTTTTTTGTTAATCTTATTTTCGTCGTCTTCATTGGCGGTTATTTTATCAAGTTCAGTTCTTATATCTTTAAAGTGGTTTGAAATACTTTTGTTGGATATTGAAGAATGTAAGAGTTTAAAGAATGCAGTTGTGTTTATAAAACTGTATAGGTCATTAATTTCGTTGTCTGTAAAAGCATCATTAAATCCTGCAATTAACCGTCTGCGGATTTCTTTGTCTGTTAATAGATTCTCTAATCCGATAAGCTTTATACTGTCTTCTTTTGTAGCTTCGAATTTCAATGGTTTCAATCCAAATTCAATATAAGTCGATTTTATTGATTCAACAGTTCTTAAGCTGTCAATTATGACATTTATCTTTTTTTCTTTGTCTTGAGCGTAGTTGTTTTGTATGCATGATAATGTCAAGCATAAGACTAAAAGTATTTTATTCCTGTTGTTTTTCATTTTGAAGAGCTTCATTACTTTTTGTTTTTTTTAATTATGGCTAACAAACTAGATTCTTGGCATTTGATGGCTTGTGGGAGCAAAGCCTGCTAAATATACTTCAGCTAACCAATGGTCCATAGGCGTATTAGCAGTTGGCATTTCTATTTGTCAATAAATTCGTTTTTGTGTTTTCTTATGTAGTCAATTCTCAGTTTAGATATATGTTCAACTGAATCAAGTGCATAAAATTCTTTATCTAATTTATCCAGTGGATTGTTATCATATGATTTACTAAAACTTTTAAGTGTTCCATCTTTATATTTCTCGAAATACTTTATATTTTTCATGTACAGGTCTAAGGCACGTTGTGTCAGGTTTGCATGTTTGTTAGCTCCAATTAAAACAAAACCATCTGTTGCTTCTTCAGTGTATTGACCACTTGTAGAAAAATTATAGAAGTATTGATTGAAACCTCCGTTATTAACTTCAGCTTCAAGTCCCCAGGTAGCAAAAACAGCTTGTCTTCCCTTTGATAAAGATTTTATAATTGAATAATTTTTATCATTAGAACCAATAGAATCCTGTTTTGAAAAAATGTTGTCGATTATCGTCTGTTCTAAATTGTCGTCATGAACCGAGTCAAGTATTTGTAGAGTCAATTCTGTAAATATCGGTCTGTTTTTAAAAGCTTCAATTGAATTTTCAAGTTGCTTATGATCAATATTAGTAGTCGTGATTTTCGTTTTTGTTGACTGTCCTTTGCAACCAAAGAAATTAAAAAATGCACTAAACATAAGAATTATTATTAATGATTTTTTTATGAGCTAAGCACCAAAAGTACGAACTCTTATTTAACCTTCCAACATTTTGTGGATTTATTTTAAACAAATGTAAAAAGAGTTGAATTTATAAAATTAAACAAACTTTCAGGGCTCTTTTTGTTTCATATCGAGACAGTAATCCACTTTTGAATTTTGAGAATTAGTCAGAGCAACATTTGAATGAAAGAATACCATTAAGAGATGCTATCGTCAGGACTTAAATAAAATGAATCCAATCCCTAATATTTGGAAATAACGAAAAACATCACGACCTTTGCACTCTAAATCGAAATAATTTAAACATTCAAGTATGAAAACAGCAAAAATCAGTACCGAAAAAGGGGATATGCAGGTTGAGTTCTTTGAAAAGGATGCTCCAAAAACAGTTGCCAACTTTATCAAACTGGCAGAAAGTGGCTTTTACAATGGCTTAACTTTCCACCGTGTTATCCCTGATTTCGTGATCCAGGGTGGTTGTCCTGATGGTACAGGTGCAGGTGGTCCCGGTTATACTATCCCTTGTGAGTTGGATGGTGGTAATCAGTATCACGACAGAGGGGTGTTGTCTATGGCTCATGCCGGACGTGATACAGGTGGTTCCCAGTTTTTTATATGTCATTCAAGAAAAAATACTTCACATTTAGATCACCAGCACACCTGCTTTGGCAAGGTAGTTGAAGGGTTGGAAGTCATCGACCTGATTCGTCAGGGTGATAAAATCCTGAAAATTGAAGTATCGGAATAAACCCGTTTTAACTTTTCCAAAGGTTAGAAGGTTGGAAAAGTTAGTTGGATAAAATAAAATCAGCATTCAGAGTAAATTTGAATGCTGATTTTGTTTAGTACGGGTTTCTAATTCTACTTTACTAAAATAAAGAGTAACAAAAACTTTTAACCACAAGAGAACACAATAGAAATACAAAATACAAAATACAAAACCACAATAGTCACAAGAGGACACAATAGAGAAAAACACAATAGAAAAACATAAAACAAAACCACATAGAATACAATAGAAAACACAAAAAAACAGCCAAAAAAGACACAATAGATAAATACTTAACGGTATTTTTTAAGAATTTAAGCGAAGCAAAATTAGTAAATGCAGTCCATCTATTGTGATTATCGCAGAGTCCTTCGGAATTGTGCCTATATGGTTAATTTTTAATTAGGTAAAGCAGAACTAAATGGCACAAATTATAGTGCTTTCTCAATTTTCTGTTTTAGAATTATTTTACATTCTAATCTCATAAATCTCATAAATCACAGTAAATCCCATAAATCACAGTTCAGACACTATCCCTTTAGACCCTTCACTTCCCGGTACCAGTTCAAAGATCTTATCCGGTTTCAGGCCTGGTTCATCACGATGTGACACATACACAATGGCAATCTTTTTACCGGATGCAATCACGTTCACCATTTCAATAAAAAGACGGCTGTTCTCATCATCAAGTTCGATGGTTGGTTCATCCAGAATAAGAAGCGGAGGATGTTTCACCATCGCGCGGACCACCATTACCATGCGTTGTTGTCCAATGGAAAGGTCTTGAAAGGACTTATTCCTGTAGGAAGGTCCTAACATTTCCAACCAGCTTTTTGCTATGTCCTTTTGCAAATCACTCGGTTTGATGTACAATCCTACCGAATCCAACAACCCCGAAATAATCATATTCTCCACAGTATCATCGCGTGTAAACTGAAGAATCATGGAGGGAGTGAAGTAACCAATCTGTCGCTTAATATCCCATATTGATTCACCGGTACCTTTCTTTTTGCCGAAAAGGATCATATCCTGGCCGTAACCACGGGGATTATCACCTGTAATTATCGATAACAACGTACTTTTTCCCGAACCATTGGGCCCTGTCAGTTGCCAGAATTCACCTTTTTGTATTGTCCAGTTTACTTTGTCCAGCACTTTTTTATCAAAGTACTTCACTGATACGGAATTCAGTTGTATCAACGGATTTATGTCTGCATGGTTCTCATCGTACTCTTTCGGAAGGTTGAAACGGTTTATGCCGGTTTCGGGTGAAGGCAACATCGTCATGAATGATTCTGCACTCTCTTCTTTCACAATAGCGTTATTTTCGTCTATCGTCAATACAATCCCGATGCATGGCAATATGTCCCGTTTCCTGAAGAAGACCTGGATCAGTAAAGTTGTTTTGGCTAATTGTCCCAGGGTAACCGTGATTGATTGCTGGGTTTCTTTGTCAATATTACTGTAAACGTCATCAAGAACCATATAATCAGGTTTTTGAGCGATAAGATACATTAAAAGTGCCTTTTTCTGCTGACCGCCTGACATGGAACCCAGACTTGAATTGTCTGCATTCTGAATCAGAAAACGATCATGACGTAATTCTTCTTCAACAAACCGGTTAATAGTTATGGTTGAATGTAAAACACCTTTCATTGAATTTAAATCAATGATCGTGTTCAAAAAACGGTTTGTCATTATTTTCTCAATAATGGACTTTTTATTTGATGTATTTGATAAATAAAGTCCTATGCCTGGTTGGTTTTCCATATGAGAGTTTTCTTAATCTAATTTTGTCACTTATTTCTACTACGCGTCAGACCGTAAAAGATCCCGATAGCTATCGGGGGGTCAGACGCGTTACTGGTTTTTATTTACGCGTCAGACCGTAAAAGATCCCGATAGCAATCGGGGGGTCAGACGCTTTACTGGTTTTTATTTACGCGTCAGACCGTAAAAGATCCCGATAGCTATCGGGGGGTCAGACGCTTTACTGGTTTTTATTTACGCGTCAGACCGTAAAAGATCCCGATAGCTATCGGGGGGTCAGACGCTTAAACGCTTAAACGCTTAAACACTTAAAATCAGCATTCAAAACTGATTTGAATACTGATTTTTATATTTTATTAAGCAACCCCTACTCTTTGAAATCTTATACCCATCTGCTTTTTTTCTTCTTCTTCTTGGTTCTTGGCTCTTTGTCTTGGATCTTTGCTCTTTGCTCAACTCTTAATGCTCTCGGCTAAATAAGGCATTTCAACTCTCAGACACGTACCCTTCCCCTGTTCACTTGTAATATTCAATTCACCATCCAGCAAAAGAACCCTTTCTTTCATTCCAATCATTCCGTAAGAATCATTTCTGACTTTGTGATTAACGTCAAACCCTATCCCGTTATCACTGATTTCCAAGACAAATTTGTCCGAATGAGTGCTAATATGAATTTTTATTGCTGATGCTTTGGCATGTTTAACAATATTAGTCAGCGCTTCCTGAAGGATTCGAAATAGTGCTAAGGCTTGCTGGGAATTAATTTTAAGTTCGGAAATTTCACTTTCAAACTGACAAGCTATATCATTTCTTTCCTCAAATTCATCTACATACGATTTTCCTGCTTCAATAAAACCCAGTGAATCTAAAATTTCAGGCCTTAATCCCGACATTATCCTTCGTGTTGTTTTAATAGTTTTATCAATCATACCTGAAAGCTGATCAAATTCAGTGATTATTTCATCTGATTTTATACTATCTCCTTTCATCATTTTTTGATTAAAGAGACCTATTTCAATTTTTAAAGCGACCAACATTTGACCCAAATCATCATGTATTTCCCTTGCCACCGCAATTTTTTCTTCTTCACGGATGTTCTGTAAATGGGCTGCAAAGTTTCTCAATTGTTGTTGTGAATTATTTAAGGCTTTTTCAGCTGACTTTCTTTGTGTAATGTCCCGCTGTATTCCCAGAAATCCGATTATCTTATTGTCTTCGTCTAAAATAGGGGTAGATGAGCCTTCTATATTAATCAACGTTCCATCCTTTTTTTTATTGATGATTTCACCTCTTACCTCATCCCCTTTCAACAAGGTTTCCCAAAAATCTTCATAGACTGTTTTATTTAATGCATCACTATGTAAAATGCGAGGGGTAGTCTGACCAATAATCTCATCTGAAGTGAAACCGTATAATGAAGTGAATGCAGGATTGATATATGTAAATACACCTTCCTGATCGGTTAGAAAAATTACTTCCCCGGAAGTATTAATTGCTTTTTTCATTTTAAAAAGTGATTCTTCTGACTCCTTACGTTCGGTGATATCCTGAAACATGCCACCTATTTTCACAATTTCTCCATTGGCATAGTATGCATGTGCCAGTACCCTCACCCAAATTCTTTTTTTCTTTGCTGTAATCAGTTGAAGTTCAAGATCGAATGGTTTCCCTTCCTTTATGACTTGATTCATTGCCCCGGAAATTAAAGGCACTGATTCCGGAACGTAGAAAATCAATGATGATTCAATTGAGGGTTGATAATCAGGTTCGACTTCATGAATTTGATATACTACATCTGACCAGCTCAGTTCATTTTTAGTAAGGTCAAATTCCCAACCTCCAAGTTTTACCAGTCTACCGGTCTCTTCCAGAAGTTTTTTACTTTTTGTCAATTCTAATGCCCGTTTTTCTTTCTCTTCATTCTGAAAAGCAAGTTCTTTATTGGCGACAAGTAGTTCGGCAGCCCTCTTTTCTTTCTCTTCGTTTTGAAAAGCAAGTTCTTTGTTGGCGACAAGTAGTTCGGCAGCCCTCTTTTCTTTCTCTTCGTTTTGAAAAATAAGCTCCTTATTTGCTATAATTAATTCGGCTGACCGTTTTTCTTTTTCTTCAAATTGAAAAGCGAGTTCTTTATTTGCCAGGTTTAATTCAACTGCTCTTTTTTCTTTCTCTGCTTTTTGAAATGCAAGTTTTTGGTCAGTTTCTTTAAGCTCTCTGTAAGCATTGATTAATTCTTCTGCACGTTTTTCACTGTCATCATCCCTGTCAACAAGTTCTTTATTAACAACGATTAATTCTAACGCATTCACTTCGTTTGCAACGATTAACTCTGCAACTTGTATTTCCTTTTCATCGCTATTCGTGGAATCATTTTGGGAAACAGCTTCTAACTCAAGTGCATTTTCTTTGTTGGCTTTGATTAACTTTGTTGTCAGCTTTTTGTTGGTTGGTTCCTGATCAATCATACACATTAATTGATATTAGTTTTTCTATTACAAATCTAATAATAATAACTTTACTAATTTACTTTTTGTTCATAAATATTCAAACGTTAAGAAATTATTGATAACTTTTAATATTTAACAGAAGACGGATAAAATTTATTCTTTTACAATTTACGATTTACAATTTACATTTGGCGGGAAGAATCAGTAATTCTATCATTCAGTCCCCTAAATCACAAATCGACAGGGTAACACATAACTTTTCAAATGGAGTATACGACATTCCGGTTTACCGGAACCCTTCAAACCCTTCAAACTTTTCAAACCCTTCAAACCTTGAACGCGAAATGACAATACTATTAAATTATCACATTATTTAATCCCGTTCATTTAGAATTCGACGATTATTAATATATTTGTATAACATTACTTTAACTAAAGATTATTCGAAAAATTAAATAAACAAAATACTTAATCAAAAAGGATACAACAGAAAAATACAAAATACATAACCACAAGAAGACAAAACAAAAGACATAACCACAATAGGACACAAAAAATAATACAAAAATTAAAAGAACACAATAGAAAATACCTGACACATTTTAAGATTTAAAACTATAACATAATCCTAACAGTCTTACTTCTAATAACTATTGTCAATTAACGATTGTGGTCAATTTGTATTAAATTGTAAATCGTAAATGAATAAATTGTAAATAACTATTGTGTCATATGTGATTAAATATTTTGTGTGTTTCTATGTGTGTCTATTATGGTTATGTATTTTGTGTTTTTGTGTTCTCTTGTGGTTAATTGTAAAGAAGAACTAACTGTAAATTATAACAACAACACTATGAAAGTATGTTTTATTATGTATCCCTGGGAAAGCTTAAACCCGAAACAGGATTCTACCATTCGGATTGTACACGAATGTGCTCTCAGAGGACACGAAGTAGCCATCACTACTCCACAAAATCTGACCATTCGTGATAGCATTACTTTGTGCAATTGCCGGACTATTATCAGATCGAAGAAAGTCTCAACCAGCATGACTAATTTTCATCTTACTACCCAATTCGATAAAAGCATGCGGCCTTTGAACGATTTTGATGTAATTTTCATGCGCGAAAATCCACCATTGGATCCTTTTGTATTAAACTTTTTGGATTCGATAAAGGACGAAACATTTATTATTAATTCGGTAAACGGATTAAGGGAAGCGAATAATAAAATATATACCGCAGCGTATTTTGACCCCAATAAAGAGATTATTCCCACCACTTACGTATCAAAAAATATCGACTATTTATTGGGTATTATTCAACAATCCGATAAAGAGAAAATGATTATGAAGCCTCTGGATGGATATGGTGGCCGGGGCGTTATTGTTGTTGAAAAATCTGCCATGGATAATATCAAATCGCTTCTCGAATTCTATATCAACAAATCAAAAACCGAATCAAACTACGTCATTTTACAGGAATATGTCGAAGGAGCTGAAAAAGGAGATGTCAGGGTACTGATGCTTAATGGAAAACCTATTGGTGCACTCCGTCGTATACCGGCTAAAGGGGATATCCGTTCTAATATCTCCGCCGGTGGAAGTGTCGAAAAGTATAAACTGACGAAGAAAGACAAAGATTTGTGCGCTATCATTGGTAAAAAGCTTGTGAAAGATGGCATCTTTTTTGCAGGGTTAGATATTATCAGTGGTAAGCTGATAGAGATCAATGTACTTAGTCCTGGTACAATAGTCGACATCAATAAACTCAATAATGTGAAACTGCAAGAGGATATTGTTGATTATTTAGAAATTGTTGTTGCCGAAATCAAATTGAAGAAAGAAAATTTCAGACCAGAACTTATTTATGAAGATAACCAAAGTTGAACTAAGTGAGATCATTAAACACATTGAAGAGGAAAAGCTTTTTGAGTTTTCTTCAGCCGATGGAGGTTTTAAAATAAAAATAACAAAATATGTCCCTTTTTGCTGTACAGCTATTCACAATGGCAGTCAGTTAAGACACGATTTACAAAAAAAAATCGCTCTTAATGAGTTTCAGCGGTGGTATGAAGAGGATCCGTTTACCGATGATTTTGTAAAATCAATGCCCATCACCATTATTGGTAACGATTCGCGTTTTGAGTACGACCTGAACCGGACTCCCGATGAATGTATTTATGATGAGGCCTGGGGTAAAAAGGTGTGGAATAAAAAACTGACAATACAGGAAATTAAAATCAGCAAACAAAAACATGCCGGGTATTATAAAGTTCTGGAAGCTCTGATTACAAAACTTGAATCACTTTTTGGAGGTTGTATTGTCTATGATATCCACTCCTATAACTATAAAAGGTGGGACAGGGAAGTGCCATTGTTCAATGTAGGGACAGATCAGCTTAATGGTTCTCTCTATCACTCGACCATTCAAAACTGGTTAAAAGTGTTAAGCGAAATTTCGATGCCCGATATTCCGAATAAAACAGCCGAAAACGATGTCTTCAGAGGCAAAGGCTACAATGCGGAATATATCAGTACACACTTTTCCAACACGTTGGTATTGCCTACTGAAATCAAAAAAGTTTATTGTGATGAACTTACAGGGGATATATATCCGAAGATTAAACGGCTGCTTCAACAAAATCTGAAACAGGCTATCCTGACAAATGCAAACGACTTTTGTCAGGGACTTGAAAAATGGCATTACATTTCTTCGTTGAGTTTATTGGACAAAAGCAACAACAAAAACCTGCTGAAAATTGATAAAGAAATGTTCTCTTTATTGAAAAACATTGAATTATTAGCCGAAGTAAACCCCATTAATACCATCAATGAAAAGAACAGGTTCTTCAAAAGCAAATTTACTGAAACTCCAAACTTCAGGTACAATCCCATAAAAATCAATTCCTTTCGTCTTAAACAACAACTTATGAGTATCCCTGTCCTGGATATTCAGGATGTATCCATCAGGGAGTTGTACCGTTCGGTACTTGTCAGCTATTTCGATAAAATTGACATGATCAATACATTGAACTCCAATAAGTTTTTGTATAATTCATTGCGCTATTTCGGACGCCCGTCAAAGAAAGACTTACAAAATGCTTCCTATATATTATCCCTGCCTGACATCCCCACCGAAGCCAAAAAGGAACCCATATATGATGCCCAGACTGCCATGGAAATATTTAAAAAGGCTCTGAATGAGTATGGTATCAAAGCGAAAGTTGAAATGAGTAACAAAGTCATTTCGCAGGTATTGGTACTGAACTCCAAAAAGAGCATACTCATTCAACCCCAGGCTAAATTTAAGCACAAAGAACTCCTGGCATTGACAGAGCATGAAATCGGGGTCCACATGCTGACCACCATCAATTCAGGCAGACAGCAATTGAAAATCTTTAATATCGGATTACCTGTTAACACGGTAACCCAGGAAGGACTTGCCATTCTTTCGGAATACCTGAGCGGAAACATCACATTATCCAGGTTGAGGAAATTTGCTTTACGTGCAATAATGGTTGATCACATGTGCAGTGGGGCAACCTTTATCGAATGCTTCAACATGCTCAGGAATGATTACAATGTTGATCCCGAACTGGCTTTTAGTATTGTGACCCGTATATTTCGCGGAGGAGGTTTCACTAAAGATCATCTCTATTTAAGCGGATTTATTACCATCCTCCGGTTTTGGGAAGAACACAATGACCTGTCACCTTTATTGGTCGGTAAAACATCCCTCCAATTCTATACAACTATTGAAGAAATGATCGGACGTGAAATGATTACACCTCCCGCAATCATTACAAAAGGCTTCCTTAACCCTCAGATTGAAGCCAATAATGCCATTTACAGCTATATATTCAGTGGACTAAAATAATTTATAATTTACAATTTACAATTTACAATTGAAATAAGAGTATTTTCCTTATAATCAACCAATCAACCAATCAACCAATTAACCAATCAACCAATCAACCAATCAACCAATTAACCAATTAACCAATTAACCAATTAACCAATCAACCAATTAACCAATCAACCAATTAACCAATCAACCAATCAACCAATCAACCAATCAACCAATTAACCAATCTACCAATCAACCAATTAACCAATTAACCAATCAACCAATCAACCAATCAACCAATCAACCAATTAACCAATAAATTTAAGCATGTACTTGAAATAAGGTTAAGACATTTTTGTTAATATCTATACTAAGGTTGATAAATAAAAAATAAGGGTTATTTATTAAAAACCTTATTTTCAGGTATTAAACCTTAATAGAAAACCAATCAGTACTAACCCCAACCTTATTACCTTATTAAAATAAAGCATCAACTTTAATTTGGAAGGAACAAATTCTACTAATTTCATTTTTACACAGCGCCCCTTTAGCTGGAGAATTTGAAATTTAAATATTTAATGCAATCATCCTCCAGCTAAAGTTGGAAGTAATTGAAATTTAGTAACAATAGTCGTTATTTGTTTTAATTTTAGAGCTAATCTGTTTTTAAAAATAAGGAAATAAGGTTGGGGTGTTTTGTGTTTGCTCTTCTACTAAGGGTGAAAAAACAATAATATGGTACATTCCGGTTTATCGGAAAGGTTTTGAAAATAACGGATTTACATACTTCCTGACTTCATGCATATGTACTAGTGCCAGAGTAAGTTTAAAATATCCTACAATCCATTCGACAATCCTAAATAATCAAGATTAAGTGTTCAGATCATGTTGATTTATATCAAAAACAAGAGCATCGCAACAACTAGTGTTATGTTAAGCCTAAAATGTCGCAGTTATAACCGACA
>Ga0302268_1000880_pt1 | contig 18212 bp, 15 predicted proteins | sample III_Bog_E2_1_FD_194554 | JGI IMG/M metagenome (GOLD analysis project Ga0302268, IMG submission 194554) | Peat permafrost microbial communities from Stordalen Mire near Abisko, Sweden - III_Bog_E2_1 | ecosystem: Environmental > Terrestrial > Soil > Wetlands > Peat | place: Sweden: Abisko... | reverse complement strand
AATACTCCTACGGAGTAATTATCGATAAAATGTCTAATTAAATGAAGATCCAATGATCTAATAATTACAAAAAGACAAAAAAGCGAACTATTGGTGCAAAAGCCCATAGTCATTAATCATTATTTAACACATTAAAGCGGATACTCATATAAATCATTGATTTTTTCCTGATTGTATTTAGAATTGATACATCCTTTAAAATCCGTATCTTTGCAAACTCAATAAAAAACTACCGAATACAAATTACGAATTAAATTATGATCAATTATCTGCAAGTGGAGAATCTAACCAAATCGTTTGGTGATAATCTGCTTTTTGAAAATATATCTTTCGGCATCGCCGATAATCAACGGATGGCATTAATTGCTAAAAATGGTGCCGGGAAAACCACATTACTCAATATTCTCTCCGGAAAAGAAGATTATGGGAGTGGAACCATTTCATTTAAACGGGATTTACGCATTGCCTATCTGGATCAGGACCCTGACTTCCCGAAAGAACTGACCGTACTGGATGCTTGCCTTCAAACAGATAGTGAGGTGGTAAGGACAATCGCAAAGTATGAACATTGCATGTTATCACTTAATCATTCCGAATTGGATGAAATTCTGGCTAATATGGATTTGCTTAAAGCCTGGGACTATGAACAACGGATAACCCAAATTTTAGGTAAACTTAAAATCACAAACCTGGATCAACTTATAGGCGAACTTTCGGGTGGTCAATTAAAACGTGTGGCTCTTGCGAATGTATTGATTGGCGAACCTGATTTATTGATTCTTGATGAACCTACCAACCACCTTGACCTCGAAATGGTGGAATGGCTTGAAGATTTTCTGAAACGATCAAACATGGCTCTGTTAATGGTAACCCACGACCGGTATTTCCTTGACCGTGTATGCACCAATATTCTTGAAATTGATCATCAGGCAATGTTTCAATATAATGGCAATTACAGTTATTATCTGGAAAAACGACAGGAACGTATTGAATCATTTAATGCTGAAAGTGAACGTACTGTAAACCTGTACAAGAAGGAACTGGAATGGATGCGCCGCCAGCCTCAGGCACGGGCACACAAAGCCAAATCACGACAGGAAAGTTTTTATGAAATTGAAGAGCGTGCAAAACTCCGACATAATAACGATACGATTCAGCTTGATGTAAAAGCCAGCTACCTCGGCTCAAAAATCTTCGAAGCCAACTACATTACAAAAGCTTATGGCGATCTGAAAATCCTCGATAATTTTTATTACAATTTTGCCCGGTATGAAAAGATGGGAATCGTGGGTAAAAACGGAACAGGCAAATCTACTTTTCTCAAAATGCTGTTGGGTGAAGTAAAACCCGACAGCGGTTCATTTGATATTGGTGAAACAGTTGTGTTCGGATATTACAGTCAGGATGGACTGGCATTTGATGAACAGATGAAAGTAATTGATGTTGTTCAGGACATCGCCGAAGAAGTTGACTTAGGAAACGGCAAAAAAATGTCAGCATCCCAATTCCTGTTGCATTTCCTTTTCACTCCGGAAACACAATACAATTATGTCTATAAACTGAGTGGGGGTGAGAAAAGGCGCTTATACCTTTGTACTGTCCTTATGCGAAATCCCAACTTTCTGGTTCTTGATGAGCCGACGAACGATCTGGACATTATGACATTAAATATACTCGAAGAATACCTTCGGGCATTTAAAGGATGTGTAATTGTAGTAAGCCATGACCGGTACTTTATGGATAAAGTTGTCGACCATTTACTGGTATTCAAGGGGGATGCAGAATTAAAAGACTTCCCCGGAAACTATACTGATTACCGTGAGTGGAATGAATTGCTCGAAGAACAGGAACGGGACGAAAAGAAAAAGGCCAAATCGAAGACTTCAACCACTAAAACTCAACATGTAAAGAAAGAAAAAACAAGCAGACTGAGTTTCAAGGACAAGCAGGAGTTTGAAGAACTGGAGAAATTGATTCCTCAACTTGAAAACGAAAAGAAAGATATTGAGACCCAACTTGCTTCGGGGAAATTAAGCACTGACGAAATTATACAGGTATCACAAAGGCTTTCCGAAATCAATGGGTTGATTGATGAAAAGACTATGCGCTGGTTGGAATTGAGTGAGATATAAAAGGAATATACCCGTATTTTTAATTAAGGTTCGCTTTCTTTGCACAAAAGATGCAGAAAGCGGGCCGTCAATATTTAAAGGAAACTCTATCTAAGTCTGATTTTAAAATTTAAAATTCGCTTGAATAAAACTCGTTCATTTAAACAAAAGCAGGTTTGTTCTTGTTTTTTCATTAACTATTCAATCCACAAATAAAATATTGATTAAAAAATGAAAGCAGCAGTATTACATCAACTGGGCAGTCTTCCAATCTATGAAGAATTCCCCACTCCTGTACCACAAAATGAGAATCAACTTATACTCAATATGAAGGCATCATCTCTCAAAAATCTGGATAAGTTACGCGCCAGCGGAAAACATTACGCCAGCTATACAGATCTGCCTGTAGTTGTAGGCATTGATGGTGTGGGTGTTTTGGAAAACGGGACTCGTGTTTATGCACAAGGTATAACGGGAATGATGGCCGAAAAAGCCTTAATATCAAAAAATAGTTATTTTGTTTTACCTGATAAAATTGATGACTTTACCGCTGCCGCTTTACCCAATGCGGTTATCGGAGCCACCATGGCATTACGTTTCAGAGCAAAAATGAAAAAAGGAGATGTAGTTTTGATAAACGGAGCAACAGGAGTAACAGGCCAAATCGCAGTTCAGATGGCTAAACTGGATGGAGCATCCACCATCATTGTAACCGGTAGAAATTCTGAATCTCTGGAGAAATTGAAATCTCTGGGCGCCGACCTGATTGTTTCATTGATGCAAGACGACGAGAGCATTATCAATCAGTTAAAAGAAATACAGAGTAATACTCCTGTCAATATTGTTATTGATTATTTATGGGGGCATCCGGTTGAGTTGATAATCAATTCCCTGAAAGGTGGCGGCTTGAATAATATTACTTCAAAAATACGTATTGTAACCGTTGGAAGTATGGCCGGCGAAAACATTAATCTGACATCAGGAACTCTTAGAAGTACTGCAATTGAAATCTTAGGTTCAGGAATTGGAAGTATTTCAAAGGAAGAAATGGTTTTATTTAACACTGAAATTTTATCTGAAATGTTTCAACTTGCTGCTGAAGGCAAATTATCAATTGATACCGAAAGCTCTACTTTATCAGAAATAGAAACAATATGGAACTACAAATCAACACCGGGTAAACGAATGGTGGTATGTATTTAAAATCACTGACGGCCTGCAACAGGAATCAATTTATAAAACCGTAAGTTCAATATTCTTTAATCCTGAACGTTGACCTTGATTATACATATGTAAAATAAATTATTAGGATTTCAAAAGGCAGTTTTATCAAACCGTCATTCTTTGAAATATAAATTACAACTTTGTTTCGTATCGTCACTTACAAGTATTATATACCATAAACATGGTATATAAAATACCTCATCTTTGCGATTGTGAGTATGTGAAATCCGCTGTATTTTTGCATCATAAAAATAAACAAACCCAAAATTTTTATTGTCATGGCAAAAATAGCAAAAGATTTAACTGAATTGATTGGGAATACCCCACTCGTTTATCTGTCAAATTACAGTGCAAAGAAAGCATTACAGGCAACTGTTATTGCTAAACTGGAATCGTTTAATCCGGCCGGCTGCGTGAAAGAACGTATAGCCTTATCGATGATTGAAGATGCTGAAAAAGCAGGAATCCTGAAAGCCGGAATTGAAATTATTGAACCTACCAGCGGAAATACAGGAATTGGTCTTGCAATGGTAGCAGCCATAAAAGGTTATAAACTTACGCTTACCATGCCCGAAACAATGAGCGTGGAACGCAGAAATTTATTAAAAGCATTTGGGGCTAATCTGGTGTTGACTCCCGGAGCAACAGGAATGAAAGGCGCTATTGCAAGGGCTCTGGAGCTTCATGATGAAAATCCGGCTTCTTTTATTCCACAACAATTTGATAACCCTGCAAATCCTGAAATACACAAACGGACAACCGGTGAAGAAGTCTGGCGCGATACGGAAGGGAAAGTTGATATCTTTGTTGCCGGTGTTGGAACCGGTGGTACCGTAAGCGGAGTGGGTGCTGCCTTGAAAGCACACAACCCTAACGTTAAAATCATAGCCGTTGAACCTGCCGAATCTCCAGTCCTTTCAGGTGGAAATCCTGGGCCTCATAAAATCCAGGGTATTGGTGCCGGGTTTATTCCTAAAAACTATAATGCAGCTGTCGTTGACGAAATCATTCAGGTAAGTAACGACAATGCCATACTTACTTCCCGTCAACTGGCACAACAAGAAGGCCTTTTAGTAGGAATATCTTCGGGAGCAGCTACTTATGCTGCCACAGTTTTGGCTCAACGTCCGGAGAATAAAGGAAAAGTAATCGTAGCTTTACTTCCCGATACCGGTGAACGTTATCTTTCTACCTTACTTTATGCTTTCGAGGAATATCCTCTTTAATTCAGGATTATAAGGTAAAAAATTAATTTCTACTTTTTTACCTCTTACATATAATAAATTTAGTACAAAACAAAAAAAACAGGAATCCAAATCTGGTAGAAATAAAGTTGCCTTTGAGCGTTCATATGCTTAACTCTTATTTCTTACCTCTTACCTCTAAAAATATGGCTGAAAATAATTTTAAATTCGAAACACTGCAGGTACATGCAGGACAGGTAGTAGACGGAACAACTCATGCACGTGCAGTTCCAATATATCAAACAAGTTCCTACGTTTTTGACGACGCTGCTGATGGGGCTGACTTATTCGCTTTACGAAAATTTGGGAACATCTATACCCGGTTAATGAATCCTACCACTGATGTGTTCGAAAAACGTATTGCTGCACTCGAAGGCGGAGTATCTGCTTTGGCAACTTCTTCCGGACAATCGGCACAATTCATTGCCTTAAATAATATCGTTGAAGCCGGTGATAATTTTGTTTCAACATCCCATCTTTATGGTGGAACGTATAATCAATTTAAGAACCAGTTTAAACGTCTGGGTGTTGACGTGCGTTTTACTCCAAGCGATGAACCTATTGAGTTTGAAAAACTGATTGATGATCAAACCAAAGCTCTTTATCTTGAAACAATCGGTAATCCTGATTTAAACATTCCTGATTTTGAAGCAATAGCAGTTGTTGCCGATAAGCATGGTATTCCGCTTATAGTGGATAATACTTTCGGTTGTGGAGGGTACCTGTTCCGGCCATTGGAACATGGTGCAAGCGTTGTTGTTGAAAGTGCCACAAAATGGATAGGTGGACATGGAACTTCTTTGGGTGGTGTAATTATCGACAGCGGTAAATTTAACTGGGGAAATGGAAAGTTTCGTGCATTTACAGAACCAACTGACAGCTACCATGGATTAGTATTTTGGGATGTCTTTGGTACAAATGGTCCATTCGGCAATATCGCATTTAATATCCGCGCCCGCGTGGAAGGACTTCGCGATTGGGGGAACACTATTAGCCCTTTCAACTCGTTTCTGCTCATACAGGGCCTTGAAACACTCTCATTGAGGGTCGAACGTCATGTAGAGAATGCGTTGGAACTTGCAACATGGCTGGAAAAACATCCACAGGTGGAATATGTCAATTATCCGGGTCTCAAAAGCAGTCCTTATCATGCATTGGCAACCAAATATCTTAAAAAAGGATTTGGAGGAGTTCTTTCATTCAAACTGAAAGGTGATCCAATAAAAGCAGATAGTCTTATTAACAACTTAAAACTCATTAGCCACCTGGCGAATGTGGGAGATGCCAAATCTCTGATTATTCATCCGGCAGCTACTACCCATGAGCAGCTTTCACCCGAAGACAAAATCGCCGCAGGAGTATTTCCGGGCCTTTTAAGAATTTCGGTGGGTATCGAAAATATTGCTGATATTAAAGCTGATCTTGAACAGGCATTTGTAGCTATTAAATAAATTATAAAGTTCAGTTACAAATTTTGTTTGTTTTAAAGTAAGTTTTGTTAGTAATTGGTTTAGTATTAAATGCAACCCTGTAATTTGGGTTGCATTTTTTTTATTGCTAAGAGTAAATAATCTTTTGCTGAACTTTTTATGTTATTATACAATCATTAAACCCCTCAAACAGTAAGCAATAAACCTAATTATTAATTTTAATTGCTAAATTCCCAATCCGTCATAAAATGAACTTACAATTGCTTTTTGTTGTAGAATACGCGAACTTGCAGGAACGCTGGTTGTTATCCACACATTTCCCCCAATTGTCGAATCTCTTCCAATTGTTATTCTGCCTAAAATATTGGCATTCGCATATACTACAACATTATCTTCGAGTATCGGGTGACGGGGAATATTGAGAGGATGACCGTTATCATCCATTCTTAATCGTATAGCTCCCAATGTTACACCCTGAAAGATCCGCACATGGTTCCCGATAATACAGGTTTCGCCTATCACTACACCTGTTCCATGATCAATGCTGAAATATTCGCCGATTTGTGCTCCGGGATGAATATCGATTCCTGTTTCTGAATGTGCCAACTCCGAGATAACCCTAGGAATAACAGGTACTCCCAAATTGAGTAATTCATGTGCTATCCTGTGATTGAATACTGCACGAATCGAAGGGTAACAAAAAATAACTTCACCGTAACTGAGAGCTGCTGGATCGCCGTCAAATGTTGCTTTTATATCGGTAGAAACCAAACGTTTTAATTCAGGTATTTTATTAATAAATGAAAGCGCAGTATCAGTTGCATTTCCTTTCGAACTGTCATTTTTATTATTCATCGTATTAAAACGCATTCCATTAAGTATTTGCTCTTTTAATAAATTATACAAACGTTCTATTTTAACTCCTAAATGAAACTCCAGGGTATTCGAATTCTCAATGACTTCTCCGAAATAGCCTGGGAAAATTATTGCACGAAGTAATTCTACTATTTCGTGCAATTTAAGTAATGAAGGAAGGGGTTTATAATGTTGTGGAATAAATGTATACTCAGGTAAATCATTTTTTGTCAACAGAATAATGTTCTTTTGCAAAATCTCAATAGTTTCAGTTTTCATAATCAATTTAATTAATAATAATATAACATGATTAATTGGAACTCTTAATCTGAATAGTGTACGGGTTTATTTACAATATATTCATTTACAATGTAAGAGAAATTGACCACATATAAAAATAAGAAGAAAGAAAAAAATACATAACTACAATTGGCTCAAGAGGACATAATAGAAAATACAAAATAAATAACCACAAAACCACAAAAATTTTCACCGAGTGAAACCCTCACTAAGTTTTCAATGATTGTTGATTTATGTAAAAAAACAAGGACATCACAACAACTAGTTATGGCTTCACTTACTTCTTTTGTCTTTTGTCTTGGCTCTCCTTAATTTATTTCCCCGCTGCCAATACATATTTTCGATTCGGCATCATAGATCACACCAAACTGTCCGGGAGCAATGCCCTGTAATCGTTGACTTGACAGCAAATGTACTTCATTCGGTGAATAGATGATCTTTCCAACTGTGAAATCAGGGGTATGTCTGATTTTAAAAGTAACATCAATTTCCTTAGAATTTTTCTCCCAGGGATTCTCAGTAATAAAATGAAAATCGCGCATTGAAAATTCATAACCATACTGGGATTCGGCATCAAACCCTTTCGAAGCATAAACTATATTTGCTTCTACATCTTTTTTAATGACATACCACGGTCCGCCGGAGAGTCCCAATCCTTTGCGCTGACCAACCGTATGAAACCAATATCCTTTATGAATTCCCAGTATCTTTCCTGTTTCCAGCTCAACGATAGGTCCATCTTTTTCTCCCAGATAACGTCGTATAAAGTCATTATAATTCACTTTACCCAGGAAACAAATCCCCTGACTATCCTGTCGTTTAGCACTTGGCAACTCGGCTTTTAAAGCAATCGCACGCACTTCTTTTTTCATTAATCCACCAATAGGGAACATCAATTTAGAAACCTGGAGTGTATCAATTTGCGCCAAAAAGTCTGTTTGATCCTTTACCTGATCTTTGGCAGTTCCTAGGAAAATTTTTCCGTCTTTTTCTATAGTAGTGGCATAATGTCCAGTAGCAGTCTTTTCAAAGTACTTCCCGACCTTTTCTTCAAACACACCGAATTTTATTAATTTGTTACACATCACATCCGGATTTGGAGTTAAACCCAGTTTGACTTTATTGATGGTATAGGATACCACATTATCCCAATAGTCTTTGTGTAAATCTACAATTTCAAGCTTACATCCGTATTTAAATGCAATTAGGGTTGCCATTTCAATGTCTTCCTCTGATGAACAATGTAATAATTCATCGTCATCCATACCTATTTTAATGTAAAATAAAGTCGGAGTATACCCTTCTTCTTTCAGCAAATGAACTACTACCGAACTATCCACTCCTCCTGACAATAATGTTGCTATATTCATTAATTAATTTTCAATTATTCTGATTTTGGCATTCAAATCTTTTAAATATTATTTAATCCTGTAGTACACAAATTCATTTGGAAACCCATTTTCGGCACTTATTTGTATCATAACTGAATATATAATTATTAAATATAATATTCTGCCAGATCAACAATCCCTGCACGCATTGCATATTTTGTGGCTTCATGAACATTGTTTACTTCAATCTTTCGAAATATATTCTTTCTGTGAGTCATAATCGTATGAGCACTTACATTTCTATGGATTGCTATTTCTTTAGTCGTTTTTCCCAATGCCATTTCTTTGAGAATCTCCTGTTCGGTAATAGTAAGAATTTGACGGGCATTCAGGCTTTTTACATTCTTACTATTATCAATAAGTAAATTACTAACATGATTGCAAATATAACGGTATCCTTTATAAACTTCTTTAATAGCACTTCCAATTTCTTCTTTCGAACAGTCTTTCATTATAACACTAAAAGAACTTGTATTATATAAAAGTGTTCTCAGAAACTCATCACTCAATTCATCTGAAAACAATATCCAGTCAACATGTTCAAACCTGGTTTGCAAAATAAGTAATTCATTTACGCTTTCAAAATCGAACAGAGTATAATCGAGTATCACCATTGAGGTTGGTTGCTCATTCAACAGGATTTTTAGTTCTTTTTTCTCTGAGACATCACTTATTTCAGTGATCTCAATATGATTTTGTAATAAATAATGCCATCCAGCATTTGAGATATCCTGATTATCAGCTATAATTATGTTTCTCATTTTCTCATTTCATATTTTTAAATCAATTAATCCTACTTTAGCAAATTAAAGTTTTAACCGCAATAGATCCGTTGAACAAATTAAGTAATTGGAACAATTAAATGTCTCATTTTAAATTCAAAAGAATAGAACGCTGATAAACGCAGATAAAGCGGATTAAATACGGATTTATATTTCAATTAATTGAAATGATTTATTAGATCTATATCTTTATCATTCATACTTGTATGAATAAATTCCGTATTTAAATTCCGTATTATAAATATTAATCAGATCTAAACCGCTGAATTCGTGAAAATCCGCGTTCTATTCTTTAATTAATCCGACATTATATTCTTTCAAGTACTTAATTATTAGAAATAATACTTTTAATAATATTCTTAGTTTAAATCTTAAAATACCTAAATGTCTTATTGTGGATTGGTATTAAATTTTGAATAAATAAATTGTAAATAACTTTAGCGGTTAATTAGATTAAATTGTGAATGTTAAATACAGACCTCTTTCTAACAACTCGAAAAGAGGGGAGTAAGAGTCTGTAGATCAATTTTTATTGCAATTGTGATTTGATTTATATGATGTGATCAGTCAATAAATATTAAAATTCCTAATTCCCCCTCCCGATATTCGGGATGTATCATATGTGCCTAGATAGTTTCTTTGTAAGTTAGTATTAAATTGTAAATGATTAAATTGTAAATAACTATTGTGTACTGATAAAAAACCTCTATAAATTCAAAAAAAAAGACGACATAAGCCGTCTTTTTATATTTTACAAATATTATTTTGAGATAAAAAAACGAGCATTTTTACATTAATACTCCCAAAGATCCTGCTCAAAGTTCAAAAGTTCTGTTTCAATTCTCTTTTGTTCCTTCCTTATTTTTACCGGATCAACTAAATACTGCAATAACATTCTGTCATTAATATTGCTGTCGCCTAACAAATAATCCGAATAAAATTTCTGTGCAAAAAACTCATCAAAAGTCAGTCGTTGAGTACTGTTTACATCCGGAATAACATATTGTCTTGCTAAATAAGGACGTAATTCTGCAAACTTAAACCAGCAAATGACTGAGCTCTGAAAATAACTCCATTTATCAACAGTATTATCCAGGGTTACATTTTGTTCAGTAAATGGATATAAAGGGGCAATAGCTATAATGCTGGTGTATAACCGTGAGGTATGTTTGTCAAAAAATACACGTTCCTGAATTAAGAATTTCAATTGATTCTTTACATAATCCTTGTAAGCGTAACTGGATAATGCCGGCTGATGCGTTATTGAATCGCTTATAATTAAAGGAGTTTTCCTGATTGAATTATTAACAGTATCCTTCTCGCAAATTAGGAAAAAGTTTTTCAGGCTATCCTTTGACAATTCTTTAGTATATACTGGTTTTATATCCCTTTCTACTTTTTCATAGGCTTTTAATGAATCTTTTATTGCAGCATCCATTATTACTCTAAACAAACTTCTATATTCTTCATTGGGTATCACCGGAAAATAAAGCTGATAATTTTGTTTATCACGCATATCAATTATTCTGTATACTGTCCTTGACCAGACAATGTCATCATCCCTGTGATACACTACAGCAATAGTATCAGCCATTGAATTCATTGATGATGTCTGGATAGCAACAGTTCCGTCTTTATTAAAAAAAGACCTTTGTGTTTCCTGTGCTCCAACATAATTAGAAAAGATTGAAATGGTAATAACCAATGACACAATTAAATATTTTTTCATATTATCATTTATTTATATGTTCTATCTTATTTCAAACTTAAAGTTGTATAGCTATTGAGCCCAAATCTCTTGGTAACTGATCAGGTCCTTCGGCTTTTATATTATTTATCATTAAAATATCCCCTTTAATTAATTTTTCTAAAAATGCTGGGTTTAAACGTGCACCACCAACCTGAAGCGGTGATATTCCTTTCGCTAACATTGTGAATGAAGTTATTCTAAACTTGGCCTTTACTAATTCATCTTTTCCGTAACTTGCAATCATTGTTGAGGTTCTTAATACGCCCGGTGACATAAATCCGCCTCTAATAGGTTTAGATCCTGCATCAGCCGGCTGAATAAAAGCTTTTGGATCAGGCAGGTATTTTACACGATACGCACCTCCGCCCATTTTCTTTTCTTTCCCTTCCACTTTTGCCCATACTTCAATGTTGATCTCATCTGCCCTTGTCGGTTGAATTAAATACCTGTCTCCATCCTTTCGAGCAGTACCCCCAATTACACGTACCGAAACGTTTTCGGTTGCAACACCTGGTACAGAGACACTGAATTTGTTATCGATACCGCGATATACGACGTTCAAATCTTCATTTGATAACGTTGCCGAGGGTTCTCCCACAATATAGCTGCTTTTAAATGGGCGCATCAATACATTCCCATCATTCCCCTGTAACCTGATCTGACCCGAATACGTTATCACTCCCAATTTATTTGCCATTACTTCATACAACCCTTTTTTATTTATCTGTTGTCCATTGACATAAAAATCAGGACTTTTAGTTGAATCACTGGCTGATAATACAATTTGTGCACTATACTTTTCACCACGGAGTACATAAGGTGTATTTGGTACTACTACGGCATTAATTTGATTTACCCTGAAATCCATCACATCAGTCTGACTTTTTAAATACTGAATAATTTCAGCTTCCGAAGTCCTGACATCACTCTGATATTTAGTCAAAATAGTAACAACAGCTGAAATAGGCATCATTTCAAACAAAGCTTCTTCCCATTTCTTTCCATCTTTCGTTTTAGAGGTCGAAAAGATTGACTTATACATCATTTGCTTAGTAGGATTAGTCCCCGACATGGACACCAGAAAATTACGGTAATTATCTATCTGTAGTTTTAAATCTTTACCGTGACCTTTGGCATTACTGTATTGGGATGCTTTATCCAGGTTATCCTTTGCAATAATCTGCTTAACATAAGCACTATCATTTGCTTCTTTATTATCAGCAAGTCGTATAATTTGTACTTTATAATTCTCAATATATTTATAAAGATCATCAGATTTTATCTTTACTATTTTGGCCTTATCCAACCACGCTTTCACTTTCTTGGGATTCTTGTCAAATAAGCTTTGAAAATCTTCATACAATGATTTATTCCTCAATTCTGCCGATTCAATAGATATATGTAAACTATTATCTACCATTGTAAACCCATTCAATATGTCACTCGATACATTTAAAGCTAACATCGCTGTTAACACTAAATACATCATACCTATCATTTTTTGTCTGGGCGTTTCGGTACAATTTTTAGCTCCACTCATTGGAATTTCGTTTTAAGTTTTATAGTCTGTAAAATTCCCATGCGATTAACCTAAGGCATTGAGCATATTCCCATAAACCTGATTCAAATCGGCAATTTGTTTTGCCAGTTTGGTCGTACCTGTTTTATAATTTTCTGCTTCAACCGCTGCTATTGAAGTTGCAGATTTCATTTTCTGAACATCACCTACAATAACACTTAATTCCTCATTAACCGTGTTTACTTTCTCTGTTTGTTGAGTAAGACCTTCGGATTGAGCCTGAATGTTTTTCAACTGGATTTCGTAAATTGAATTGATAGATGAAAGATTCTTATTAATAGTATCTACTTTCACAGCGTAAAGTTTCGTATTCTTCTCAACAGCTTCCATACCATCCGAAATGCCCTGATAAGAAGTGGCTAAAAGTCCGGTCGCTGAATTTAAAGTGTCCTGATTTTTAATAAATGCACCTGTAACCTGAGTTGCTCCTTTAATATTATTTACAAATTGATCTGTTTCAACTATGACATCTGACAGACTACTAAATTGTTGGGCAGTTTGAGTTAAGTTTTTTATCCCTTCTGATAATTTTTTAACATCTTCGTCATTTATCGTTTCTGAATAGTTCAGACCTACAGATCGTGACGAACCAGAACTGCTGCTATTGTTTTGATTTAGATTAGAACTTTGACTTTGATTGATCCCCTTTCCTGCATTATTTTTTTCAGAATTACCTTCAAAATCATATATCTTATCCCAATCAAAATCTTTATGCGGTTGATCGAAAATCCCTAAAGCAAATAAAAATGCTTCAACAGACATACCAATCCCCAACATTTGTCCTGAAAACGGTAAATGTAAAATTTTGAACATTGCACCAATTATAACAACTGAAGCTCCTAAACTATAAGCAGCAGCTAATTTTTGTTTTACTTCAGGTGAATTCCACCAAATATCAAATTTAGATTTATTCTCTGGCATTTTCTGTTTTTTTATATTTAAATTTTAGGAATATCAACTTTATTCCCCATTATATGATCGTACACATCGAAAACCTATATAAGGTCGACTTTCATTTTGGTATTCATATGTTTTCACTCCACATTGTAAATAATAGGCAATATCTTTCCATGACCCGCCTTTGATAACTTTGCGTTTCAATACATCTGGATCATCATTTTTTGCATTATACTGGAAATTTGGATTCATATCTGATACCACTAAACTGCTTGATTCATTATATGCTGAAGAAGTCCATTCAGCCACATTACCTGCCATATCAAATAAACCAAAATCGTTAGGAGGATACGATGCTACTTTCATTGTTGTAGCTCCCATATCATCTGTATAACTACCACGCATTGGTTTAAAGTTTGCCATAAAACAACCAGTTTTATCACGTACGTAATTACCTCCCCAAGGATACAATGCCATTTTCCTTCCACCACGTGCTGCATATTCCCATTCTGCTTCTGTTGGTAATCGATAATCCTGCCCCCCAAATAAATTTGCACTGTTAAATAATTGAGTTCTCCATTGGCAAAATGCCTGAGCCTGTTCCCATGTGACACCTACTACAGGATATCTTGAAAATCCCGGGTGAGAGAAATACATACGCATTTTAGGATCATTATATGAATATTGAAAATCACGCAACCACATAATTGTATCCGGATAAACATTAACAATACGCGTGGACATTAAATCTTTACGTGTGGTAATTTTTCTTGTTTTTGTTTTATTGATAATAACGCCATTTTCGACATATGAAGTGTCAACACGTGCTTTTGCTCCTATTGGATAAGCGCCTGTGTTGACATTATATTTGTTTCTTGGTAAAGCAGCCTGATCATAATTTACCCATTCATATTTGTATCGGAGTTTACTTGGATCAATCTGTTTTTTGAAACCTAACGAATTATTATCATTGTAATACATTGAGCCAAGAATTGTTCTGATTTCTTCATCTTTCGAATTCCATGGTATTTTTACTTTCCAGTTTAAACGTGCTGTTTCAGGACTGGCTTCATCAGTTTGATTTTTAAATTTCAATCTGAATTCATCTTTCCCGGCTACTACCAGCTCACGCAATGCTATGGAATCACGTACCCAAAATACAAATTGTTTGTATTTATCATTCGTAATTTCTGTTTCATCCATCCAGAAAGCATCAACTGAAACATTTATTGATTTATCATTAATAGCTCCAATTGCTGACTCATCATTAGCTCCCATCATAAAAGACCCTCTTCTAATAAAAACCATACCATACGGTTGTGGTTCAAAAAATTTGCCTTTGGTTCCAAGACCCGTTAATTCTCCTGCTGGTTTGTTGCATGCAATAAGGAGAAATGTCAGTACAATAATTATCAGATTTTTTTTCATTCTTGTGCCATTTATTTGTTGAAATAAAAACTGTGATCTTTTATAATTGTTTATAATAGAAAATTCAATTCGTTATAATATTCTAATACTCTTATATTTGCTGTTTCTCTTCCCAAACATATATTCAAAACTATACATTACTATTATTTCATGTGATCCTGAACTTACAGTTATTATCTGCGATGTTGGAAGATCATATGAATATCCTATAGATAATCCCCCTGAAATATTAATGCCGGCTAAAATTACAACAGCATCCTGTAACCGATACGAGAGTCCACCCCAATATTTATTATTATATTCTAACCTGGCAGATAAATCACATTGTAATGAACTAAAATCCGTTTTAATCAGAGTACTTGGTTTTAAGACAAATTTTGGATCGGCCAACACTAAATCACACCCTCCTGTTAAATAGAGTGACCCATATTGTTTGAATTTTAAGGTATCTCCCCAGTTTACTGTAGGACTATTTAAATGCGAATAAGATAATCCTGCATAATAGGTTGGAGTAGAATAAAAAACGCCAACATTTATATCCAGGCTCATCCCGACCACACTGTTTTTAGGAATCACAGGATCTCCATCCATATTTTCGAAATACTCTCCTACAGGAACTTTTTTAACACTATCGCCATTAAATCCTATGCTTACAAATCCAAGGTCTGCTCCAATGCTTAACACATTTGTTCCTATTTTTTTTTTATAAGCATATTGCAAATGTGCTGATTGATTTGTGAACAGGCCCACCTTATCATTTAAAAATGTGAAACCTATGCCATTCATACTATTTGCAATTTTTAATGGTGAATTGATACTAAAAATGGTTGTCTGTCCTGCATTTGGAATTCCGATCCATTGAATCCTGTCCTGCCCTGTTATTTGAATCATATTGCCTTCACCTACAGCTGCAGGATTAAATGAGGAAATATGAAACATATATTGACTTAATTGAGCATCAAATTGTGAAAATACCGAACCTATGCTGATAAGTAATAACAAAATACTTAATACTACTTTTTTCATAGGATTTTTTGATATTTTTTCTTACACAACCTATGCTTATTTCTATTTTGATGATTGTGTCTTTTATGAAACTGCAAAACTATCAAAAAATTGTTTTGTTTAACATTTTTATTTTAATCAAACTATTTTTGAACTAATTTTGCAATAACTTATCTAAAGATACAACATGAAAATACCGTCAATATTCCTCTTCATTAAAAAAGAAATCCTCCTTGCTCGGATAATCCGGCCAAATGTCTTCAATACATTCGTAAATTTCACCTTCATCCTCAATTTCTTGTAAATTTTCAATAACTTCAAGAGGAGATCCGGAGCGCATAGCATAATCTATTAATTCATCTTTTGTGGCTGGCCAAGGCGCATCCTCAATTTTTGAAGCTAATTCCAATGTCCAATACATAATCAGCTCGTTTTTTTTAAGTAAGTAAAGTAAATTATATCTCTAATTTTGTGCAAAAATAGGGATTTTTTTTATTAATCATGCGTTTTCCAATAAATTTCTTCACCTTCATTTTCAAGAGTAAAATACCTTGATAAGGCGAAAAAATAGTCTGACAACCTATTAAAATAAACAAGTATTTGATTGTCAACCGGATATAATCCAACTACATCAAATATCCTTCGTTCGGCCCTTCGTGTAACAGTTCTGCAAACATGACAGATTGCTCCTGTTTTTGAGCCTCCGGGCAATATAAACGATTCTAAAACGGGCAATTTAGCATCAACTCTGTCTATTTCCGTTTCAATATGTTCAATACTGTCATTTTTTAATATTGATGCCTGTTGAAGTGAAATTTTTGTTGTATCTGTTGCCAGATAGGATCCGATTGTAAATAAATTAGTTTGAATAATCCTTAAAAACAACCGATCTTCTTCAGGGATTGGATAGGTAGTAAGCAACCCGATAAAAGAATTCAATTCATCAACAGTGCCATAAGCTTCTATCCGGATATCATTCTTAGGCACTCTTGAACCTCCTATAAGACCGGTTTGCCCTTTATCCCCTGTTTTAGTATATAATTTCATTTATAATTGACTCTTTTTTTAGTTCTTTCTTTACTATGACTTCTCCCAATCCTCTTACTCTTTACCTCTTACTACTCATTCCTCGTTCCTCATTCTAAAATCGCATCTTATAGTGTTTTTTGTGTAAATCATCATTAAAGAACACAATTCCCAGTTGAAATAAATCGATGGTAGAAGTAACCATCGGATGTTCTTTAATTGTTTTCCATGCATTTTCCATATCCTGTGACCAATAAATATCGTCAATGACCAGTATCGATTCAGAACGGATTTTACCCAAAATTTGTTCAAAATAATTCAAAACAGCCTTTGACCTGTGATTAGCATCAATAAAAATCAAATCCAAATGACTGAATTCATATAACACTTTCGTCAGGGTCTGATCAATATTGCCTTCAACGATTTCAATATTTTTAATGCCAAGGATATTAAAATTCTCTTTTGCTATCGTTACTAGTTGCTGACATCCTTCTAAACTTACAATCCTGGCGGCCGATGATGGTGATGCTAAATATGAAGTAGTTAATCCGAATGACGTTCCGAGCTCCAATATATTCCGGGCTTTTATATAATCCGACAATCGATAAAGCAATTGTCCGTATTTGGCTGATTTAACTGATGTTCGTGTAATTTCAGCTATTGATTTATTTTGCTTTACTCCGGTTCCTAAATCGAGAATATCCAACTCCTTTTTATCCTTTTTTAAAGACAAACGTAACTTTTCGATTGACGAAAATACATAGTAAGTGCTTGTATTATAGATTGCTAAATTTGTAAAATGAAAAACGTAAGGTGAATGTACTCCAAATCCATGCGTATTTTTTGCTGTTAGAAAATGGAGGATAAACTTATACATTATTCTAAATCGATTCATAATTTACAAAATTAGAAAAAAAAATGATATAACAGATGCTTTTATTATTAAATTATACATGAGTTTTAAGTAATTTAGTTGAATTAGTTTTAATTGTATTTAATAATAAATAAAAAGAGGATTGTCGAATTTCAATAAGTCACGGAGAGGATGAAATTATCAGGCTTAGATTTACGATTTACGATTTACAATTCAATGTCGTTTAGTTAAGCCTAAAGCTATAACCTTTTATAATTCATAGAATAAGGTTTCTTTGGTCGATGATTCCTTTTTTCATGTCTATCTGGTCTGATAA
>Ga0302268_1000879_pt1 | contig 18218 bp, 19 predicted proteins | sample III_Bog_E2_1_FD_194554 | JGI IMG/M metagenome (GOLD analysis project Ga0302268, IMG submission 194554) | Peat permafrost microbial communities from Stordalen Mire near Abisko, Sweden - III_Bog_E2_1 | ecosystem: Environmental > Terrestrial > Soil > Wetlands > Peat | place: Sweden: Abisko... | reverse complement strand
TCAAAATCTATGTATTGGTCACAGCTACCGTATTTTGTTTATATACAACAATTACTTATATCGATTAGGTTATAATTAGGAGTTTAAAATCATCCCTTATAAATTGTCGTTAACCATCAAATCATGTTTAAATATTTCGACTCCCTCAATAATATTTTCAATCATCGCTGCTTTTGAGAGTTTGACTCTGAAATCGATGATTGCCGCTAAAGGTATCTCTCTTTAATTGTCGATTTTTTATCACCGTTGATCTTGTATTTATGATTGAGAACACTTACGAAACCGCTTTTAGAAAAGCAGCTTCTCCTTAATTGAGAGAAGAATATTGGAAAGAACAGGCTAAACAAGTTTAGTGGTTCAAATTCCCTGAAACCATTCTCGATTTTAGTAGCCCTCCCTTCGCAAAGTGGTTCAGTGATGGAGAAATCAACATCACCCATAACATGTTCGACCGCTTCCTGCCCACACACTCCGACAAGAAAGCTCTAATTTGGGTTTCAAATATGGTGAACACTTCAAAATAATGGACCTTGCGCTAGGCCTATGAATAGACTTGCAAGATGGCACTTCTCTTTAAATCAAAGGGAATAGTCAAAGGAGACCGTATTATCATCTATATGCCTATGATTCCCGAGGCCCTGTTTGCAGCATGGGCAAGTGCTCGAATTGGAGCCATTCATTCAATTGTATTTGGTGGGTTCGCTGCTAAGGAATTATCGAGCAGGATCGAAGATTGCAAGCCAGCTTTGATAGTTACAGCTAGTTGTGGTTTATAGCCACACAAAAAGATCAATTATGTTTAAATTTTGGAGGAGGCTATACAATTGTCGAGCTGTAAGCCAAAAGTTATCATAAAGCAACGTCCTTAATTAAGAATTGAATGTAGTCCAGAATGGGAGGAGCTCAATCTTTAGGCTATCGAATTTAAAGATGTGGAATGTGAGAAGATGAAAAGCACCGATTATCTCTATATTCTTTATACCTCTGGAACAACAGGCTCGCCAAAAGGAATTGTTAGAGATCAAGGAGGAACTACTGTTGCTCTTGAGTGGACCATGGATCACATTATGGGTATTGACCTTGGGGATACTTATTTTGCCACAAGTGACATTGGATGGGTGGTAGGCCATAGTTTCACTATTTATGGCCCACTTCTCAGGGGGGCTGCCACTGTTCTTTACGAAGGCAAGCCTACTATTCCTCACCCCGGAGCTGTTTGGTAAATAGTTGAAAGATACAAAGTGAAAGGAATCTATACAAGTCCAACTGGTTTACGTGCTATTCGTAAGTAAGACAACAATGGCTAATGGATTGATAAATACAATATTTCAAGTTTAAAGGGTGTATCCATGGCCGGAGAAAGGTGTGATATTCCTACTTACGAATGGATTCGAAACAAACTTAAAGTGCTCATCAACGATAACTATTGGCAGACAGAATCAGGTTGGATTATCTCTTGCAATTATCAGCATTTGTATACTTTTACTTCCAAACCTGGAAGTGCTACAAAGCCATGTCCTGGCTTTACCGTTTAAATTATCAACCATAAAAACTAAAAGGTTCCGACAAATGTATTAGGTATTTGATATTCTATTTCAGGCAAAGTTTGTGTGAAACTTCCCATGCCACCTTCCTTTATGAGCACTCTTTACAATAACGACAAGGCTTTTATTTAAAAATACATGACAGAAACCCCCGGATACTACACTACAGGAGATGCAGGATACTTTGATCAGGATGGATACCTCAATGTTATGACTCGGCTTGATGATATCATCAACACTGCAGGACATCGGCTGTCAACAGCTGCAATGGAATAAATTTTGCTATCCCATCCTTCAGTATCCTAAGCTGCAGTGGTTGCCAAAATTGAGGAGTTAAAAGGCTAAGTACCTGTGGGATTCATCGTTATCAAGAACGGATACTCAAGATAAGGAATATAAAAATAGTTAGTTGCTCGAGTACGCAAGCAGATCGGTCCTGTTGCTTGTTTTCAATTAGTGTTAGTCGTTGATAAGTTACCAAAAACTCGCAGTGGAAAAATACTGAGGCACGTCCTCCGAAAAATGATTGAAGGAGAACCCTACACTTTTCCAGCAACAATTGAAGACTAATCCGTGCTACCTATTATCCAGCAAATCATTAAAAACTTTGGACATGGGCTTGGGCACAAGTATACTTTGGAGTACAGAGGAGATATTGATAAATTAGATAAAAAATTCACTGAGTAAGAAGACATGTAAGGAGAGGATAAGGGTAACCCTCAGAAGTAACAGGAATCAAGCCAAACGCAATGACTGATTTGAGCAAATGGCAAATATTGTAAAAATATTAAGTTATGCATCATCAGCAGCTCTGATATTTTTATAATAATTTACGAAAACGCTAGGCAGCTGCCTTTTCTTATCTCTTTATTATGTTCGACTCGCGCTGTTTCTTCAATCGATAGTGAAGCTCAATCAGGTCTTGTTCCTTTTATTGATAAAAGAGAGAGTTATGATGCGATCTACGCAGAAATCCATTCCCATAATTTTTCATATTTTCAGTCACTCGATTAATGTATTGCTATTAGCTTGTTTTCTACTGCATGTTCGCATAGTCAGCCATCCATAACAGACTTCTACTCGGTTGGTTATTCACTACAATTGAATGACTACCTGATACATATTACTCTGGACTCGGAGTACTTGAATGATATCTTAGAGATGGACGGCGATTCATCTCATTATTAACATAATACTAGATCTTGCTGCTATTATTGGGAGAAGATGAAGAATATTGAGATTCAGCAATGTGCTTACGAATGCTTATTGAGAAACTGTTTGTATGGATTTATCGACTTGGAGATGCAATCCGCGGCAGTTTAGGAGTGGATGTAACACCTGAAAGTCTAGAAAGTCGAGATGAATTTCTTCGATCAATATACTTCCCCTTTTAACTCATTTTATTCATTTATGACTTATTATTAACTTTCCATCAAAGGTATCCCTGGCTTACCAAGTTTCTGCCTGCGATCCCTCCCCAAAAGATGTATTCAATCCAGTCATCAGTTATAAACAATATCCGATGATATTTAACTTTAAATTCCGTAGGTTTATTATAATTAATTGAAAGTAGATGATTCCCGCCCTCGATCAGAAAACCAAACAATTTTATATTGAAATGGGATATCTTGAACCACAGATTCTGCGTGCTTACTAGTATTCCAAGAGAAAGAACATCGATATCCTAGATGCACTCAACATGTCACCTCCCTCCGCCTAGTCTACCTCCACAGAACAAAAAAAAAAGGAAAATAACTATGTAGATCCCACAGTCCTGCAAAAATTAAGTCCATACACCTTCCTTTCCCCCTATTCTAGGATAAAATCTTCCGAATATGAGCCGCTATTCTCGCGAAGTGGCAAGCAAAATCAGCTGATAACAAAATACTAACTACGCGAGCAGAACAATCCAGTGGGTCTCCTCAATGTTTCAAACTGTTGCTACCTGAATTCGCTTCTCCAGTGTTACTTCTTAATGAATGATTTCAAAGTGGCCCTCCTCACAGCAGAACCCCTTGACAAGTTGTAAGAAATTTTGGCAAACCAAAGCAAGACTAAAATCAAAAGGATTCGAAATTAGTATGAACTATTGAAAAAGCTCAAAAACTTTTTTACTCTCATGGCTCTCACCTCCAAAAAATATATGGATCCCAGTGATGTTCTGTTGAATTTAGTAGACTCAGTTGGCGAAAAGATTTCTTATGGGGAAGAAAAAGATCTATCCGAAATCAACATTATGATTATAGAGAGACTCAGTGAGGGGTTGAGTTATACCAAGAAATATTACAACGAAGAAGAAGGATCCCAGGCAGAGAAGGCAACCAACTCTACTTTGATGGAATCAGTCGAATTCAAAAAAAATACCTATAGTTCGATATTCAATCCGAAAATTGGTGGTGTCAAGAAACTATTCTACGGAACTAAGGTGGAATACTACGACTAGACAAGCTAAATGAGCAAGGAGTCTCCTATTCTCAGTGATTTCGCAGGTATCATCCTTAATCCTCGCTTTGCTACCCTTTATCGAGCAATGGACGAGGAGTTCAATTTTAAAGTCTAGATCAATGGCAGCTCAGTCAACAAGCATATTTTCATCCGAGAGCAGCCCGAGTACTTGTTTATGTATATTAACCGTACCCAGTACGACAGAGAAGAGGGGCACATGCTTAAAAATGAATAAAAGTTCACTTTCGATTTCGTGATTTATTTGGATAGGTACATGTAAAAATATCGAAAGGAGAAGGAAATTCTCAACGATCGTATAAAGGAGTTACTGATACATAAAAACAAGATCAAGGATCAAATGAATTACCTGCAGATTTTGTTTAAGAAACTGGAGGAATGCTATAAGTACGCCAAGGAATTGGAGGGGTGGGAGGAAAAACTGCCCACGGAGGAGGAGTTTGAGGTATAATACTCCAATTTATCAGCCAAACTCAATTAAATCGAAACAGAGCTTAAGGAAATATAAAGTAGGAAAGAAGAGTATCATTTAATGTACATATTCGTCCATCGCGGAGACGCAGTGAGCGGACATTACTGGGGTTACGGTCGTAATGGATAAAATTGGTACAGGTTTGACATAAACTGTCGAAAGATGCAGCAAGAATAAATCATTATCGATATGTAGAAATCGTCGGGTACTCCTTATGCGTTGCTCTACGTAAAACCAGACAATATTCCATCATTTTAATACCAGTATCATCTCTAAAAATACTCCTTCGAAAACAAAAACCCAAACTATTTGGATTTTCGATCCTGTTTTGATGTTAGGCATCGGGAAGAAATCATTAGAGAAAATACGATCATCCATCAGGAACTACAGATTAAATTCAACTAAAATATCAAGAAGAAGACCTATGTGGATTATATCAATCGGTATAGTGGAGTTAAAAAAATAGTAAGCAAGTGGAAGGAAGACACTGGCAAGGAAAAATTGGGCCAAATATGTATTTGCAATAACTTTAGTTTGTTTTTGTGCTCCAAGGGGGAGTATTAACTCAGTAAGTTCAGTATCTTTTAGCAGGCAATTCTTTTCGCCTCCAACAATAAAGTAATTAAAGTCATATTTAGATTACAATTGACAAATTGCTGCATGATCACAATCTTCTCACCAGAATTCAAAAAAAATTCAAGAAGAGTTGCCAGGGACTTTACTATCTAAAACATTATGCTTTGCTAGAAAAAGAAATCATTAGATATGGGTAACTACAGCAGGAGTACAACCTTAATCTCTTCGAAGTAATTTGGGGAGTGCAGATCATGCAGCATTACGACAAAGTTGCAGCCGATTGGGAAAATCTAAAAGAAAAGGTTCAAATAACTGACAGTCTCCGTATTATATTGAACTACATTCGAATTAGGAGTAATCTGATGAAATGTTAATAATTCAAAAAGGCTAACGAAGTTCTTATAGAGCCGCTCTACCTTAGTCAAGTTAACAATGAAATTTCAAGACTAATTTTGCTTAAGCTGTCTATAGGGGGAATTAAGATCATGAGTCTTCAGCAATTTCTAGATTTGTCTGATGCAGTAGCTTTACAAATCGCCACCATCAACTCTGGCAACAACATTTCCATTGAAAATGAAGGCAATTAGGAACATTCAACTCTTTTTCAGATTGAAGAAGCTTTAGAATTAGTCAAGAACTTTTATTAAAAAGGCGAAAACAAAAATGGCTCTAAAGATGTTAACAGTAAACCAAATCTTTAAAAAAGATCATCTGCGCGATCTACTGCTAAAAAATTGAGTTTTGAAAACAATATTCTCGGCAGTCCCATTAAATCGAATCCAAAAATACGAGATAATGAGGCCAGTGGGCAAAAACAGTCTGAAAGCAAGCTAATTACTTATTCTCCCTATTTGAGTCTGTTATTATTATTAAAGTAAACATGGAAACTGGAAGAGCTCTAAAATATAAGAATAAACCACGATTATTTTCCCCGATTAATGAATTTCTTGAAGAAAGTTAATCACATTCTGCCATTCTACAAAAAAATAGTGCAGCGAGACAAGCCATTCACGATTTCAGAGTTGAAGGAGGAAGGAATCGAGCTAAACCAGCCCAAATTTACCTAATCGCTGATCTGATATATTTTATATTTCTAAACTTCTAAATTAGTAATCTTCTACGCACATACAAAACAAATGGATAAATTTTAACACAGACTCAAAACTACTCTTCATAATCGCTCCGTATAGAGTATAATGACCAGAACTCACCCTTGTTTTGATCAGTCCAGGGAAAGTAAAAGGTCACACCCCAAGATTGACAACATCACAACATATCTGCGAAAGGTAAAGCCTGCAATAATTCAGTGTGAAATAGACCGATAAAATTTGAACCTCGCGAAAAGAATCATGCAATGCTAAAGCGACCTCAGTCGTGATAGGTATGTTAAAGAATGGAAAAAGACTAAAAACTTTATGAAAGTGCGTTCCAATTTCAAACCCCAATTTGTCGCAGAATACCCTAAAATTTATAAATTTTAAGAGATTACTGGCCACGGAAGACTACTGGTTAAAATAGATTTCAAATAAGTTAGCTCTTTGATGAAACAACTCAGTACCAACAGCTTGTTCCTCATGAAATTTACCCTGGGAGGAAAGCAGGTGATTGCTAACAGGGAGTTTATGAATCTATAAACGTCTCATGGGTATAATTGCACTTTTTTCGCTCCTTTCTTCCTCAGAAACAAGGCACTAACAGTAAAATTAATTAAGGTAATTGAAAATAACTTTTATGATACTGGCAAATTTATGATCGACTTATCCAACCTTGGCGAGCAGTAGAGCTTCATCATGACCAAAACAGGTAAACCCTGTGGTAAGGCAACTTTCATTGTTCATCTGGAAATAATGTAAAAATCAAAGAAAGACTAGGAGGACAAATAAAACTGTAGTTAACTGATTAAGATCGAAGATAAATCAAATGATGTGATATGATTTTTTTATAGATAGAGGGCAAAATATAAAATCACACTTGGACTTTACTCAGCTGTCTTTGCAAAACATATTTTTTATCAATTTGCTTTTTAGTTGGCTCAACTTCAGACTAATCACCTAAAATTATTAAATTGCTATCTCGGAAAGAGATGTACTCGCTGTTATTTTTGGCTTATCAGAGGCAATAACAGCTGACTGTACTTGGACCTATTTTTATATTTTTGATATTTCCTTTTCAATCTAATACTTTTAATCGTTCACATTTTGGCCTTTTTAAAAACATTTGAAAATCTATCCTGACTTGAAATCTAATTTTTAAAGTATCAGTTGATTTTTGCCCATGCATAGTTCCATCCAATCTTTTGCAGCCAACTCGCCCTAAATTTACATCCAATTAATCGATGACTTACAGCTATCCTCTAAAACTTGGATAGATTCATTGATGTGGCTGACTATTTTGGTAGAAAACTTTGAAATGATTTCCAGGAGAGAGCTAATGTTCGATAAAATTTACTCCTTAAAAGAGTTAAGGCCATCAATTTGCTTTTTAATTTAGCTGTAATTCAACTCAGGATTATACTGCTAACGAATATGCTCAGCAAACTGTTGTGCATGTAGATTTTGCATCTTGTCCGAATAATAAAGCTGAAGTTAACCTATTTTTAATTTCAACCCTTTTAGCTTTACCTATAATATCTGCTCCTCATGTTGCTCATCTTCCTGGAACTAGTTGATAAACTGCTGACTACTCGTTTTGTTGGGTATATTCTGACAGTTCAGACTGTCCCTACTGATTTGAGTGGCTCTATAGGACATGATAGCATCATTACTATCAACAGGCTGACTCATATTGATAAAACCAGTGGACAGTAAGTTGCTTTTGCTTTTGGAAGGCGAACAATTATTATTATTGTTCTTGCTTTGATTGCAGTGATGACTTTCATGTATAAATTTTTATATTTTTTCTGAGCATTCCAAATTAATCTTGCTGCTGCTACTTTCTCGAAAAGATTTGATGATGTTGCTATCTAGTACAGATTTAAAAGTTTTGCTTTAGTTGATCTATTTTTATTTAACTTCCTTTCTTTATTTTAGTTTGGGAGTGTTGTTTAGCTTGTTCGCATTAACCATACGAATTGGTGATTTTTTAGATTCACGACCTATTGATTTCTAGTACGACATGATCTGTTTGTGGGGATTCACAGTGTTAAGCGAACAGGACATTTACTGTAGGACTGATTTTTTCTATAAAGAGGTTGAAATGGTATTAGGAGTGAAATATGTGCTACATCCATTTATCTTTTTATTAAAGTCTCCTTTTTTCTTGTTTTCGCAATCATTTTTTTAGTTATTGCTGATAATCAGCTGGTCAGTCACTGAGTTGTTCGAGATACTCAATGCCTGATTTTTAATATTCTTCTTGAGGAGAGTAGTAAAGCTAAAGGGACTGACGATTTTGTTTTAAGTTTAAATGTTGGGCCAAATGGGTGAGTTATGATGCTTTTATTCGTAATTCTAAAGATTACTCTTGGAATTGATTTTGTGTTTAAGTTTATTCGATTGGATTTATTTATGGAAATGCTGAATCTTGGATTATTTGCCTTTTTTGGTCATACTTACCAGGGGTCTGGGCGACAGCTGATGAATAGCTGGTTCAGGTATGGGTGATTCTTTGCAAGGCTTGCTTTTATAGGTAAACATCCTGCCTATTTGAATATTAACGATTAGCTAAATAAACTAAATTTCATTACTCTTGAAATGAGTTCAATTCACAACCAATAAATTATGGATGCAGTCAAATATCTTACTCACAGTTAATGTATAATCCGTTATCTTGTAAATTAGAAATATCATCATCAATAAGCAATCATAAGCTATGTCCACTTCTATACCCTACCTCAAAAAAAGAAAAAGTTTCATTACCATCACACGGAAATCCAATTTTTGTCAGCAGCAAGCTAAAATTAAACCAATTCGATTGGACCAACTCGACCTGCAATCCGAATGGACAAGCGTGGTCCTAAATAATACTGCTGATGCTCCAACCGTCCTGCCCGAAATATCAAAATGCGCAACAGCCCGACCCAGGCAGTAAACCTTTAAGAGATCAAGCGTAAATAAATAAAATCGTTGTGCGAACCGCGCTCCAATAAAAATAAAGCCCAACAAATTTATTGGCAGCTGGCATTTGTTATGGTGTAAATAAACCAGCGTAAAGAGTTAGTTGATCCGGCTCGAACGGGAAGACATCTACAATTGCGATGCGGAGTGATGTAACTGATTTATATTCATCTGTTTAAATTTATTTTAGAGAAAAATAGAGATGCATACGATAATCGATCAAACCTATTTTATAATCCAAGTCTGACTCTCGCTACCGTTGTAGGAACTTTGGATCAGGAAGGATTCGTTGGTCAGGCTTCCTTGGATACCGATGCCCTTGCTGAAGGTCGACTTGAAGTGGTAGGCGCCTTTGCCTTTGTAATTTTCCTCAGTGGCAGGGAATATTTCCCATAAATCTGTTTTGGTACCAAGAGGGTCTACTCTAAGCCACATATTATCCTGCTCTGCATCATTGGTGACGCAGACATATTTTCCACTTGCCAGAGATTTAATTCTGTACTTGCCTTGGAAAGATTCAAAAGCAAATCTCTGATTAAGACCTCCATGCCAGTCGAAAATTATCAAATTGCCTGCATACTTGAAGTTACCACAGACATCAATAACTTTGTTAGGATTTACAATTGAAGTGATGGCATAAGCTTGGTTGGGTTTGAATAAATTCTGTTGAGGTTGGGTGAATCCTTGATTAGACCCAGAATTAAAGCCAAGACCTCCGATTAAGTTAGAATTGATATTTCCGAATATGTTAGGGCTGATCCCTCCGCTTATGTTTGGGTTGACACCTCCGATTATGTTAGGGTTGATCGGGATATTACTCCAATTGAACCCGCCCTGACTATTTTGTCCAAATCCTTGTCCTCCTTGACTATTCTGCCCAAATCCTTGCCCCTGGCTAGTGTTGCTTTGGGGGAGTGGCTGGTCAGCGAGCAGTATGACCCAAGATTGATTGTTTCCGCCATGTCCATCCCACTGAACGACTGGATTGCCATTCTTTGGAACTCCTCCATATATATCAAACACTTTTCCTGCAAATGTTTTAATCACATAAGCCTTGTTGGCCCAATCTCCAGCTTTGACTGCAACAACATCAAACCAGCTGCTCGCGTGCTTGCCACCATCAGATACAATTTCTCCATTATTTTATTTCTTGTCCATGTAAACGCAAAGGGCAGTATTGGAGGAAGTAACTACGAATGCTGACTTGCCGTTTTATTGGTAGATATGGAATTTTTGAGTAGCATCGCCAACGTAATCCTCAAGAGTCAGCTTGTTGTTTGCTGTCGCCTTTACTGTTAAGCTTTTGCTTGGATCAAGTGCGCTCACCACTCTGTAGGCTTGATTTACAGACGATACAAAGACTGCAGGCGCTTGAGGAAAGTTTGCCTGAATTGGTTGTTGTCCTTGCTGACCTTGTTGACCAATCTGCTGTCCTTGCTGACCTTGCTGGCCAATTTGCTGCCCCTGCTGCTGTGGCACAGCTGGAGTAATAACCCAAGTTTGGTTGTTACCTCCATGATGACCCCACTGAACAATATCACTTCCTGAAGCAGGAAGTCCTCCCTTGATATCAACTGCCTTTGCGCCATGAGTTTTAAAGAAACAAGCCTTACCAGCCCATTGTCCATTAGTAACAGGCGAGATTTAGAACCAATTACTTGGGAATTTTGCTGGATCAGCTTTAATGACAGCTCCATCTTGATTGCTATCTCCAACAACATGAAGAGCAGCATTTCCATACACGCTAACAAAAGCGTATTTTCCATTCTCATGGTAGACATGGAAGTTCTGGTTGTCAGTTCCCTTGTAGTCTTCCAGAAGCAAGTTATGGTTGCCAGCTTGGTTAACTGTCCAGCATTTGTTGCCATCCAAGACAGACAAAATTTTATACACAACGGTTGGTTGCGGATCAAAGAACAAATTTGTATTGGTTTATGGCTTAACTGGGCTATGCTCTCCACTATGGCCATGCCCGCTGTGGTGCTGTTTATGACTGTGATGTGATCCCCATCCTCCAAATCCTGACATGTTGATAAATATTTTATTGGTTAGGCTAAGATATTTTCTGGAATAAATTAGGCTAATAGATGATATATTCTGATCCTACCCACTATTTTATTTCATAATGACAAATACCAACTGCCTAATAGGAAACACCTAAAAAAATAGTCATCGCGATCAATGACAAATGTATATATGCTGTGCCTACTTATTTTCGCTTATTCATTATATAATATTCCCTCATTGATGATCGCCCAAAATCAACTGCTCGATCACTTCGGCTCGCTTTCTACCGAGGATATCAGCAAGTACAATACTCATAACATAGGCTAGACAGTTTGTAGATGAAGGCTCTCCTGTCACATTTTCATTCTCAGATGCAATCATCACAAAGATAGGACCTACCTCAGAATAACAAAAATAAAAGCATTCGTAAATTTAGTTCAAAACCCTCCTACAAACGATACATTCGCAACAACATCAGCAAATTTATAAATAGAGTTATCACAGATATACGCAAATAGAAGCAGATAACTTCAACCTAGATCGATAGCCGCGAAATTGCCAGCAATAGCGCCTATTCAAAATTTAAAAAGAGCTCTCATTTTGATAAGAAGCGCAAAATGAACAGTAATTCGCTCGTTATTTAGATTTTTATAATTATATGGGCTAGAGTCTACAGCAAAGTAGCAACGATGATTTGGCCTGTCCCATTTGCCTTGAAGTGCTTGTCTGCCCCACTCTTACCATATGTGGGCATGTCTTCTGTTTTCAATGCCTAGATGAGAGTCTCCTATTCTCCAATTCTTGCCCAAACTGTCGCTAAAACATCAAGGGTTTTGAACTCATTTCCTGCCAGTTACTTGAAGGTATTATTGACAAAAAATGTAAACTTACTGTAAGCAATGGCTTGTAATAAAGCAGCTAATCTCATTATTTTCAAAGAAAAACTAAATTTACGGAGTGGAGGGAAAGGCGGTACTTGAACTATGAAACTCTTTCTGTGGGGCAGATTGTTGATGCCAGAGATACCTAAAATATCTGGTGTCAAGGCACTATTGTCAATATCTATCATAAGGTCGATAATAGTAGTATCAGCAAGACAAAGGTCAGTAGTGTTCTGCTGCACTATAATCGTTGGCATAAACTCTATAATGAAATTATATAAATTCCAACAAACAGATTAGCACCTCTCAATTGTTTCTCGAGTCGCACGGAAATTCCAAGGTATCATCTGTCTGAAGAGGAAGACAACATGCGGGGGACTGTTGTAAGTGGAACGAGAGTAGATTAAAATCCTGGAATTTTTATCTAGATTGCTTAAAGCTAATAGGACGAAGAAGAGGAAGAGGAGGAATAGGAATCAAATGAGTAGAGCGTGTAATAAATTGAAGAGGAAGAGGAAAACGCATAGAATGACAATAGTGAGCAAAGTAGAAGTCCCCCCTTTCATCCGTTCAATATCAACGTTTTGGGCATGTTTAGAAATCACGCCTTTCTTAATTTTCCTTATGCACGCCCCTATTGGACCAATCAACAAATTAATTACCATCCCGAAGCACCCCAATAAATCAACGAGCTTTCAAATTCAGTTTTGTAAATAGAGCAAACTCCCTAAATTCCTATAGTATTGAATGAATAAGGCAGCCACTATCTTTACCGTCATGGCAATCATTACGATGTGTAATATAATGATTTTAGCAGTGCAAGTGTAAGATAGGTATCGAATGAGCACCTCTCCTTACAATAACTCGAAGACCAAAAGAGCATCATGGTGCTAGACTGCGAATCCAGCTCACGAAAATAAAATTCATTCATCGAAATAAAGGACAGCAATGAGGAATAGAAGGAGAACGACAGTGAAGGCAGTCCAAAAATAATCGCTTCTATCCAGACGAACTATCTGGCTGAGTCCGAAACATGAGTGATTATTACTATATTAAACTAAATATGTATGAGATTCAATCAATTATCACTTACACTGCCCGAGGTTTATTGAGTAGTCACTCCCAAGTGGAGCCAGCCATCCTTTTCACTGTCTTTGAATTACGATTTCAGAAAGTCTTTTACTAGTAGATCACCTTTCAGTAGGTTGTTGTTATACCAGAAAAAAAGTGAGTCTTTGGGAGTCAATTGATCTTGAACATGCTTTATTATTAATTCGCGGAGCTTTTATTGCTGTTCCCTCATGGTTGTATTGGTAGATATCAAAAATCTTTATAAGTAAAAGAATACTTGCACATTTTGAGGGACAGAGCCTTTCCTCCATGGGTCATTTTGACGAGCACGGGACATTTATCGGGGCTTTGGGTTAAGAAGAATGTAGAGTGTTCCTTTCTGACTTCGGGTGTGAGTTTCATGAATTATTCGTAGGTGATGGCTCTACAATATTTCTTGCGTTCGTTCATCATTTATTAATAATTATAATATCCTCTTTGACTATGCTGTGACTGCATTATCACTTATTATAGCTTTGCTTGCAAACTATCTCACTCAATTTTTAAATCCATATTTCCTGCCAATAATTTGCTGATTATAGTCCCAGGCAAAAGACAAACAATAATATCATAGGCAAGCAAATGAATACTTGGCTCATAATTTATTTGATTCAATCAGAGAGGGTATAAATTGGTCTTAGTTGTCAGCACATGCCTAAGACTCATCTCAAACTCCTCATCTTCTCGAAGTAATTTGTTTCTCTTCTCCTGATCCACAAAATTCATTTTGACAGCAAAGTTGACTGGATAGCTCTGGTGACGGAATTGCTCGATCACTCCTCCAAAAACAGCTCCAGCAGCAAAGCCATGGAAGAAGTTTACAGGATGGTAAATAGTAGATATTAAAACTCCGCCCATTAGACCAGTCGCTAAAACATATCTTTCATAAGTGTCCGTTCCATGGGGAAGACAGAGAACGTCTTTGATTACGTACCATGCTAATCCCATCAGTCCTCCAAATGCTGCATAGCCCCTAAGGGGAGTAAAGTTTGGAGTACCCCTAAATGGATTTAGTCGTACTTGTTGAGAAGATAGAGGCGGTCCATTTCAAACTTCTTGGGCCCTCTGAACATAAAATTACGAATCATAATTCCCTGGATAATCCCGACAAAGGCTCCCTTCAAAATTTTCAAACCAGCCTTGCGAAGTTCGTTATGTTCATCGAGGAAAATCGATTTGAAAGACTCCCAATTTTCGATATTTCTTCCATGGAGATGATAGTGTTCGGTTTTGTATTCAGGCATGAACGCTGCCAGAAGTTCTGGCGGTTGAGAAAATGGTGAATTAGCTCGCATTATTATAAATATATATGGCGAGTGACCAATCAATGGTCAGAGATTGATATAATAACAGTTGGGTGATACATATCATTCAGTGATTTGTAATTTTATCTTCTTCGGTAGGCGCAACGCGCTTTCGGATGCATCTTACTAAGAAAATAGGCACCCAGGACGCGCAGACAATCAGTCCGACCTTTTGTAAAAAATCAGAGTCAATTGCGGAAGTGTCTAGGTAATTACGGAAGAGGAGCAGACTTAGCCAATAAAGGAAGAGAGTTAGTATTTGCGATCCAATTATATATCGATTTACTCGATGAATGGTTGTTAAAACGTTGAGTATTTCAGATAGGATCAAAGCGGTAAAGGTAATGGTGACTATCCTTACAAATGATTGCTAGAACATGAGTATACTCATCACCATAATTATCATGCCTTGATAAATCGAGATCCACACCCAAACAAAGAAAGTTTTAGCATTCATCTCTCTGCTTTTACGCAGACTCATGTAAAGATTAGGATAAAGAAGAGTTTTCTCGCGAGATAAATCTTAGTCCAGAATCAGCGAAAATACAGGCAAAGATGTATAAAATGTGGCGTAGCCGAGCATGAGCATTCCATTGTAGATAGGAATAGCTACATTGTAGAATATGATCGAAAAAGCCATCTGCAATATTGAAATAATGAGTCCTCGATGAATGACGAACTGGCTTAAAGTAGCAGCCCTTTTGTAGGCGTTTCTACCATGCCATAAAAGAACTTGTTTCGCGTATTTGAACTACATCATCGAAATATCTGAAGCAAGAGCCGCATGATTGCCCTATTTGCCGACAATTCCAAGACCAATCGAAGCTAGTTGAATCATACCCACATCATTACCTCCATCTCCGATAGCTGCGCTAATTTAGCATATAATTACACAATACTTTGGGTGACCTCCTTCAGCTTTTAAGTAATAAGAGCCTTTTGGGTAGGCAAGCACCGACAGCAAATTACAGCAGGTGCCTTTCTCGCAACCTCGAAGAAAAGAGACGAGTTGTTTGTATTTAAAATATTGGTGAGTGCTGGCCCATCGATAAGCAACACCTGCTCCGTATAATCAAATTCCAAAAGCTTTTTTCTTAAGAACTTAATTAAATTATATTTACCAATTCGTCCTCTCCTCGAATTTCATAGATTTCCTGACTGACACTTTTCAGGCCAGCGCTGATGGCAATGCATTTGGCTGTTTCTACCTTATCACCAGTCAACATCCATATCTTGACTCCTCCCATTCTCAAAGCTTCAATTGTCATGGCTACTTAGTCCTGCAGTTTGTCTTCTACTCCTGTGATGCCCACCAAATCCATTTATTTTTATAGTCTTTCCATGACTTTCGTGGTTTGGGCATGTCTGTCCTTCAACACATTGCAAGCCTATTCGTACTCCGTACTCCACTAATCATATTCGTCCTTTCGTAGTTATTTTTGGGTGATGACTAATGTTCTTAAGCCCTATCTCGCCAAACTATCGCATTAGTCCTGTATATATCCTCTATATATGGGCTTGCACCTCTCAATCATGACCATGTCTGCTCCCTTGAGATATAAAATCAAGCGATCAGTGATAATATGCTTCACGATGATCCCCATGCGTTTTGTCTCACTGGAGAAGGGAAAGTTGGCTAAAACCTCATATTTCTATTACTCCTAGGCTGGATTCGTAACAATGAGCTAGTTTTTACTACGATCCTTCAAAATAAATCCTAATTCCTCAGCAAATTTCACCAGTGCTATCTCATCTGGGCTTGAAGCCTGTAAAACCCTAACTCCTTCATCTGTAACAGGTGTCACGTTATTGCAGAGAATTAGAGCAGTTGCCAAATCTCTTTGCAAGAACTCCTGCCTTCTTTTCGCTTTTTTCTTCATTCTAAATATGGTTGCATTTACAGTTATGGGTCATGTAAATCTCCAAGAGGGCCAGGAAATTTCCTACAAGCTCGAATGATCCCTTTCTTGAGTTAATCCATATCATCAGTCGTGTAAAGAGTTTCATTAAGCGATAGCTTTTTGAAGACCATGTCATTGTAGGTCAGTGTACCAGTTTTGTCGCTAAGTAGGTACTAAATTCTGCCTAGTTCTTCGGGAATGGAACTGTTTCTGCACACAGTTTCAGGCAGAAGAGGATCATTGCTGATCTTATACGAAAAGTAAGTTTTGCAGAAGTCAAGATTTACTCTCAGACTGATAGGAATGATACTCGCCAGCAGGAGGACGTATCTAAAAAAATAGAGAGGCCATAGAAGATTAAACTCTCTGAAGATGTTCATCACGAGAGCGAAGATGAGCATCAGTAGAAACAAAATTTTGGAGAGATAGTTGATCTATTCATCAAATTTGCCCATCTTTGTCCGAGGCTCACGAGAATTCATATTTGCCCTAGTCTCCCGTCCAGTAAAAATTACGATGCCTGTCATGTGCCCAGCCGCGAGGACGGTATTGGCCCAAGCTGTATTGTCAAGTCCTAAAGCTTCTCTTTTGCCCTCTCCAGTATACGATCCCAAAAACTAATAAATATCATCGCAGGCAGGAGCATAGTTGATGATAGAATCCTCCATTACAGAGAATTTATCAACTGACAGAACAGAATGAGTCGTACGAATAGCTCTTCGTACTTTCCAATCGGTTTAACCATCGAGCTGGTCCGTTTTTATAAAGATAGAGCCTGTTGGCTCTGAAGTCGAAAGTATTACAACATCCGCTGGTATGCGATCTTTTGCATGGATCTACAGGATATCTCCCACCTGTATGTCCTGTGACTTGATCTTATGCTGCAGACCCGCCCGAATCAGCCGATATTCTGATGAATTGCATTATTTATCCCTTCGATAGCGCTTATAGTCATCATAAGCTTATTTTGCAATAGTCAAAGTCATCACCAGTATCAACGGGGACAGATACGTGAACAGAAATCCTATATCAGAGACAAAGTACCAACTTTAAGAATAGGAACTAGCTGTGACAGATTGATAGCGAGCTGGAAAAAATTGAAGAACAGTTTAAACTGGTTAAACAACACCAGAGGGATGAAGTTAAGGAAATTGTATTTTTGGTTGTTTACTGCATTTGAAATCGTATTTGGAGGCTAACTCCGACCATTCAGCCATATTTTACGCTACACATTCATGTCCGTCTTACGGCAACACCCGCAGCATATCCATCTGCATAAGCTGGAGCAGCAGCTGCGCTTACGACTAAACATCATACCAATATCACTCATTTATGTTTAGGAGTTGCAGTCCTTATCTCTCATTTTGATGGATTTTTCTCCCTATTCGATCGAGCCATCGTCGGAAAGATTGCGTTCTGGAAGTTAGTAATGCTTTTAGCTGATGAGGATCTCGTTATCCATGCCTTGATATGGGAAATAGTACCTTTACCTGCTGACATTAAATTAAATAGAAAGAAATGAGGATAGCTTATTTATAATGTTTAATCATATGGGCGTATATCAAATAGCAATCATAGGAATATTGGTTTATGCCCATTCCAATTTTATAAGGCATCACTCTTTATTTTACAATAACAATAACAAAGAATAAACTGATTTGCTTGTTGATTTTGATCTTTTACGTGGAAATATCGTCACAATAATATCTTCAAGTCTCTATAACTTTTAGATGTAGAAAGGAATTGACGACTACCACACCCTCAAAGTGGTCGACGGCCGATACTCCATCAAAGACAAAAAACTGGGAGAGGGTAGTTTTGCCAAAACCTACTTGGCATCCGACACCAAAACCTCCAAGGTGGTGGCTTGCAAAATGATAGAGAAAAAGAACCTCATCGATAAAA
>Ga0302268_1000873_pt1 | contig 18284 bp, 15 predicted proteins | sample III_Bog_E2_1_FD_194554 | JGI IMG/M metagenome (GOLD analysis project Ga0302268, IMG submission 194554) | Peat permafrost microbial communities from Stordalen Mire near Abisko, Sweden - III_Bog_E2_1 | ecosystem: Environmental > Terrestrial > Soil > Wetlands > Peat | place: Sweden: Abisko... | reverse complement strand
CAATTATTGCTGGTAACAACCAAGACTCCTGGTATTTGACTGTTTTCGGGATTGTTCCCCTCAGCCCTTGAACATAGCGAATGTGGGAGCAAAACCTACTAAATTCACATTAGTCAGCCAATGACCCGAGAAGTGTGTATTAACGGTTCTGATTTTGTTGTATCTTATAATTAGTTTTTGTAAATCATTTCTAAAATCTTAGGTCCATATTCAATGCCAAGTTCAATCAATTTCTTTATTAATTGCTTTTTTGCTTCTAATATTATTTCTTTAGCAAAAGGTTTACTTGTTTTATAAAGTTTCCCGAAAATCTTTGTAATCTTTTTCATTACTTTAGTTTTTGTCGAGGTTGGGAGTTCTAGCTTGATTTCGTTAATTTCCGAAATCAATTCTGTCTTTTGAATTTCATCCATTTGGCCCACAGAAGACATAATTGCAATAGCTAAAGCATCAATATATAATTCCACTAAATCCTGTTGATCAGGATTGAAAGGTTCAGTATTTGCGTTATCATCTACAATTTTAAATTCTTCAAAATAAAAGTTTGAATAAAAATTTGCGAAATTGTCATCATGTACACTTAGTGTCTCATGCAGAGTACGAATAAGCTTTACCCAGGTTTCAAATTGCTTTGTAACACCCTCAAGACTACTTTGTGTTATGCCTTGTAATGCACTTGAAGCATCTATTGGTTTCCATTGGTAAGCGAAGTGCTTTTTTTCGTAATTTCCAATAACCTTACTTCCGTCTATTAATATCTTAAAAAAGTTTTTTGAGTCTTTATCTGTTTCTACAAAAAGGTAGTAAGTATTATCCTCTTTGTTAAATTTAATGATATCTAGATTCGATTGAGCAATTTCTTCAATTGCTTTGAGTAGATTAAGTGGAATGTCTTTTTTTGTTATTATAAATTGTCGATTTAAATACTGAACAGCCTTCTTGATTTTTTTAACCTGACCGCTAATTACCTTGCCTATTGGCATTTGGAGTTTCCCTTACACGGAATGTTTCATTTGCAGGAGCATTTGCTGTCGCCCTTTAATAAAGTGAATGTGTTAACAAAACTACCAAAATGCATATCAGTCAGCCAATGACCGATGCGTGTATTAGCAGCACACCCTTTTTTATGATTCAGTTTCAATCAATTCTGCTGTCTCTCCGTTAGTCGCTAAATAGAAAATGGCTATTTCAGATACTAATCCAACTAAAAGTTTTGCAAATTTGATTTCTAATCCTTTGAAATCCGAATCTTTTCCGTGTCCAGTACCGTAGCTGTTTCTTATTTCGCTTATTCCCTGAACAATAGACGAAACTCCTCCAAGTATTTGCCTAATCCCTTTTTCCGCTTTTTCGGGTTCTTCAACTTCTTTTGGAGAAAAGTCTAAGCAATTTGTTGTCGTCTTAAGTAATTGAGGCAATGTCCATTTTGAGTCAATTTCTATTCCCTTCTGTTTTAAAATCGATTTACAAGTTATCTCAAGTAATTCTTTCGCCGTTCCAATAGCTAAATCTGTGTCTTTATTAATTGCCACAGTCATCATATTGATTTTGCTATTCACATATTCTGTGTTTAAATACTTTTTAATCTCAACTTTTTTAGCAATTAAATGTGCTTGTCCAATTGCTTTCTGTCGACCTATGAAAACAGGTTTCCCTGAAATCTCATCTATTTGAGCAATTTCAAATCCATCAGCGTATAAGTGACGATTGAAAATCTCACTTAGTTTAGCAACTTCATCAGCATTAGTCCTTACCCTTGGGTGAATTGTCGTGGCGAGAAACTTTAAATATATTTCGTCATCACAATGTAACATGTTTATTCTAGGGTCACTATAAATCCAGTCATAGTCCCAGTCGCTGTTATTCACCATATGTTGGTAAATGTCATCATATGCATTACCGTAACGATAGTCCCTTGACGGTAAGCTTTTAAGATTGAACAGTCTCGCTAAGAAGTCAGGTTCTGTCTGATTACCGTGATACCATAGTTTTCCTAAAGACATTTCGTCTGCAATTTGTTGTCTTGTTACGTCAGTTATTCGATTTGTCTGTTTCATATAATGAATGTCTTTTTTCTTTTTTTTAGATATGCTGCTAACGACCGAGGATATGAGCTTTTGGGTTCTTCTTTACACTGAATGTTCCATTTGCGGGAACTTGTATTGTCTCCCTGCGACAAAGTGAATGCGGCAAAAGAACAACGAAATGCATGTCAGCCGGCCAATAATCATAGGCGTGTTTTATATGCTTGAGCTTTGTATTCAACATTAATTAGTATCTTTTTTTTCATTATCTTTCTTAGTCTGTTTACCCAACCATCTGTCGCATGTATTTTCATAAGGAATCTTTAAATCGGTCAACCAATTTTCTACATATTTTGGATTATGACTATTTGGAGTTGGATTAACATCGTCTATCCTAACCTGAATAGGTGTTCTCACACAATCACCAGTAATAATAGCATGTTGTTGTGGAATAATCGGTAATTGATCTAACATATCTGAATTTGCACTCGAAACTAAACCTTTGACGTACTTTTGGTCTTCAGGGTTTTGTAAACGATGTATTATAAAGGAATTACATTGAGATAATACTGTTTTAGACAATTCTGACGGACGTTGACTACATACAACTAATGAAATTCCATATTTACGTCCTTCTCTTGCAATACGTTCAAAAACAGTTTTGGCTACAGATTCTTTTTTTTCAGCAATATAATTTTGAGCTTCTTCTAACACAATAACAATGGGATATTTTCCTCTTTGTTCGGGAAGAAAGTGCGATACAAATTCAATAATTAAACGTCCAAATAGTGCGGTAACTGTTTCTAAAACCTCAAATGGTAATTGAGATACATCAATAATGGTCATTTGATTTGTTCTTTCTTTATCTGGACAGTAAGCATTATCGTTGTAATTCTGTATAAAGCTGTGATTTGTGTCCTTCTTAAAGTAGCAATTAAAATCTCCCAATATAAAAGATAAAAAGTTTACAAGTATTTCTTTATTGCTTTCATTATTATCATTAAGCATTAAAGGAATAGAAATCCTCTTGTCATTAAAAAAACTTCGCATTCTAAGTCTTAAAGTAGAGATATATTCGTTCAATTTATTATTCGTAGTATTTTCTTGCTCAATTGCAGTATCAATAAATTTTGTACACAATTCCTGATATTTAAACCAAATTGGACTATCAATATTTTTCTCACTTATTATTTGTTTGTTTTCTAATTGTATCCTATTTTTATTTATTATTTTTTCGATTTCATTTATCTGTTTTACTGTTAGTACTTGAGAATTTTTCTCCAAACTAATACTCCTTAAACTCTCTGGTAACTTTGTTTTAATTGTGTTAAATGAATCTTTTAAATTTGTTGCTTTCCACCAATCAGAACCAGATTTAGCATATTCAACAATCGCATTTAAATGTTCCAATTCAAGTATATCAAGTTCGTTATCTTTAATGCTAGTAAATATATTACTATTATTTTTTGCTAAGCCAATTGCTCGGTTTAATATTGGTGCTTGAGTCCCTTCACTAGGATTAAGCAATGATTTAAAATCTTCCCAGTTCATAAACCAATACGGAACTTGCACTTTTTCATCGCCGCCATAATAATAGGTGTTAATTAGTTTTAGTTCCGCTTGATTTTCTTTGTCTAATGAATTTATATTTTCAGGTAGAAATGCATCTTTGTATTCTCCATTCGTGTCAAATATTACAAAATGAGCATTTTCTAGTTTACTACCTTTATAATCATATTTGAAAAGATTGCGAATTATAGATGTAAATGTACATGATTTCCCCGAGCCAGTATTACCTAATATAGCTGCATGTTTTACAAAGAATTGATCAGGACAAATCTTGACTCTATAATTTGAGAATACGGGAGATATACCGATAGGGAGATAAAAATCTTTCTCATAATCTATTTTGGAAACATCTTGTTTGTCATCAAAAATATGGATAAGATCTTTTTCTGTAACATACCAAACGGGATTGTCTAATGTTGGGAAATTATAAACACCTTGAATAAATTTCTCATCATCACCATCTTTTGCAATTGTACCAAGCATAGTTGCAGAAATATAGCGAGCTGAGGTTGGTAAAGTTATATTTGTTGTGTTCTTGTCAAATTCTATTTCTTCTTTCATTGTTACACGAGAAATTAGTGCAACGACTCTATCAGAACCTACAGGAATAATTAAATATGAATTGATACGTGCAATCTCATATATATCATTCACACCGCTTGTATACGAACCTCGTAAATCTTCATCTATTTTAATGAAAACTCTGAAGTTATCAACAGATAGAACTCTACCAATTACTTTATTAGATATAGACATATTTTTCTATTTATACGTTATTAGAAAGGTAAATCATCTTTCTCTGTTTGTTCTGTATTGACTTGCGGCTCAGAAACAACAGTTTGTTCTTCGGGTGCATTGACAGCAGCAGTTTTCAATTCATCTGTTTTTTCATTGGAGTTATCGGATTTAACTTTGTAAATCTTATTCAACGTTTCGTTAATTATTTCATTATCTTCTTCTTCGTATAAATCAGGCATAACCTTATCTACAAAACCAATGAATGTAGATTGATCCATATCACTTTCGTCAAGGATTATAATCCTTTTATCTTTTAGTGCTTCAAATTCTACTATTGGAGAATTAGTATCTTTTTTCTCCGAATAATTGGCAATAATTAATGTAAATGAAGGAATAGAAAGTGCTTGTTTTATTATATCATTGATATGTTCATCATAAAATGAATAGCCAACACAAAACAATACAGATTGTGGTTGATTTATAGCCTGAGAAAATTGTCTAAATAACTCTGAATATGGCAAATCTAAAGCAAATGATTTTTTACTTACACAAGGATAAACCATTAATTCATTACCGTCATTAAACTTAAACTCTTTGTTCAATGGTATTTCTTTTATTCCATAGGTGTTGCTAACAGTTGGCATTGTTGCCAGCCAAGATAATGATCCGTGAATTTTGTAGTATTTAAGTACTTTTTCTGCACGATGAACTTTGCCTGTTACGCTTTGACCTGGATAATATAAATCATATTCATAAACTTCCGGTCTAAAGCAACGATTATGGACTCCCATAAATCCATTTATATAGTGAACACCTAAATTATCAAGGGCATAATCAAATGCCATATCATAATTAGTTGTAAATAAGTTTACTCGCTTAAGATTATTAGGTCTTTGAAGCATTTTTTTTATAAATGCTTCATGATAATGATATCTGTTCTTATCTAATCTTTCATCATCTTTTACATTTAATTTTGTATTGGCTGTATTGCAATTTTCAAACAACCATTGTTGCATACTTTTTATCAAATCATCAATTGCTTTAGTTGATTCTCCTTTCTTCGATTTAATATATCTGTCTGCTTGTAAACAGTTGAATAAATCTTCGAAAGATGGATTTTTATCTGCACCAAAATAAGTTTCAATGTCTTTTGAGCAAGTTTGTTTTAAACCTTCTGGAATAGTTCGTATTACTGGGGCTCCCAAATGCCAACTAGTTCCTGCACCTGCTAAAATGCTTACATTCTCCAATCCGAGATACTTTTTTACACGTATCTTATTTTCAGTTGATGAGTCAGTCATGTTTTTATTATGAATTTTTTGAACTATGAATATCTGTTTTTTTAGTCTTGCTCATAATACCGTTATATATGCACTTGCACATATATCCTCAATACAAAATAGATTCTACTGCATTTACCCGCTTGATATTCGTATATATGTAATAGATAGTTACTTTCCGACTCCAAAAGTAAAGAATAGATTTAACATCACATTCATTATTTATGTTTATTTTTCAATAAATTAAAAAAAACATATTTATTCGGGTTTGATTACAAACCGGCAAGATATTCACACTTGTTTTGTCTTTATTTTTCTGAAACTGCATAAAAGTTACCTTTCTTTCCAAAGTCACATTCTTTTTCCTTAGCCGGAATTTTTGAAATTTGTAGTTGGTGAAAATATGCCGACAATCCGGCGACATTACGCCGACATTCCGCTCACATTACGCCCGGAAAAAATAAACATCACGAAAGATTTACGGTAATAAAACGAATATATAACGATTCTATATAGAGTCGTATTATTACCGTTTTATTATCGTTTTATTACCGTATTATATCCATAATTCGGGTGTAATGTCGCCGTAATGTCGCGGTAATGTCGGCGGATTGTCGGTGTAATTTTCCGGCAACCTGTGCAAAATTTTCTTGATGAAAAAAATAAATCCGGATTTCAACATCAAAAACACTTCTCATTTATTGAGTCTCCTTTTCCACTTTATTCCGAAAAAATATTACAGAATCCTTCAGTTTGCGGATCATCATAACGCATGTAAGTAATTGGTACAATTAAATGTCACATTTTAAATTCAACAGAATAGAACATTATATTCTTTCCAGTACTTAAATCATTATCAACCATATTATATCGAAGTCTATATATTGTTACAATAATTGAATAAATTGGTAAGATGTCAAACCTCTGAGTTTCCTTAAAGCAATATATTTGCAACAGCTTTTCACAAAATTTCAACAGGGGTATACAATTTCATAATATTGCATTTTTAAATACTGCTCATTTTATGAATAGAATGAGCAGAAAATAAAATTTGATAATTTGTTATGCGTGTTACAACAAAATATGAATAACCATTTTATCCGTAGGACATTGCGAACACGATACGTCCACAAGGAAAATAAATTTAAAATATATAATTAGTCATGAATGTCCAAGAATTAAAGCTACTTTTGAAGCCCCTTATGGCAAAGTTGCAGATGCAGTGTATTTCTCTCCGGAACTTGTACATCTGATTGGGGAACATATGATTACAACATGGATCAGTTTTTCCATGTGCTTTGAGCGTTGGAATATATTTATTGTTACGCAAAAACAATGAGAGAATTGTAAACTTTCGATCATTGAATCAACCTGAAGGTAAGAGTATTGTATGATTGGATATCGTTTAGGAAACACCCTGTCCGATAGTGGAGTTGTGAGCAGAAGGGTTTGTAAAACATGGCAAATGGTTATCCCGAATCAGTAGCGGAGCAGGCACATATTGATGCCGGGGAAGGAAATATAGATATATTAAAGATAAACTGGGAATTGAAAATCCATTAGCATGTAATGATCATGTATCCATGAATATGTGGGGATTTACTCCTGATGATTTTAATTATTCCAAAAAGTTTTTAGTGCTTATCTGCTTAGATCAAGTTGAAATAAATTGGATAAATACAACTGTAAAATTTAAAAAAAACTATTTTATTGTCAGGATAAGACCCCAAAACCCCCAAATGGGGGCTTAAGAGTGGGTTGAAAAAGGAATCTGAATTGTAATAACTTTAATATACTTCAGAAACTGCGTCTTGGAACCCCCATTTGGGGGCAGGGGGTCAAATAAGCAAAAAAATATTTTAACCTTTACTAAAGCATATAAGCAGTAAAGTTTTTAGTGAGTTCTTAGAAACCCACGGACAATAATTTTATTTTCCCTCTGTAGCCAACAAATTGATTATAGCGGGCAAAGCATCCTATAAAGTGTCAGACACATGGCCAAATGTGTTGGTGTAATGTATGCTGAAGATCGCGGACAAAACGTATTAAAGCTGAACGGATTGATTCGAAAAGGGAAGTATACCTACTCATTGTGGAGTTAAAAACACATTAAAAACAAGCAGTCAATAACTATCAATATAATCAATAAAAACATCATCAATAGCTAATTAAAATATTCATGAAAAAATCATTTTCGATACTACTCATCTTCCTGCTATTCGCTTCGAATGACATTTTTGCTCAAACACCAGCCGGTGATACTTCTTTAAGCAAGAATACTTTCATTGCCGGAAAAAATGAGTTTCTGCTCAATGGCAAACCATATATCATTAGAGCCGGCGAACTTCACTACACACGTATACCAAAAGCCTACTGGGATCACCGGATAAAAATGTGTAAAGCCATGGGAATGAATACCATTTGTATTTACTTATTTTGGAATATCCATGAGCAAACACCGGGAGTTTTCGATTTCACCGGACAAAATGATGTGGCCGAATTTGTTCGCCTGATACAAAAAAACGGCATGAATTGCATTCTTCGTCCGGGTCCGTATGTTTGTGCCGAATGGGATATGGGCGGACTACCCTGGTGGCTGTTAAAGAAAAAGAATCTGCAGGTGCGCACACTTTCTGACAGCTACTTTATGGAACGAACCAAAATATACCTGAACGAAGTAGGGAAACAATTAGCTCCGCTCCAGATTCAAAATGGTGGTCCAATCATCATGGTACAGGTTGAAAATGAATACGGGACATGGGGAAGCGATGGGAAATACATGGAAACAATGCGCAATAATATCCGTGAAGCAGGTTTCGACAAAGTGCAACTTCTGCGGTGCGATTGGTCATCTAATTTTTTCCATTACAAGCTTGATGGCGCTGTAAATGCATTAAACTTTGGTGCAGGCTCTAACATCGACGACCAGTTCCGCAAGTTTAAAGAAATGAATCCTACTTCACCATTAATGTGTGGGGAGTATTGGACAGGTTGGTTCGACCAATGGGGACGTCCTCACGAAACCCGTGATATTAATAGCTTTATTGGCAGTCTTAAAGACATGATGGATCGCAAAATTTCTTTCAGTCTTTATATGGCACATGGCGGAACAACCTTTGGCCAGTGGGCGGGTGCAAATGCTCCGGCTTACGCTCCCACTACTTCATCCTACGATTACAATGCTCCTATCGATGAAGGCGGAAACCCAACCGATAAGTTCTACGCTATCCGCGATCTGCTAAAAAATTATTTGCAAGAAGGTGAATCATTGCCCGCAATTCCTGAAAATCCTGAAAAGACAATTACTATTCCGGCAATTTCGTTTACACAAACAGCTAATATCTTTGATAATCTGCCTGTTGCCAAACAATCGGAAGACATCCAAACCATGGAGTTTTTCAATCAGGGTTGGGGTTCTATTATTTACCGTAAACAACTATCGGCCTGCAATCATAAGCAATCACTTATCATCAAAGATGTTCACGATTGGGCAACAGTATTTATCAATGGTAAAGTAATTGGTAAACTGGATCGTCGCAGAGGTGAAAGTACAGTGGAAATACCGGCATTGAAATCAAAATCACGACTTGATATTTTTGTGGAAGGCATGGGTCGCGTAAATTATGGTGAAGCAATTTTGGATCGCAAAGGAATTACAGATAAAGTGCTTCTTTCCGACGGAAAAACAGAAACAGAATTAAAGAACTGGACTATCTACAACCTGCCCGTTGATTACAAGTTTCAAACGAAAGCCAAATTCACTTCAAAACCTGCAACAGGTCCGGCATGGTACAAAGCTTCTTTTCATCTTAACGAAACAGGTTACACTTACCTGAATATGAGCTCGTGGGGCAAAGGAATGGTGTGGGTGAACGGTTATAATTTAGGTCGTTTTTGGAAAATAGGACCTACACAAACACTATGTGTACCGGGTTGCTATTTGAAAAAAGGAGTGAATGAAATCATTGTACTGGATATTGATAACCCTCGCGCCACAAGCATTGAAGGACTAAATCATGCCATTCTGGACGTAATCGGGAAAGATGACAATCAACAACAAAAAACAGCAAAAAGTCTGAATTTAAATGGACTTAATGCAGTTGCAGCCGGAACATTTCCTGCCGAAAGCGGTTGGCAGACTGTCAATCTGAACGAAATGACTGCCGGACGCTATTTTTGTTTTGAAGCCTTGAATGCTCAGGATCCAAATGACAACAGCACATCTGCTGCCGAATTTGAAATTATTGGTGAAGATGGCAAAGCTGTTTCGTCCATCAACTGGAAAGTAGTATTTGTGGATAGCGAAGAAACGGAAAAAGCCGCCAATGGAGCCGATAAATTATTCGACATTCAGGAGTCAATTATCTGGCAAACAAAAATTGGTGACAAAAAAAATCATCCACACCAGGTAGTTATTGATATGGGAAAAGAAATAAATGTGAAAGGGTTTAGAATCCTTCCCCGTACCGACAAAAGTACAAAAGGGATGGTAAAAGACTACCGCTTCTTCCTCGAAAAGAAACCGTTTAGGTTCTAAAAAATTCCTTTGAGATTTCACAACCCGACAGTTGCTATTGTTACAAATCTACTTAGTTTTGTTCCAATAGCAACTGTTTTTGATTCAACACACTCATTCTTACGATTAAATACCAAAATGGCTATCGGCTTTTGGTTGTAAATAGAAAGGGGAATCTAAAATCCTGTATTCTATTTTCATAAATAATGGAATAAGGGTTGATCCTATAGTGGCTATTTCTGCTACTAACGGGCTGCTTCTACTGATTCCTGCAATTTAATTCATTTTTTTTACTTTCAGATTTCCTGACTTGTGGTTATGTCTTTTGTGTTCTTCTAATGAGTTCTTCTATTGTGTTCTTCTATTGTGTTCTTCTATTGTGCCCTATTGTGGTTATGTATTTGAATTTTTTCTTTTTTGTTCCCTTTTGTAGTCCCGAAAAAACGCGATATATATATATGTGGTTATTTCTTTCATCTGGCAAAGAAGAAATAGTTGTTTTAAATTTGTTTTTTTATCCAGTCTGAAATTTCATTGTCTGCATTCTTCACACTGCCGCCACGAATAGCTAAACCTGGCTTTACGTTGGCATTGGGACAAAGATTTTTGATATCGCGTTCGCTGTTACCCAATCCGCTTCCTTCGTTTGTGCAAAACGGAATAATCGTCTTGCCTGAAAAATCATACGATTCCAGAAACGTAAATACCGCCATAGGGAAAGTTCCCCACCAGTTGGGATAGCCCAGATAGATGACATCGTACAAATCCATATTATCAACCGTTTCAGTAAGTTCAGGCCGGGCATTTTTCTTTTTTTCGTCCATGGCAACAGCTGTTGTTTCGGTATAATCTGTTGGATAAGCTTTTACTGTCTCGATTTCAAACAGGTCACTACCCGTCATAGCTTGTATTTTCTTTGCTATTACTTCAGTGTTTCCTATCGGGAGATTGACTATTTTACCTCCTATATAATTATTTCCCTTACGCGAATAAAAGGCAATAAGGCTCTTTGATTTTGTCATTTCGTTTTCTGATTATTTTTTTAAATTCTACTTTACCTGTTTAAATATTAACCACTTATAAAAAAATGAAAATACAAATACAAATACATAACCACAATAATCATGTACAATTTATTCATTTACAATTTGTAACGTACTAACCACAACATGAGGATTCAAAAAAAGAAAGAAAAAATACATAACCACACAATAGGACACAATAGAAAGACACAAAAACTAAATAAAAAAGAACACAATAGAAAAATACCTGCGGTATTTTAAGATTTTATAAATGACCAGATTGCAAATAGAATTTGTAATTGATCCTATTATTTATACCGTTTGTGATTAAATATTTCATGTTCTTCTATTGTGCCTTTGTGGTTAATTGGTCTTCAATTGTAATCCCGATAGCCATCGGGAGTAAATGAATAAATTGTAAATATATTATTGTGTTCTTCTATTGTGCCCTATTGTGTCTCTTAGTTGTCTATTGTATTTTTCTATTGTGTTTTTCTATTGTGTTTTTCTATTGTGTTTTTCTATTGTGTTTTTCTATTGTGTTCTTCTATTGTGTTTTTCTATTGTGCCCTATTGTGGTTATTGTCTTTTGTTTTCTATTGTGTTCGCTTGTGGTTAAAGGTTTTTAAGTCTTATTTTCTTCCACCTATCCACTTCACTATTGCCGGATCTCGATGGTCAAAGAACAGGCTTTTCCCGGTATCGAGAGTAGCAATAGCTTCCATATCTCCGGCACTTAGTTTAAAGTCGAAAATGTTGAAGTTCTCAATGATACGTTCTTTGCGGACAGATTTAGGAATAGCCACAACGCCCCGCTGGGTAAGCCAGCGTAGAATGACCTGTGCAATGGATTTGTTGTATTTTTCCCCGACAGAAGCCAACAGTTCGTTTTTGAAAATATCATTCCGTCCTTCGGCAAATGGTCCCCATGATTCTATCTGAACCTTATTTTCGATTAAAAATTTCTGAGTTTCGATATGCTGGTTGAAAGGATGTGTTTCGATTTGATTCACTGCCGGAACAACCTCATTGAATACGATCATATCCATCACCCGGTCCGGTTGGAAGTTGCTGATACCTATTGCCCTGATTTTTCCATCTTTGTACAATTCTTCCATAGCATGCCAGGCACCATGCACATCTCCGTAAGGTTGATGGATCAGATACAAATCGAGATAGTCAAGACCCAGATTCTTTAATGACCTTTCGAAAGCCTTCTTAGCTTTATCATAACTTACGTCCGAAACCCAAAGTTTAGTCGTAATGAATAGTTCATTTCTGGCTACTCCACTCTTTTTGATGGCTTTCCCGACTGCTACTTCATTACCATATGCCTGAGCGGTATCAATTAACCGGTATCCGGCATTTATTGCATCCAGAACACTCGTTTCACATTCATTGAGATCGGTAACCTGATATACACCGAATCCTAATACGGGCATTTCTACCCCATTATTTAATATTACATTTTCCATGTTTTTATTTTTGTTTAATTCAACTTTACCAAACTGAAAAATTAACCCCTCTATAACAAATAAATAAACAAAATAAAAGAACACAATAGTATAATTACAATTTATTCATTTGCAATTTAATACCAACAAATTACAATTAAACACAACTTAAAAAGAAAGAAAAAGATATAACCACAAAAGTCACAAAAGGAAACAAAAGGATAAATTTTTTACGAAATGTGCATCCTATTGTAAAAACCTTCTTTTGTGTAAACTTTTGTGACTTTTGTGGTTTAATATTTTGTGTTTTTCTATTGTGCCCTATTGTGTCTATTGTGGTTACGTATTATGTTTCCTATGTGGTTACGTATTTTGTGTCCTATGTGGTTATTTATTTTGTGTGCTTCATTCATCCTTTTGCAATGAAGCCATATCAATCACAAAACGATATTTCACATCGCCTTTTTCGAGTCGTTCAAAAGCCTCATTGACCTGTTGGATATTGATCAGTTCAATATCTGCAGTGATATCGTGTTTAGCGCAGAAATCAAGCATCTCCTGTGTTTCGGCAATGCCCCCGATATTTGAACCGGAAAAACTGTGACGCCCGCTAACAAGGCTGAAAGCATTTACTTCGAGTGATTCGGGTGGTAATCCTACCAATATAACGCTGCCATCAGGTCTCAGCAGGTTAAGGTACGTATTCACATCGTGTCCGGCTGAAACGGTATCAATAATAATGTCCATCTTCCTGAAATAACTCTTCATCTGCTCAGTATCTTTTGACAATACGGCTGCATCAGCTCCCAGGCGTTTGGCATCTTCCACTTTTGACGGTGAAGTGGTAAATACAATCACTTCAGCACCCATCGCTTTTGCCATTTTAATGGCCAGGTGACCTAAACCGCCTATACCCAAAATACCGACTCTTTTACCGGGACCGGCATGCCAGTGCACCAAAGGAGAATACACCGTAATTCCGGCACATAAAAGTGGAGCAGCACCGGCCGGATCAAGTGTTTCGGGTACATGCAACACATATTTCTCGTCGCATACATATGTTTCAGAGAAACCGCCAAGAGTAGCTCCGCCTAAAAACTTGTCCGGGCTATTGAATGAGAATGTAACTCCTGATTCACAAAACTGTTCCAGACCCTCCTCGCAGTATTCGCATTTCCCGCACGAATCGACAATGCAACCTATTCCGGAAAGATCACCTGTTTTGAATTTTGTTACGTGATCTCCAATCGCTGTAACACGACCAATGATTTCATGGCCGGGAACTATTGGCCACATGGTGTGATCGAATTCATTTTTAATCTGGTGCAAATCGGAATGACAAATTCCACAAAAGAGAATTTCCATTTCCACATCATGATGCTGGAGTTCTCTTCTTTTAATGTCCATGGCATGAAGAGGTTTTTCAACTGCCTCTTTACCAAATGCTTTTACAATTTTAGTTTTCATATACTATCTGTTTTAATGTCAATAAATTTGTTCATATGGGTTTGTTGTGGTAATATTAGAATAAAAATATCTCACCACAAAAGGAAAATAAAAAGAAAGTATATATAACCACAATATACACAACTCCGAAATCGGAATCTGCGATAGTCACAATAGTAAGACACAAAAACAGAATAAAAAAGAACACAATAGTAAATACCTGACGGTATTTTAAGCTTTTGTAAATGATTAGATTACAAAATTAATCTGTTATTGATCCAAATATTTCTACCGTATGTGATTAAATATTTTGTGTTACACAATTGTATTCTTCTTTTTTGTTTATTTGGTTAATTGGTCTTCAATTGTAAATTGTAAATGATTAAATTGTAAATATATTATTGTGTTTTTTGTGTCTATTGTGGTTATGTGTTTTGTGTTCTATTGTGTTCTTCTATTGTGCCCTATTGTGTCTATTGTGGTTATGTGTTTTGTGTTCTATTGTGTTCTTCTATTGTGTTCTATTGTGTCCTATTGTGGTTATGTGTTTTTTGTGTTCTATTGTGTTTATGTATTTTGTGTTGTGTCCGTTTGTGGTTATGTGTTTTTTCTTCACACGAAATTAGTTATACCAATAGATTTATTCAGGGATTACTTCGTTTAAACATTTGATCGCATTTAATATCCTTGGATAACCAATGTACGGCAACAGTTGTGTGGTGACACTCAAAAGCGTTTCTTTGTTGTTACCTACTTTCACATTGCCGGTAATATGCCCTTTTACCTGCGATTCCGTTCCTCCCATACTGATCAGCATCGAATAAGTCAACAGTTCACGGGTTTTCACATCTAATCCGGTACGGGTATAATAATCGCCAAAGCAATTTGCCGATAACAGTTTTTGAATGTGCAGCTGATTGGCCGGTGATTCCTTATACATTTTGTCAATTGCTTCACCGAAAATTTCTTTCTGCAATGCCAGGCCTTTTTCCATACGGGTTTCAGAAGTGGTGGTAGATTGTCCTTCAAGTTGAAGCTGAATGCCACGTTCGGTCAGTATCTCATTGGTCAGATGGATAAAGTCAATCACTTTGGCAATACCCACATACGGAACCGACTGATACAGGACTTCCTTTACCTCAACAGGTGTGACACCCACATTGAGGGCGGCATTTACAAACATTTTGTATTCTGTCAGCGCACCCTGGGCAATGGTTGAACCCATAATCATCATTACACGGATTTTTGTGTCGAGAATCCCATAGGCAAGCACTTCATCAAAAGCAAAATTATCGAATAGTTCTATAAGTTCAGGATCGGTTACTTTTAAAGTTGATTCATAACCGGGGAATAATTCCTCATGGTTTTTAGTTGCTGTTTCACTTATGCTCATTGTTCTGTTCTTTATGTGAATTTTTATTCCGGGTTGATACTGACTGATTTATTTATTTATTTATTTCTTTTTACACTGTGTGCCTGGACGGAAATCTTTTTCATTCCAGTCTTACCATTTCTACAGCTGTTATTATTAACTAAAACAGTCTTCATCATTTGTTTGTTTTATTTTTAAACTATATAAGCAATCGGGAATCAGTTCCACATACTTATGCTAATTGCATTTTAAATTTTACTTCATCTATCTGAGTAATGGTTATCAATTAATACTTATTACATAACCACAATAGAAGAACATAATAGATTTAACCAAACATGTTTACTTATAATTATTCATTTACAATTTATTACCAGCTAACCACAACAGTCATATCCAAATTATTTTTTAAATTATAAATAATCAGTGTAAATCAGTGAAATCAGTGGACAATCTCTTAATTCGTATAATTCGTTTTAATTCGTATTTAATTCGTATTTAATCCGTCAGATTTGAATTATTGTACTCTTCATCACTTACAGGTTCCAGCCATTCAGCCTCTCCCTGTCCTACCCGGGTACTGATAGCGATATGAGTCATTTGGCTATCAGGTGAAGCTCCGTGCCAGTGTAGAATATCGGGCTTAATCATCACTACATCTCCTTTTTGTATCAACTGTATGGGATTTCCTTTTTCCTGATAATAGCCAATTCCACTTGTTACAAGCAGTATTTGTCCTCCGGGGTGACTGTGCCAGCTGTTGCGTGCACCCGGTTCAAAAGTTACATTCCCGATCACGCAATCGAATATGCCTGCATCAGTCGCCAGCATGCTAAGCCAGGCGGTTCCCATAAAGTTAGGACTTGATATTTTTTCTCCTTTCGGAAAAATGGTACTTTCATTTTGATTCTTTGAGTTATTCATATTCTTTCTTATTTTAGTTTTACTTTATCAGATTGAAAAATTAACCACATATTAAAAAAAAGAAAATACAAATACATAACCACAATAGACACAATTCCGACAGGTCGAAATCTACGATAGTCACAAAAAGCAATAAAGAAAAGAACACAATAGGAAAATACCTGACGGTATTTTAAGCTTTTCTAAATGATCAAATTGCAAATAGAATCTATTATTGATGCTATTATTTCTATTTTGGTTAACTTTTTAATTTGAAAGATCAACTATACAAGACACAATAGGGTACAAAAAAGAAAAAAGAAAAGGACCAAACTGGAAAATACTTATGGTATTTAACTATTGTGTTAGATTTTATTTGTTTTAGTGTCCTATTTTGGTTATACGTTTTATTTTGTCATATTGTGATTTTGCATTTTGTATTACTATTGTGTTCTTCTATTGTGTTTTATGTGGTTATTTGTTTATGTCATCCTTTTGTTGTTATTTATTTTGCGTTTCTATTGTGTTCTTCTATTGTGTTCTATGTGTCTATTGTGGTTATGTATTTTGTGTTTCTCTTGTGGTTAAAAAATTTGCTTTTAATAAAGTAGAATTAGTGTATTTAATTTGAACGTCCTTGTTTAAGACTATTATTATAACACATTGTTTTTGTTGTAAAATGATTCCGGTGCAAAGGTATTGCGTATTAAACTACCGTCTGTTATACAAATTACAGGGATGTATACCATTTTTACTGAACCGGAGTCATTGAAGAACACCGGATAGTTGAAAACGTTATCTTTGTATCTGATATAAACACAATTGATGTTATGGACGAAATATTAAAGCTTGAAAATGTTTCCCAATACAATGCCCTGTTGGGAGTGGAAACCCTGCACCCGTTGGTAAGTGTGATTGACTTTTCGAAAGTAAAGCCAACAACGCATGTACGTATGAATATGGGATTTTACACCATTTTTTTAAAAGAAGTCAAGTGTGGGGATATAAAATACGGAAAAAACAACTACGATTATCAGGAAGGGACACTGGTCTTTATCGGTCCCGGGCAGGTATTCGGAATTGATAATAACGGTGAGTATTTTCAGCCCAAAGGCCGGGCATTGCTGTTCCATCCCGATTTGATACGTGGCACATCACTCGGTCATAATATTAAAGACTATACATTCTTTTCGTATGAGTCATTCGAAGCACTTCACCTGTCAGAAAAGGAAAGGGAGGTTATCATCGACTGCCTGGAAAAAATCGGATTTGAACTGAGCCATGCGATTGATAAACACAGTAAGACATTAATAGTATCAAATATCGAATTACTTCTGAATTACTGCGTCCGTTTTTATGACCGTCAGTTTATTACCCGCGAGAATGTGAACAAAGGCATTCTGGAAAAATTCGAAAGTCTGCTGGACAACTATTTTCAATCGGACAAACCACAGAACCTCGGATTGCCTTCAGTACAATATTGCGCCGGTCAGCTTTATTTATCACCTAACTACTTCGGTGATTTAATCAAAAAGGATACCGGGAAAACGGCACAGGAGTATATTCAGTTGAAGTTGATGGACATTGCCAAAGAGAAAGTGTTCGACACCGGTAAATCCATCAGTGAAATTGCATACGAACTGGGTTTCAAATATCCGCAGCATTTCAGCCGTATGTTCAAAAAGTGCGTAGGATATAGTCCCAATGAATACAGGATGCTGAATTAAACAGGAAATAATATTAATTCTCTGATATTCAATTTCAGACTTCCTGACTAACCGCTAGTTTAGTTGTTGTAATTTATTTCTGATATTTGAGTTTATCTGTTAATTAAATAAGGCCCTATGTTTGTAGTTTAAAAATAAAATGCTGGAAAATAAAGCATAAGTTACAAGAGTATTATAACTTTGAGGATCGAAAACTTAAATTATAAAAACCCAAGTAACTTATGCAAACACAA
>Ga0302268_1000865_pt1 | contig 18383 bp, 50 predicted proteins | sample III_Bog_E2_1_FD_194554 | JGI IMG/M metagenome (GOLD analysis project Ga0302268, IMG submission 194554) | Peat permafrost microbial communities from Stordalen Mire near Abisko, Sweden - III_Bog_E2_1 | ecosystem: Environmental > Terrestrial > Soil > Wetlands > Peat | place: Sweden: Abisko... | reverse complement strand
GAATATGCTCCTCCAATCGAAAGCATATTATCGAAATATTTTCCTCTCCATAGCCATTCTACATTTTCGGAAACTTTGATAATGTCTGAAGCTCTCTTTTCGAAAATTTCTCTCAAACTGTAATGGTCGTCGTGGTTTCCATCTACAAAAGCCAATTGAATTCCGGAATCCCTTACCATGAAATCCAAGAATTTCAAAAATACTATTCCATCGGCATCATTCGGGAAAAATCCAAAATCACCAACGACAATAATTTTCTCGCAGTTTCTTTCAAAAGCCATTCGAAAAACAGCTTTCAAATTTTCTGTATCTCCGTGTGTGTCGCCTACGATTAAAGTTCTCATGCTACAAATATAAGAAAAAGACTCTCGTTTTGCAAGAGTGTTTCGAAAGATTTTTCAAATATTTTCTAGCAGATCTTCAGCACATCCCGAAAAAAGTCACCAGTCTTTTCCTGAATATCCGCTTGACCAGCATCGAAATTCTTTCCGGAAATCTTTTCTGCAATCTCTCCGAACACTTCCAGACAATTCTTTCCAGTAGCCTTTAGATAATGTTGAAAAAGAATTTCGGAATTCATTTTCAAAGTATCTTTTCCAGACATTTGAAAAGTACCATTCGCAAACAAATTCCAATAGTCCGCAACCAAATATTCCAAATATGTTTCGTAAATCAGAATAGTATCGTGATAGTCATTCCCGGAAATTTTATGAGAAACAACCCGAAATCGAATACTATTTCCAACCTTGACAATCGTTTCCTTTGTTATATACTTCCTATCTTCCGAATGCCAATTACCCCATTCGTTAATATAGTCTACTGGATTTTTCCAATTTTTATCTTCAAACCTTTCCAAATCCCCATACCAAAAAGAATACTTCAAATTTTCATAAACGTCCTTCAATCGTTTATCAAATCCAAAAGTTCCATAATCCTCGATCCGCCGCGAAACACAATGGTAATTTTTATATCCGTATTCCATTTTACATCCCCATCCGAACAGTTTCCGAAAAACTCTTCCGAAAGCTCTTCATTTCTTGAGACAATTCCTTAATGCTTTCTCCTTCGCTGGGATTCAATTCGAGAAAGTTTTTAGAATGCATTTCCAAAAGTTTCGAAAATGCCTCTTGCAAACTTCCACAATAACAAGGAATAGATGCCCAGGTATCGCGCTCCTCTCCCTTCTTTCCTCTAGCCCCTTCTCCGCCTACATGGACAAACCGGAGGATCTCTAGGTTCCTTTCGTCAGACCTTACCAATCGCGTCCTATGGTCTACAGACTCCCAAAGCAAAGGCATAGAGTCTAGAACAATTTGAGTCAAGGGAATCATTTTAGAATTCTCCCAAAAAAGAAAGACTATGAATAATCAAAGAAAAAGGATCGATCTTCAAACCGTATTCCTTTACAATAAGATTCTTCAAATCCGCATAATAATTCGAACTGATAACCTTGAAAGGAACAATAATAACAGAATCGATACTTTTGACATATCCTTTGTGATTAAACTCTGCGAAAAAATGATACGAATACATTTCTTAAACCTCCTCGAAAAAATAGTGTAATTCAATGTCTACGAAAAAATGATATGAATACATTACTTCTCCTTTTCGATCAAATGACCAAACTCCGCATTCAATCGAACAACAATCATCTGATTATCACATTCAAATTTCAAATCATTGTCGTGGTAATTGTCTCCATTTTCCTTGTAATGTTCTCCAATATGGTCTGCAAACTTATACGCTAGAAGATTATCATATTTCTTGACAATCAAAACATATTCCGAGAAATATGCCTTACGATATACCTTTCCGACTTCAAGTTTCATTTCTTAAACCTCCTCGAAAAAATAGTGTAATTCAATGTCTACAAAAATGTTATCTTCTGCGACATTCTCCCCAATACCATTTTCGAAATTTTCCGAAAACCTTTCAATCAAACTTTCCAAAGGCAATTCCGAAAAACTGGAAATGTTGTCCTTAAGATTGTTCAATTCTTCCAAAATCTCTTTCTTTCCATTTGCATCATTCTTGTGGAAAGACTTTACCAATTCTCCATCATAGCTAGTCAAAATCCAGATTTTCATTTTTCAAAAAACCTTTCTAAAAAATAAAATGATCTTCCACGGAAATTTCATACTTACAATCATTTCCATAGAAAGTATTAACCCCTCCAATGGCATCCGGATTGATAATGTATGCAAGCATTTCGCCAACCATTTTCGGATCTTCGTCATTTTTAATAACATTCCGCACCTTATCCATAACAGATGCCGAAGTAGGAATAATAATGTGACCAATAGAAGAACATTCATTGTCCTTAAAATCAATCACGCAATACGTTACAATTCGCAAAGTACGCATTTTTTACTCCTCATCCCAAAAGGTGACGAACTTCCGAAACCGCCTTGACATAGTTCCTGGAACCACTCTCGTAAACCAAGTCAGTGACCGGGAAAAGAGTCTTGGCAGGAACATTCGGAAACTTCTGTTGCATCCCATTCCTGAAAGTGTAAAGAGTCTCGAACATTTGATTTTCCTTTGCTAGTGTTGTGAGTGAACTTGTTTTCTCTTCTCGACTCTAACAAATATACATCATGCTAGAGTGTTTGGCAAGTACTTTTTAAGAAATTTTCGTAGGACTTTCCAGAAAAATTCCAGTCAATCGATATTCCTTCATTCTCTCATCCAAGAAAAAATCCTTAATGATTTCCAATTCCTTTTTAGAAGGCTTATCGAAAATCGTTAAGAAATATTCCAAAGTTCGCTTTTTGTGCCACATTTCCGAAATCCTTTGCTTAAGTTGTTAATACAAATATAGCACTAGGAACCAATTTTGGCAAGGGGTGAACTAAACTTTCTTAGAATTCTTTTCGAAATTCTTTCCGGAAAGCCATCCTAACCAAAACAAAAATAGGCAAATCAGAGTAGGAAGTAGACTATCCATAAACAATCTCTCCAAAAAGACACAACTGCAAAAAAGTATCACCAGTATTCGCATCATAATTCCCGGAAACAAAATCTCCGAAATCGCTCGAATGCTTTTCCGCCATAAGTTGTAAACCCGTTTCAATCACTGCCAGATCAAGCCTATATGTCTTTCCGTCCTCATCTTCAGGAACACTAAAAATCAATGCTCCACCCTCGTTCAAAGGATAATCCAGATGCCTATAAACCTTGTCTTCCATAGAACGAAATTCAATCTTCTTTGGCTCGATAAATTGGTCAATCCGATACCAATAGTTAGATCCTCCTTCAATGGCAGAACAAATGAGATTAGAAATTTCATGCAAAGAAACTTCGTGAGTGATTACAATCTTCATTTCAAAAATCCTTTACAAAAAGTTTAATCAAAAATCATAGAATCATAATGCCAAGCTATAGCATATGTAATTCTAGCCCTAATCTCTTCTGTCATTGTTCCATTCTGCTCATGCTCTTTAAATTCCTTTTCCAATTCTTCAATACGCTTTTCCGAATACTTGTCTTGAATAGCGTTTCGAGACATTTTCAAAAATTCACGCCATGATAGAACTTCAAATGAGTCTTTGTCCTGGAATTGAAAGAGACGAATACAGTCCCATCGATTTCATCCCCCGAACGATATTTGACCGACTCAAATCCCGAAATCAATTGATCCAAAGTAGGTCCGGCATATTGCTCGATTTCCTTCATTTCATCCAAATCTTTCCGAATTCGCATAATGCCTAATTCAGAATTTTTAAACATACTTTGGATAATTTCGTTATCGTTCTCTTCGCAAACCGTCGTTAGAATCCATACTCCATCATTCATTTCCTATCCCTCCACCTTGACAACTTCGAACCCCGCTTCTCGCAAAGTCTTCAAAAGAAACTTCGTAACGAAAATGGTTCCGGTTCCTTCTACAAAATCTTTCAAATTCTTCAAATCATACATTTCCGGAAACATATCGTGGAAATTGTGCGTAATGGTTCGAAGATGCTTAATTGCCGAAATCTTATCCGAAACGAAATATTCCGAATTCGACAAACGAACCTTCACCGAATATTTCGCATTCAACACGAAATATTCCAAAACCTTTTCAAAAGCAATCTGAAAAACCGGATCCAACTTACCAATTTCCCTCAGATCTTCGAGATACTTGCTCATTTTCTTTCTCCTAGATTACTGGTGAAATTCTATAGATCAAATATACATCATTGATCTACGTTTGGCAAGGGCGGATCTTCAGAATCTTTCCAAGTGTTTTCGGAAAGTTTTGCCCATACCATTTTCTTAACATCTTCCGGAAAATCAGTGCCGGAAATGAAAGAAATTTGAGCAGACTTTTCTGAAAACCTAATCAAACAAGAATTCAATAAAGAAGTAACCATTCTGTCAGTTGCCGAAATTTTCTTCAATCGAATACCATTTTTCATCCTTTAAATATACACTTTCAAAAAGACTTTGTCAAGGGGTGGAGGAAACTTTTTTAAAAATATTTTCGGCAACCCTTAATGAGATTTTTCAGCAAACGAAAACCTCTTCTAAAAATTTAAAACGAAAAGTAATCCATTCATTCTTTCCATCAAAATCGGCATCTATACTCTTCAAAATAACTTTCATAAAAGGCTTAAGAATGCTTTCAAAATCCATTAAAGACATATCTACACATCCGCCCTCAGTAATGTAACAATCTGAGGTAGGATCTTTCCAAACTAATATGTATGTTTTTCCTAAAAATTTATTATACGTTTGAATCAACTTGTATAATTCTTGATCGTCCTCTTTGTTAATCGTATTATTTCTAACATTTAGATGTATACATTTCATTATTATGTTCCTTTGTTAAGCCCATTGTATCATCTTTAATCTACCGTGTCAAGCTCTTTCAACAACTTTTTCCGAAAACTGCTAGAAAGTTTTGCCGGAAATCCTAGAGTCAAATTTCCGAAAAACGTGCCAAAATACTCTCTAAAAGCCCCCATTTCTTTCCGCAAACCTTATGCCAAACTTTCGGAAAATTGTTTCAATAGTTTTTCGGAAATATTTTATTAAAGTACTTGACAAAAAATCAAACATATACTAAGAAAAGCCTAGAGACATTTCTAAAGGCTTTCGGAAAAATTCCCAGCATACGAGCCCCCATCTTTCGGAAAATGTCTTCGTAGTATCTCTAATGGTTTTTGTCAATAGTTTTCTAAAAGTATTTCCGAAAGTGAACGCAAAGATTTTCTCAAAAGTTTTCTTAGTAACTTTTCGGAAATTTGGCAAGGGTAAAAATGACTTTTGAGAAATAGATACAAAAAAAGCCCATCGTGTTAGGATAGGCTTTCCACGAAATTTTAGGAAAGTATTTTTAAAGAAACGACGAAAAAACTTGTCAGAGCATTTCTTTAAGTTTTTGGGGCATTCCAGCAATTTAGCACTATTTTTATTTTTTAAGAAGTATTTTAGAAAGTTTTCCGGAAAGTGTCTTGCAAAAATGTTAGTCCATATAGGAACATTTTCAACCTCGGTTCTTGAGACTTTTCCTTTATTTCTCTACTGTTCTTCTAGGTTTTTGAATTGTCTTTCGATTTCTTTTCCTACTATTCTCTGTCACTACTCTTTGAATCCCTAGGGATATTTCGCGTCCTCAGACCTTCGAGAATGTTTTCGGAAAATCTATTTCTAGACTCTTCAGAATTATTTATGCAAAAGACTTTAAGAAATTTCTTGACAGTGCAGATTAAAGATGTTATAATGATAATAACGAATCTTGTGCGGATCGTTAATTGAAACTATACTCTTCAGAATTATTTCCAAACGACTGTGATAGATGAGCCAAGGGAATTTAGATAGCTTTCCTCGGGTTTTCTGACAAACTCTTTAGCAAGCTCCTCTGAAGGAAACCAATAGCCTAGAGAAGATGGATACTGGATTACTTCCCACTGTCCTATATGGCTTATTTTGCATTCTGTTATTGTTGCGATTTTCTTTAGGCCATTGTAGATATTTGAACTATTTCTGTTTGTCTTGCTTTTTCTCTCAGTCAACTTGTAGATTTTCATACATACAATATAACACTTCTTAGGCTTTTCGGCAAGCTCTTTCTAAAGATTTTTAAGAAAAGTTTCCGAAAACGTAGAGCAGAAATTTAAGAAACTTTTCCGGAAATACTCTCTAAAGGCCCGTCTAGTATTTGTCCGGTTTTTTGTCAAGCATTTTCCGAAAGTTTTTAAGAAAGTGAACGCAAAGAATCTTAAATTGCCTAATATCATTTTTACCCTTGACAAATTTTAAAAAGCTACTTCAATATTTCTGTCAAGGCTAGAAATGACTTTTACCGAAGGTCTGCTTTAGCAGTAAGAAAATTTTTTAAAAAAGAAAACCTAAATCTTTCGAAATAGGTTTCTTAAATGCGCTTGGTGAGACTTGAACTCACGACTCATTGCTTAAAAGGCAATTACTCTGACCAACTGAGTTACAAGCGCGTTTTAAAGAGCTACAGCAAGTTTTCCGAAAAGGTTTGCCAAATACCATTAGAGAATTTTCGGAAAGGGTTTAGAGTATTCCTAGACCTTACGAAAAGAACTTTGTGAATGCCGGAACAAATTCGGAATGATGGAAAATAACTGCGTAGATGATATATACCCATCCGAAAATACAATGCAAAAGAGACCACCAAAAACCATTCAGGACGTATGAAATGAATCCTGCAAAGATCATTCCAAGGAAACCAACGTCGGACATTCCAGATGATTTGTTAGACATTTCAACGTCGGACATTCCAGATGATTTGTTAGACATTTCAACGTCGGACCATCCAGATGATTTGTTAGACATTTTTAAAAACCTTTCTAAAAGTTTTGCTCAAAGTTTGTTCAAGTGTTTTCCGAAAGTTACTTATTACGATTCCAATTCAAAACCGCCGCATTCTTGTTCAATTGTTGCATGATGCTTATTGCACTTTGACATTGAAACATTTGGTTTCCTTACTGTTAACAAATTACTTCAAAAGTCCGGAAGTGGTGTCGATGAGTTTTCCGGAAGCATGGAGAACCTTTGCCGAAGAATGCATGGTCCAGCGGGCGGAAGCAATGGGACCGAAATGTCCGATGACGATTCCGAGAGTGAGAATGAGGATTGCCTTGACCATTGTGTATCCTTTTGAGAGTGTTTCGAGTGGCCTTTTCTATGTTATAAAGATACTCTAGAAAAGGTCCCGTGTCAACTATTTTCTCAAGTTTTTTGAAAATATTTCTAAAACCTAGATCGAAAATATCTTTCAAAAATCATACCAATATGCATACGAGCCCCTACTGAAACTTTATCGGCAAGATTATCTCATAGACTGGGCAAGCGTATTCGAGAGTCTTTCCGGAAAATTTTGAGCAACTTCCTCCAACCTTTTTCCAAGTCCATTTGTAAGGTGCTGGATGACCTCCGAAAGGACACACGAAAGGGTTTCCCAAAGAGTCTAGGTATGCGTGTGGGATGATAGAATTTTCGGAAGTATCTTTAAGAAAACCTCTCGAAAAGCCTATGTGACCAGTGTCAGAAAGTGTATCCGAAAGATTTCCTAAAGTGTCTAGATAGGCTTCTGAGCAAATGTTGGTATCTACTTCGGAAAATCTTTGAGCAGTATTTTCGGAAGGATTCTTGGAGTTTGTGGGAGAACTTTCGGAAAATCCTTCACAAGACATCAGAGAAAAAATTGAAAGTGTGAGAGCTATGGTTTTGAACATTTTCTGAGTCCTTTTGAGAGTTGTTCTAAGAAAATATAATACTTGCTGGACTCTTTGGCAAGTACTTTCGGCAAAATCTTTTAAAAATATTTTCGGAAAAATCTCTTGACAAATTCTTAGATAGTTATTATGCAAGTCCTCCGCAAATATCGACTATAAAGGCCCGTATCATTTTTACCCTTGACATATTTTCAAAAGTTAGTATGAATTTTTTGGCAAGGGTAGAAATGACTTTTAAAAAAATTTTAAGAAAAAGATGCCAAACCTTTTCGGGAAAGCATCTTAATATATTTTGATTGTTATATTACCGAGACCCAGACCCAGACCAAGACCCAGACCGAGACCCAGACCGAGACAAAGACCGAGACCCAAACCAAAACCAAGACCCAGACCGAGACAAAGACCGAGACCCAGACCGAGACAAAGACCCAAACCGAGACCAAGACCTTGCGGAAACTATTCCCAAAATTGCGGCATTCATATAAACCTACTTTTGCTTGCTATACTTCTTTGTCTTATGCTTAGTCCAAATTACAAGAGACCCGATATTGATAAAAACTTCCTGCTCTGGAGAAAATGGTTCAATTTCGGTCGGTTCCGTCTTTCCCGTAATGAAATCATGGAAAGGGCCACAATCGGGAATCTGGACAGCATTGTTAATCACCAACACACTCTGACCAGAAATCGTTTCCACACCGATCAAAGTTCCGTGGTAATAATGAGTGACAGATTGAATGAAATAAGACTCTCCAATCTCGAAAATACCTTCCTTGCGCTTCTGGACCTGAATAGAATCCTTTCGCACATACTCAACTTCATCAATCTTCAATGTTTCTGGAGCGGCCATTTTGATACCTCTTTCTTATTATTTCGAGAGTCGTTTCTGCTCTCTTGTCCTAACAATATAACACAAATAAGCCGAAATTGCAAGTGGGTTTTAAGAAAATCTTCTAAAAACTTTTCGGAAAAATCTCTTGACAAAATACCAGATAGTTGTTAAGCAATTTTCCGAAAACCACCTAGCAATACCTATCACCACCTTTCGCAAATCTGTCAAGGGTAAAAATGACTTTCGGCAAATCTTTCGAAAAAGTCTCTCAAAAAATCTCCAAAACCATTTTCCGCAAATTTACCCATACCGTCACTGGAACGTATTAGCCTGTTTTCGGCAAGTTTTTCGGAAAATCTAGTTCAAACCTATTCAAAGTGATTCATTCAAAGTGCTTATAATTCGTTCTTTTTGAAACCATTGGATAACTTTTCGGAAAGGTTATCCAATATGTTTTCTGAAAATTTGTTCAATCATTTTTAAAAAGTTTTCTGAAAAGCTATTCGGAAAGATTTGATTAAATGTATTGTGAATAGTGGTGGATAAGTGTGTATATGTATTATGTTTTTATAGGTTTTTTCTAGTCTATGGCAGTGTTTATGCGGGCTTTTCGATAGGTTATTCCGAAAAGTTGTCCACATAGCTTTCAAAGAACTTTCGGAAAGACTTATTGAAAGGTAGTGAGTGAAATGTTTTTTGGCAAGGGCTTTGAGAATATTTTTCGGAAGAGGTAGGATGTGGTATTATCATTTTTACCCTTGACTTTTGGAAACATATGTGGTAGAGCTTTCGGAAAGTTATTTGTAAAAGTTTTGTCGTATGTCGAAAAGCTCCATTTTTGGGCATAATATAGATAGATTTTAATAGGGTAATTCAAATAATGCATATTTTTTCGGAAAAGGTTTTAGCAATCTTTTAAGAAAGTTTTTTAATATGTATTTTCGGAAAATTTAAGAAAGTTTTTATCAATTTTTCGGCAGGATGTTTAGATATATTTTCAAGAAAGACATTTAAAAAGTATTCGGCATATATTTTCAAAAGTCTTTCTGCAAAATTTTCTTAAAGTGTTCTAACTAAGGTTAATATTTTTATTTGTGTTTGCGATAGATTAGATAATTTTTGTCACGTCTAAGTGTTTCGTTTAAAATATCAAGGAACTCAAAATGGTTTTTTATAAATCTATTGGAAGATATGCCAATTATGTATTGTATATTTGTAGGTATAGGAAAAAATCCTATAGAGAAATCTTCTGGACGAACATAAGAAAAATCTAAATTAGAACTGTAATCAAAATGCAAGCATTCATTTTCAAACGTATCAGTTAAACAGCTTACTAAAGAATTTTTAATAGGATTTTTGAAAGATAGTAGTTGGTCAAGAGTCATTTAAGAAAACCTGTAGTATTATTTTCAAGAAATTTTTCGAAATCTATTACTTGTTCTTTATAGATGTGTTTGTTTAGAATGTAATTATCGAACATGGTTATTAAAAAAGATTCATTTTTATAGTTTTTGGTTCTTTCGAAAGAGTATATGCAATCTATTTGAGAATCTACTAGGACTATAGCTTGTATGCTTCCTAGAGATGGTTTTCGTAGTTTAAGATTTTCTTTTAGTTTGTTGTAGTTCATTTATAGAGATATTTTCTAAAAATGTTATGTATAGGGTTTATAGACATTAGATCATGTTTTAGGATGTTATTGTAGTATTCGTCATAAATTCTATAATCGGTTTTAACAAGTTTTCCGAAAGTTATTGTTACGTGTGAAGGCCAAAGAGTCCAAGAAGTTCCTGTTCCTATATACATGTATTCTACGCAATCTGGTTGTTTCATTTAGATTCTTTCGGAAAACTTGTTAAAATTATTTTCATGTTGTCTGGAAGTTTGAATAAGTAGTTTCCGGAAAGGTATAGAAGATATTTGAATTCTAGGACATCTACCCGGTCTCCTACTACAAGTGCCCATTGGGACAAATCATGTTTAGCGAACGCACCTAAGATATCTACAGTGGGGTATTTATATGGGGGGTGACGTTTTGTTGTTTAAATTTTATAGATAGTAGTTTGTCAAGAGTCATTTAAGAAGTCCTATAATCGTTCTTTGAAAAGGTTTCTGGAAAAGGTTTCTGGAAAATATTGCATCATCTATCTCTACATGTTTTACGAATTGGTTTTTATTATCATTGAAGAGTCTGTAGTATTTGTGTATAGATGGGACGAATCTTGAATGACTGTGTTGAAACCAATATTGAGAGTTTAAAGAGTTATGGAAAAATTGATTAATTTCTTTTATGTATAGGTAGTAGATTTGGTCTGGATTTTTCATTTTGGATAGTAGTCTTTAAGAAATTTTAGAGAATCTTTTTTAAGAAAGTAATTATCCATAGAGTAAACAAGATGAGTAGGAGTTTTTATTATAGTTAATGATTCGTAGAAATAATAGTTTTCGTTGTTTACTCTTACCATTGCTGTGAGGTCTTGCCAGGGCAATTTATATCTTATTTGGAAAGATTTAAGAAAAATTTCTGGAGTCATTTTAGGAAGTCTTTGAAAAGTTTTTTAGGAATGACTCTTCGACATGTAGGGAGTATTATCCTATTTTCTTCTTCATACCAAAATAGATTAGATTTTTCTTGGCCCACCACATCTATGATACAGCCATTTTTGAGTGGTTTTAAGATTACATATTCAAATAGTTTTTTATTTTTCATATTATTAGAGAATGTTTTCTAGGAATATTATCTGTGATGAAGTAGATAGATATATCTTCGTTTTTGAAATAGTCTGTATCTATATAAAAAGAAAAGTTATGGATATCAGTAGTATTTTGTTTCATAAAAGAATAGCAATCATACCCGTTTTTATATCTTTCGTTTACTGATTTAAGAAAAATTTCTGGAGTCATTTTTAACAATGTAGGAAGAGTTTGTAAGGATTTTTCAGAAAGTTATTATTAAAGTTCTTTTGAGAGTTTACTACATTATTTTTGACGAATATTATTCCTGTATCATCTGGATCTTCTCCTTGCCAGATGTTAATTCCTGATAGAGTATAATTCCAAGGTTTTAGAAAATGTTTGATTAGATATGTTAACCAAGGTATGTAGTTGTAGAATTTTTCTGCTTGATTCCAAAGTAATTTGTCGCCTTCTTCATTAGGAGTCCAGTTGCACCACAATCCTGGCATAGGTCTAGCAGGAGTGTATATGTCTGTTACGTCTTTGCCTTCTGAGTCACCCACATAATATTGTCCTTGAGAGCCTATAGGAAGGTTTGCGTAGGTTCTTATAGGATCTGACAGTAGGATGGTTTTAGATTCGTCTCTAGTCATTCTTCTAGTATCTGAAAAGTGGTAAAGATATTTCTTGTGGTTTTCTTTTAGAGGAGGATAGATTTCAAAAGCTCCCATAAATTCTGTAGTGTATCCCATTTGTATTCCTTTTTAATAAACTGTTACGAAAGTTTTTAGAAAATGTTTCATGAAAGTTTTTCTAATATAATCTTTATTTGTTACTATTACATTATCTATATCAGTGTAGATTCTTATAGTATTCTTTTTGTTTAATTGAATTAGCCAGAAGTCGTTTTGAGATATTTTAGAAAATTTGTTCATAATGTTTGTCCAGATATTTTAAGAAAAAGTTCTCGCGGTCTAATTTTAATTTTTAAGTTGTAAAATATTATTAATTGTTACAAACTTTTCAAAATCTGTTAGCCTGTTTGTAGGAAGAAAGAACATACCGAAATTATAATTGAAAGGTTTTAGAAAATGTTTTAAGAAATTCATAGTTAAAGATTTATTATATATTACTGGATAATTATTACAATCTGCATAAATCTTTTCTAAAGAGTTTTCTAAATTTAATATCCAAAAATACCGATTGTCTTTGACCGTCATTTATAAATCTTTCTCATTTGTTTTCTAGAAGTATATATTTCTTTATCTTTGTGTAAGTAGTAATTAGAAACCCAATAGATACAATCATCGGGATCTTTTGGAGGTTTTATTAGCATGTGATAAACATCTTGATTATTTTTCATTTTAGAAATTTCTTTTGAAGGATTCTTTCCATAAACGCAGAAAAATTATGTCTGCGGTATTCTATCATTATTTTATTATTGCCATCTAGACACAGAAAATAGTTTCTAAAGTTTGGGTTTCCGTAAAGGCTCATAAAATTAAATTTATTATCTTGTAGATTTACTGTGCTGAAATTTTTTAATTTGTTCATTTAAAGAAATATCCTTCCCAAGTTCTTTCTAAAGTCTTTCCGAAAGCGTTTGTCAAGGACTTTCTAAAGAAGTTTATTCATATATACTACAAAATCATTTTTCATAGACTCTCTTATTTTATTGTGGGTTTTGTAGAACTCTTTTAGCAGCAACATATGAGGATAGAGTTTATAGAAAGGCTCTTCGGAAATTATTAAAACATTTCTTTCGGAAGAACTTTTAAGAAAATTATTATTAGAATCTGCGAAAAGTTTATAGATAGAAAATTCTTTAATCTTTTGCAAGCCTTTTCCCGGAAGTATATTTTCTTCATCTTTCCACAAATAAATCCCTGAAGCATCATCTACCACATATGTTAAATTCATTTCTCTCCTAACATGAATAAAATTGCTTCTTCGGTTTGAACGTATTTTAGGATTCTTTCGGACACAATTATCTTTCCGAAGTATTTTCCTAAAGTCTTTTTATAAAACCTATTTCCGATCTCATAAAAAAGATATTCCGATTCTTCCATTTTTTGAATTCTGAAATGACGCTTTCCTATAAAGTTTCCGAAGATTAGAAAGTCATCCATTTAAAATCCTTTTTAGGAAATCTGTCGGAATGAAGTCGGAGTAAGGATCATCATTTTTAGTTTTCAATATCGCCTTTTTGGTAATCTTGTTTTCTAAATCCATTATTAAATTTTTATAAGTATGGGACCAAGCAAATTTAATATTAGGCCCGGAAAACAACCACCCCAATATTTCTAATTTATTCATTAAAAAGTCTTTTCAAAAGTTTTGCTTGAAATTGTTCTTCAGAATTTATCCAATGTATAGTAACAAGTTTGAATTTCAACGGATTGTTTTCTTCAGCACAAACAATCTCTCTTAAATCTTTAGACCACCCGAAAGTAATATTATAGGAAACTCTGCAAAGAATTGATGGTAAATCATGTCTAAGTTTCATTTTCCTAAAAGCTTTCTTAAATATTCTTCATCTTGCCATTTCTTTACTTCCGAAGCAATTTGAGAATGCATGAAATAATGTTTTATAAATTTATTCTCAAAGCTTAATAAAAGTTTTCCGAAATGAACTTCAGTAGACCAAGTAGAAACTATTCCTCGGCCTGGAATTAAAAAATCTCCAGCAATTTCTTTTTTAAGTTTCATCCAAAATCTTTCTTAGAATGATTTCTTGATTCTCTGTTGGATATTCTATCATGCCGGATGGATATAAAGTAGCCTTCAAAATTTTATTTGCAGTATCTTGAAATAGAATATATCCAAGACTTTCATAACAAAATACAACCTTTTTTGTTCTAGAATTTAAATAACAACCAAGTATGCTTCTATACATCTTTAATTATTTTCTTTATTAAAAGCTTTTCTTGATTATTTTTCGAAATATTCTTTTTAATTATTTTATTATCAAGCATGAACAATATTTTTCGAAAAGTTAAATCTTGAGCACCAACTGGATAAGAACTAAAACTTGGTCTTAGTCTTTGGATCCAGCAATATCTTGACATAGTAAGATTAGGCGTGAATGACTTCATATTAACAATCTAACAAGGTTTAGAGCGTTTGTCAAGGCTTTTCGAAAAGTTTCTCCAAATCCTGTTCAAATGTTTTCTTCCTGCCTTAGAGGACTCCCTACCCCTAATTTTGAGGGTGTTTATAAGTTGTTAATAATATTGTTTATAGCTGTGGATTATTGTTGATAAGTAACATTTCAATAGTTTTCTTAGAAAAGTTTCTTAAAATGCAATTCTCATATTCATTAAAAATAAATTTAGGATTTATGTTTTCGAAATAAAGCCTATAATAGATTTGCAGAATATCTATATCTACAAAGTCTCCAAAAGTTCTCATAAATATTTCCTGTTCAAAATTGCAGAAATAGTTTCTAAAGGAGTTTTAATAGAATTTTTCGAAAAGTTATTAGAAAGATCATCGAAAGTCCTCCAGCAAAAAGTTTCCCAGGGAACATAAATTCTAAACCAATGCCAATATTTTTCTGAAATAAATATGTCTCTCATTTATTTTTCTACCAGATATTTGTTTCTTTGGCGGTGTTGGTGATAAGTAATAGTCATAATAAGTTTTTGAAATTGTTTTCCGAAAAAGCGAATAAAAATGGTTTATAAACATCTCCAAAATAATATGAAGTTGCTATGTTTAAATGAATTTTATAATCAAATGGAATCATCTTCTGTAAATATTCCTTTCGAAAGTTTCCCATAAGAATTCTTCAACTATATAATTAAATTTCTCATATAAATCGTTTGTATTGTTTTCTTTTATAAATTCATTTTTCTCATCGGAATAGATATAATGATAATGAAAATTTTTTGATAGCTTAAATAAATTAAAATGGAAATCCCAATGCTGATAATTTCCGGAAATGTATGCCAAATTTTTAGGAAAGTTTTTAGGAAGCATTTTAAAAAAACTTTGGAGGATATATTTTGAAATAGTCGTAACAAATTTCAAAATGGCTTTTAGATGTCACTTTTTCTATTTCATTATAATAATCTGAAATTAAACAATATTCTCTATTTTTTAGAAATTCTTTTATAACACTTATAGAAAGATTTTTTATTTTTCTGTCATAAGAACCGTAGAGAAAATGTGGTAGTGGTTTCATAAATGTTTCCGGAAAATATCTAGCAAATTTTTATCGTAAGTTTTTGTCAAATCAAATCCTCTATTCAATTTAATAATATTGTTGGTAATATCTCTAAAAATAAAACTAGTATTAAAATCCGGCTCTATCAATTTAACGAACCCATAAGATGCTTTCCAAACTATAGCGAAATATTCTTCAAAAACTTTCATAAGTCTTTTAAAGGCTTTCGGAAAATGTTTATTAAACTTATATCTAAAAGTTTATTGAAATCATACATCCTACGAATTGTAAAATTGTTATTATTGTCCAAAATTATAAAATAATCTATAAAATCTAAATCACCATTAAACATATTTTGTTTTTTGTGAACAGATGCAATAAAGCTCTCATTTTTCATAAATATTTTCTCTTTAGTATTTTAGAAATATTTTCGAAAGGTTCTTCAAAATATTTTAAGAAATTGTTTCTATGTTCTGTTAGATTTATTATGTTTGTTGAATTATCATCTATTTTATAAAATCTCCAACAATTGGTTTCTAAAAAAATGTAATGAAATCCGAAAAACTTTTTAGGAACTTTCATAATAGTTTATAAGATTTTTGAAGAATATTGCTTAAAATAAACATATCACAAGATTTTAAAATTTTATTATTTCCTTCATTATTGTCAAATTCTTCAAAGATAAATCTATTCTTAAAATTTGGTTTCATGTAATCCATAGGAACGCACCAGGAATTATTTCTTATTTTTATAATGGCAAAGTTTTGTAATTTGTTCATAAATTTCCTAAAGCTATTCTTAAAAGTTTTCTAAATTTATCCGAATGCCTTATTCCGGTAACTTTAGAAAAATCGTTCTTCCAAAATCTAAACATTACATCAATATTTCCAGGAGCACAATTCCAAAAACAATCACAATCTATTCTGTTTATTTTATCTAAGTTAGCAATTTTGTGAGAAATAATCATAAAAACTTTCTGAACTTTTTTGATGTTTTTCATCTTGTTCTTCTACAGTGTTTTTGAAGAATTTTTTCTAAACTATTTTTTGTATATTTTGGTTTGACAATTAAAGGATAATGATCTAACAAAAAATGTTTTTCAAAATCCGGAACAAAAAAATCATCAGGAACCGTAAACCAATCGTCTACAATCTTTACTATAACCATTTCATAAAAATTATTCATAAATTTTCTAAAGCTATTCTTAAAGTTTTTGAAATTTGGCCGAATATTTTATGATAGTAATTTTAGAAAAGTCGTTCTTCCAAAATCTGAACATTACATTAGCACTATTAGGAGCACAATTCCAAAAACATTCACACTCTGTTTTATCTATGTTTGAAATAATCATAAAAACTTTCTTAAAATAATGTAACCCGTTTTTGTAGAATTCTTTCCATAACATTTTCTAAAAGGTCTATCTTAACGATTCTATTCTTTTCGAAATAATCCCATAGGAAATATTCTTTAAAATCTACTGCAACTGGATATATAGGAATATCACAAACATCTCTAGTGATTCTAATGCAACATAAACCATAGTTAATCATCCGTATTCCAATCAGGATCTGCTTCAAACAAACCATCAAATTCTTTCTTAGGCTTTTCGGAATTTGGGTCTACAATAATTCTAAGATTTCCTTGTTCTGTCCTCCCAATCAAATCATCTATTTCTGACTGAACATCATGAGTAACAACTTGGTCTTCTGGTTTTTTAGAAAGCATCTTAGCAATCTTTGCATCTTCTTTATACTCTTCTTCGGAAAGCTCTTTCACAAAACTTATCTTAACGTCATTCACATTGCTAGACATCTTGATATAATTTTCTATAAAAGATGGAACAAATAATCCAGTCTCTACTCTTAAACAAATGTTACTAGAAATCATTCCGGAAGCCATTAACTTTCCATTGATTTCTTTAATCCCCATCTGTTCGCGCACATCGGCATCAGGAAGCTGGTCTAACATTTCTTTAGGAATCTTTTGATAAGCTAGTCCTTGAAATGCTACGAAAAAATATTTAGCCTTAGAGCAACCTTCTTTATCACAACTCATTCGAAACCTCCCTTGAAATGTTTACTAGTTCGTCATCTCTAGAAATCCCGTTGATGAGATTTAAGAAAGCGTCATCCTTAGATTCGGAAAAACAAATCAAATTTCTACCAGACTTAGTTTTCCCTACATATAATCCAGGGATATGATTCTTAGGAATTTTATAAGGTTCGTTTCGAGTCCACTTCATTTTGTATCTCCTTGGTTGAAGCAATTCTTTTAAGATAACACTTTTCAAAGGGTTTGTCAAGGTCTTTTCTAAAAGTTTTCTAAATCTTTTTTGAAATTCTTTTCGGAAGATATTTCTTTAAGAGTCTTCTCGGTGTTATATTTTCTTGGATTTCCACAAGCATAACAAGAGCAAGATTTTCCGTGGGTAGAGTAGATTCTTCCTATATTCTTTTCATCGGTTTCTTGAATTCCCCAACTCTTAGCAATCTTCTTAGCCTTTGTTTTGAATCTAGATTCTTCTTGTCTGCGTCTTTCTAAACTCATAAAACCTCCAAAAAACATTTTCTAAAATATTTTACATCATTAAAAGTTGCTTCGTTTTTTATATATTTAAATATCGCATTATTCCAATAGTCATCTAAAATTTTTGAACTTAAATTCCTTCTATCCCCTACGAAAAGTTTCCTACGATCTTCAGAAACATCTTCAGAAACATTTTGAAAATAACACGCAATAGTTTCTGCATATCCTTTTTGTTTAGGCATATAATAAAGAAACTCAATTTTTCTCATGTACTATACCAGTCCCACCGCAGCACGGGCAAATCTTTTTCGCAGTCTCTATAGAAATTTTTTTGTAAAGATTTTCTATAACATTTCCTAAAGAATCTAGATAAATCTTTCCTGTATTTTCGCAACAGTTCCCTTGATGGTGATACAGAGGAGATTGATGGCAAAAACATTTACAAATTTCTTTCATAATATTTCCTCGTTACTATATATTTATCAAAATCTTT
>Ga0302268_1000862_pt1 | contig 18407 bp, 7 predicted proteins | sample III_Bog_E2_1_FD_194554 | JGI IMG/M metagenome (GOLD analysis project Ga0302268, IMG submission 194554) | Peat permafrost microbial communities from Stordalen Mire near Abisko, Sweden - III_Bog_E2_1 | ecosystem: Environmental > Terrestrial > Soil > Wetlands > Peat | place: Sweden: Abisko... | reverse complement strand
TAAATAAAAAATATATATATCAATCATGTAAATAAATTATTGTCAATTATGCTGACTATTATTTGCATAAGACTATTTTAATTTGAAGTCAATGAACTTTGACGAGATCAATACGAGTCAAATCGAACTGATTCAGACTTACGAGGAGTTTATCAACAAGACAAGGGAGGAGTTTGAGCAAACCTTAGCCCAGTCACCAGACCTATCGATAGATGATATTCTAAGATATTCCGAGCACATTCATCTTCGCCTAGACTACTACAAATAAATCAAATCCTTTCGCAAAAAACTTCGGAAACAACTCCAATCCTCAATTCTAAAATCAAATCGTTCTTTTGATATCACATTAAAAGTTACTAGAGGCAGTGAAGCAAAATAATATGACTTCGAGAATCGTGGGCGCTAATAGCTGACTTATCTACTTGACAAAATGAAAGAATAACTTCAATGATTAGAAATGTATAAACAATAAATCTCATCCAATCATTCTAATCAGTGATTATTCTTAGCTTTAAGGAGGGCAACAGTGTCTCTTCTAAGTTGGTTGTTCTCCTCTTTCAGCCTCTAAAGTTCCTCTCTGATATTATAAGGTGCGGCTGTTGTTGAGGCACTAGCAAGTTGATTTCGTAACTTTTTGTTTTCCTCCAACAAATTGGCTATATTGGGGTTATTGGCTCCTTGAAGTCGAGTTGAGGATCGAAGGGATGAATTTTAAGACTCAAGATTTGAAATGTATCTGATCATTTCATTGTTTTTCTTAACCTCTTAGTTGAGTCTATTTTTGAGATCAGAGTTTTCATTTGTAATACCGAATCCACTTCCTTGATTAGGCTCTTGAGATGGTCTCCAATCAAAGTGACTGGTTGCTACATAATCCCTAGAATCATCTCTTCTAATCTGCTCTGCAGTCTTATTTCTGTAATCGTAACCACCTTGTTTGTAGGGACTGATTCCTGTCAAAGATCCTAAGATATCTTGATTGACCATCCTTACTTCTCCAATAGCCTCTTGGTTTATCTGTTTCTTTTCAGTCACAATTTCAATAGCCTCATTGATGCTTTTTTTGGCTGATTCAAGACGACTGACAACTGGGTTGGCAGACGAACGATAAGGAGATTTCTCAGGAGTTCTGTCAAGGTAATCCTCCGTTTAATAACGCTGACCTGATTTTGCAGAAGTACGGATGAAGGTGGTATCATCAAAATTGGAAGCTCTCTTTTTGGCTGAGGGGTAGCCTGAATCAAACATGTTGTAATTTACAATTATAATTTATTAAGGAAGGCTTAATAATTTATATAGCGATAAATTAGCCAGTAAACTATTTTCATTTATCATTATACAATTTATCATTTGTGATTAAAATAAAAACTATTCCATCTTTAGCTTGGGACTGAGGATTGCTATTTGTTTGAGTATTCTAAGATGAATAATTGAGATTTAAGTTTTGTCGTTTTGAAAGGAAAATAAGTAATAAATTTATTGTCTTTAATAATTTTATAATATAAATTATTAATACCTCAATAGAACCCTAAAATCTTAGTCATCATCTCAAAATTGAATTATTGCGATATAAAAATTAATAGATATTAAGATCAAACTAAAAAGAAGCATCACTTTTTACGCGAAATATTCTTACCCTGATGCGCGGGTGAACTTTGCTACCATGGTGCTCTTTTGCCTGTATTCTCTATACCGTAGTTGGAAAGATTAAGAATTGGAGTGCGCGTATACACTCGTTTTAGTGATTATTCTTTCAAACGCCTTTACTATTCATTAATCTTTTTAGTGATCAATTCTTGGGCTAATGTTCCACGCTCTAACACTTTTATATTCTTCTCTATTCTTCGATCACCCTCCAACTTATTTTCTATATTTTAATAATGAATCACTCTGCGTGTTCCGCTGCTGATAGAAAACTTTTTAGCTGGAGAAAATTGAATCGGTAAATCAAAGTTAACCCCTACTTTCTTTTTGTTTTTAAGGTTGATTCTCTTGAATTATTCATACAAATCTGTCAGTTTACTATCAATTGATTTGTTTTCTCCTGATAAGATACAAGCTATTTGGGAGTAATATTCTTGGAGTTGTTTAAGAATTATAAAAACTATTATTGCGAAATTTTTGCTATACTTTTACACTACAATCTAGAGTTGGGTTTGACTTTCAGATTTTGAAAGAAGGTTTAAGCTTAAAGTAACGCAATTAATTAAACATACCCCTAAAGCTTGAAAGTCATTATAAGCTTCTATTTTTTCCTATTATTTGCTACTCGCTGCGGAAGGTGATAACCAATCCCTCAACTTAATGCTTTCGTCAATTATAACAATATTTCGTGGGTGGATTGAACCATGAATAATCCCTTTACTATGCAAATATTCGAGGCACTTGAATAGTGGTTGAAATGTATTTACTATTTCTTCTTAGGTAAAGATATTTTTTTAATGGGCACGACCTCTACTGGCTATTTCCAGTTATAAATTAGATTATTATTTTTTATATAGTACTCCTTTTTTGAAAGCTATTCCCCGAAGCAGATGAGGATGCTATAAAGTGGAATGTAGTGGTAAATCTCTGCTGTCGAAATACCGGTATCTAGTTCGACTATTTTTATCCATAAAAAGGATTTATTCGGGTTAAAATTTGATAAGCACTAGCGATCTTTCATCTATAGAGTTCATAGTATCAAATTAATTATATTTATTGAAGTTAAAATAAAAAGGAACTGCCGATGAATGAAAACAAAGAACTATAATAAAAGGATGAACTTTTCCGAAAGGGATTCCTTAGAATAAATCTTCGGTAAATTATTCCCAGCATTTTCATTGCTTGTATAAACTAAAGGTACACAAGAGTTAGCATCTTCTCAACATTAAAATATCTTGATACAAAATAAAAGTTGTCAATTTGTCATTATGTCGAGATACAATCATTTTTTGACATTTTCGATAAGCCATGAAAGGCCATCCTCAAGACCTTCTTGAGTCTTGGCTGAGCAGGCCGTAATTGTCCATTTTCTGCTTTTTATTTCCTCCATTTTTAAATTTTACAAGATCTTAATCATATTTATAGTACCTCATCTGGCTGCAGTGCCTGAACCAAATCTTGTTTGTTCGCAAAAATAAGCAGAGGTACTCCAGAGAGTTATTTTTCCTTCATAAATTAGGTAATACCACTAAAAGTTTTTAGAGCTCTTCACCTGCTTCTTTGACTCTCTTGGTGTCTGCCGAATCAATTACATAAACCAAAGCATCGGTATTAGTAAAATAATTGCCCCAATACTCTCTCAACGCTTTCTGTCCTCCAATGTCCCAAACATTTAATTTGAACTTATCATGAGTAAGATTCTTGATGTTGAAGCCTTGAGTAGGGGTAATCGTTGAGATGTCCTGAATATAAAAGTCATTACTTAGTTTGATAAAGCCTTAAGGATTGTAGTCTTGCCAGCGTTATCGAGACCCAGTACCAGAATACGCAACTCTTCTTTCTTATTTTTGCGAAGATTTCGTAAAATTCCAATGAGGCCTCCACCTTGTGTAGTCATCTTTTTTAATTAGATTTATGTTTATGAAATAGATCGTGCAATATAAACTTAAATAAAGATTAGATTTTCAGATCTTTGAAAAGAAGAGAAGAGAAGATCCTTTTATTATTTACCTCATTGAAATTAAAAAATTAATTGATGATTAGGAAAATACAATATCTTTTAAAAATCAGCAGAAATAAAAAACGTTTAATCTTTGTTGCATTGATCAATAATTATTAATGCTCAGCTATGCTTAACAGTGAAGACTTTGCTACAACAGAACTTCTGTCCAGGCGTGAATTTTTGCTTTCGAATTTGCCAAACAAACTAACTAAGGATATAATTTGTTCGCACTATAAACCTTAATAATTCTCATATTGTCCAACCAAAAAGACCTATCTTTTTCAGATTGGAGATTTTTCTTCATTATAAAGAATATTAAAAGATAATCATATTGTGCTTTAAAAATTAGCAGATGATATGTTATAGTTGTTTAAAAGAGTAGATTAAATTAAGTGCTTGCCAACAAAGGTTATTCCGTAAATTATTGGGCCATGGAGATTGTTACCTCATCAGCTGGAAGAAATTTCATTCTTTCAAAAGAAAGGAGGTAAAATTATTATAGGGGATGGCTGGGGAATGGGCAAAACTATAACAGCTATTTCCATAATTGAGATACATAAAATTCATTGTGTATTGATTGTATGCTCTCAAATTTTGCTATATCACTGGTCACAATCTCTAATACAGTTATTTGATGAGTAACAAATAAAAATTCTTCAATCCTAAAAGGATTTTAATTTAGCTCAGCAGACTAAGCCTTATCTTTTAATTTCGAATGCAGATGTAAAATTTATCAGTGGGGATAGCAGCAAATTATAGTTATTGATTATAGATTAGCCATAAATTGAGTGGAAGGATTATTGTAAGATTAGAAATGCAAAAAACATAATAATAATTTCAAGAAACGGATCAAATAAATTATGTCAACTAATCCCCTTATTGATGAAAGTTTCAAGTTTATCAGAAAATAGTTTGAAAATGAGGTTAAAATAAAGGTACCAAGTTCAAGGAAATGGAGAACCTCTAAAGCATATTTATGAATTTAATGTCCTTAGTTCACATTTTCTCATTTGTCATAAAGATGAATGGTTTAAATTAAAAACTTTTAAACCAATCTTAATGTTTTCTCAAAAGTTAAATCAAACCTCGCGCTTGTAGTAAATTTAAAGCTTTCATCAAAATAGATTTAAACAAATATGCTGCTATATATAATATCTTTTAACAGTTTATTCAACTAAACTCATTATTGTTTATAAGTCTTAGTGGCTTATTCAATTTCTATAAAGCATCCTTCAAAATAACTAGAGGAAATAGTTGCTTATTTTTGTTAATTTTACTCAAGTTAAATTAACAAAACTAGCTGAAAATTCAATTATCCTCTTTCTCTAAACTTTTAAGCTTGATGATGACGAAGAAATTATTAATTAATCGATGGAGTACCTACACAAGGTAACTCATCAGATTTAATACATCAAATTTTCAGAGTAAGAGGAGAAAATTACTGGAACCAAATTTTACTATCCTTAATTTATAAATAAAGAATATATTTCCTAAATTATATCAATATCGGAATCAATTTAAGCTATTCCTGTGCCACAGATAGAAGAAATAAAGAAAAAATAAATTTTAGTTTATTTTGATTTGGATGAACCATAAAATTAGATGGTGATCGATCACTAATATCTCAGTTCCCCTAAAATTCCCTCAGAGAAGTAAAAACCTTAAGAATTTGATAAAAATAATTTTGATAAAGACTAAAAATATAAGAAAAATCTGTAGCAGATAGGAAAGGTATCTTGGATTATTTCATAAAAAGAATCAAAGTGTAATTAATTTTAAAATCAACATGAGCTCAATGCATTAGATTAAAAATAATAAAAAGAATAAAGTCAGCCAAAATTTTCAAACATAATTTCTAAAAATTTAGTTGAAATGTAATAAAAGGTTTAAAAATAAACTAAGCAAAAATAAATAATCTAAACTAATCGTTCGACTTCCAAATTATTATCAGCTTTCACTATAAATATAAAACCTATCTTTGTTACAAATTAATCAACCATACAAAATAATCCTGATGCAGCCAGTAAAAATAAAAAACAAAGAAATATTAGGAAAAAGAGCACCACTCCTAAATTATGCAAAAAAACAATGTTTTCAAAGACTTAATTTTGATTATTATTTTTTATATATGATAATCATATATTAACACTTTTACTCCGCTCTGCATATTTATTTTACTTATAATAATTTATAAAAAAGTCAATACATTTTGTTTTCAGTCGTTGTTGTTTTTCAAAAATTAATCAATATCTTCCTCTTGACTATCCTTTGCCTCAAGTTTTTCAAGCTCAGCTTCAAGGATCATCATTTCTTCGTCGAGCTCCTTCTCTTTTGCTGAACTTTTTTGTGTTATTTCAATTTAATTCAGCTTTTTATCCATCTGCTATACTTTTTTCATCTGCTACTGAGATATTCTCTTGTACTTTTTTACTTTCTAATTCAGTTCGCTAATTATAAACTCTTTTTCCTTCAATTTTTAGCGAGCTGTATCCTTTAAATTTTTGATAACTTCTTTAAGTTTATTGCTATCATTCAAGTATTTTGCCATATCTGATCTTTGCATATTATTTACTTGAGTCAAATTAGCATTTTCACTCTTAAGACTAATTATTTTTTAATTTAACTACTTATTTTCAGCCGCTAAATGTTTATTCGTTTCCAAAATAGACTCCAAATCATGAGTTATTTTCATGTACATTGCATTGAACTGTTGATTGATTTTTATACTCTCCTATAGTGTAAAATTAAGTTCCTCTTTGGAGGGATGCATTATTTGCATGTTTTTACTCAGAAGTCGAATCAACTATAGAAGCTTGTCATAATGCTATTGGGCTATTGTTATCATTTCAAATATTATACACAAATCATAAATCATTCAAATTGTCACTAATAATACCTATGGTGAATAAAAATTTAGTAGCAATAATTTTCAATCATTATCGTTATTTGTTAAATTTGTATTTGTCCTATCGTTTTCATTCGATCCATTTATCTGCTGCCGAGCAGCTGTTAGATAATGAATTTGAGCAGCTCGAATCAACCGAAAAATTTGAGGGCGATTCGATTCATCCTCAGCATTAACGGTCTCTTCCGATCTTTGACTAAACAAGCTATTCTTAATTCCTGATAAATCTGCTGCTATTTTCATGTTTTGCATACGAATATCCTCTTCCTTTAAGGTCTTATTCTTTACGCTTATCATTTTATCAATGTCGATGAAGGCAAGGTCTCTATTTTTTGTCAGAGTTGGCTTGCAGCCTCTGGTAAGAATGAGAGCTAGAGCAAGTTTGTCTCCAGCACTGATGTTCTTCGATAACATGTCCGCAATAAGATTTTCATAATATTGATAGTATTATGCGTTTTCTTTGGACACACTTTTAGATGAACTCTCACTACTGTCTTGATCCTGTTCTCTTTTCTACTCATGCGATTCATCATCCAGCATTGCAATTTTGAAGCCCATAATAATTATTTATATTCTTCTACAGAATCTCAATATAATTTATTTCTATACTTCTTTATTTGTAAATTTTTATTTGTCAAATTACTTGCTAAAAATATATTCATGGTTTGTGCTCTTAAAGTTGAGATATATTTAAAATAGTTATTTTGCTAATCTTTGGTTGTACTGATAGCATGAAATATTATTCACTCCAATCGTCTTATATTGCTTTAAACAAAAGGGTATAAATATGATTAAAATACCTTTCTTTGTTTTTTTTATCCCTTGGTCGAGATCACCGATGTTAGCCTAGTTAAATTTTTCTTTCTTCTATTTCTTTTTGTGCTTATTTTTTAATTTTTATGATGTATTCTGAGGTGAATGAAAGCTGTATTCAAATTGTTAATGCAATAAAAACTAATTTAACTTTGTCCTTTTTAGTTTCTTAGACCTTTGACAATCGCTGGGTGATTTAAATAATAATAAAAATTAGGATTTATTTCTGTTATTTTCATATTATTTTTGAAAGCTGATTTGAAAAATTATGAAATTGTATTTCATGATGGACTTTTATTAAAATACAAACATATTTCAATTTTTGGTAAAATAACTTAAAAATTCTAAATATTCTAAAAACTGTCAGGAGTATACATTTATTAGAAGTTGATAAAATAGTTAGATACTAAAGCTAATATATTTTTTCACAAGTAAGCTTTATATTTAGATAATTTTATTAATTTTTTATATTATACTCAGCAAAAAGTATGCTGCATCATTTTAATTCGAAGTAAAAATAGATTAAAATTTATAAATATAACCACCAAATATATATGCCAAATTAAGAAGATTTTACTATATTCATTTGATGCTTTCGCCCCTGCCTTCTCTTTAACTTCGAATTCAATATGCTTATAATTATATTCAGACTATATTAGATCAATAAGGACATTAATTGTCTTTCACAAATGAAAGAACTTTCACACAACAATATGGAATCATCAATAGCAGAGTCGCTAAATTTCTATTAAAAATGTCATTAAAAACTCATTTAATTTCAGATCTCAATCTGAATAATTGTAGGCTTGACGATTAAACGTTTAAAATTATTTCTAAAGGGAATTGGCGACATCTTTAGAAATTAGGAATGTATAAAAATAATTTTACTAACAAAGTATATTTTCATCTCAAGAAAGGCAATTGGAAATAACTTTAAGAAATTGATTTAGCGAACAATAATTTTAATACTTAAAATGGAAATATATTAGGACAATGCTTATGGAAACATTTAAAGAAATTACAACTCGCCAACAATTAATTAAACTGGTCTTATTATTAAGATTTAAAGGTTAATAAATGGATTAACATCACTTCTGTGAATCTTAAACAAACAAATTTAGGCACTGGCTCTCTAGGTGTTATCGCAAACATGAACTGGCCAAATCTTTAATATTTAAATATGTAAAAAAATTTCATTACAAGTCAGGGAACGAGGTCAATATCGAAGGGATATTGGATCAATCTAAAAGTATTAAATTTAAGTTATAATTATATAAATATTGATGGAGTTCGAAACTTAAGTCGGGCCAATTGGAAAAACCTCTAAAAGATTACTCTTGAATACGACAGTACTTAATAAATGAAGTTTGGGAAACAGTCAGTATTTTCATATAAAATGATTAACATTGGAAAATCTGGATAATTAGTAAAGTTTAATAGCACTCACTTGACAGCATAATTTATTTATATTCCGATAAAATAAGATTGTGACCATCCAATTATTTATAAGTTGAGATAAAAGAATATTGAGTCTTAAGTGTGAACCACTGATTTTCTATATAATTTATCAGATAATGAATACATTTTTATTGTTTATTGATAATATTCCTTTAGTTGAAAGGTATTTTATTGCTAATTGTATGCTGTAAATATTTTACGATTGATTGGTAAAGTATGATTAATTTATATTTTTCTTTTAATGTTTGTTGAGATATCCTTCTAATAAATTTAGGGCTCATACAATTGATTCTGTTTTTGAAGGATATTTTTAGCCTTTAAAAACAAAGAAACTATCAGTAAAAAATAGATACATCATATTAAATAAGCATAAAAATCAATAAAATTTGATACTATTCAGTAATAGGAAGATGAATTTTTTAATTTTTAAGGATAGTAGGCCATCTTTGTAGATATAGTGTAAAAAGGGGGTTTTATATCTTGAGGTTTGAAATATGGTTGGTTCAATATATTTTTACCAGTCTTTTGGTCTCCTTAATTTTTTTCAACAAACTGATTGTTTCCTTTTATTTATTTTGTTCTGATTCCATTCTCTAACATTATTTACGAGCGAATTGGAATATGCTTATTTGGATTTGTTCTGGTAGTGCTTATCACTTGATACTGATTAACAATAGAATCATTTGCTTTGTTTTAAATAACATTACTCATATTTCTTTCTTTCATCCCTGTTTGATATTTACTTTGTTCTCTATTGCTAAATTACTGAATAGAATTTCTCCCTTTTAATTTTTTTTGTTATTGTTCCCATTTCCTTCTATTTTAATTTAGGAAATTAACTTCTTCTCTTAACGTTTGCTCGTCGATTTTATTATTTTGTAGAATTTGCTTAATTTTATTCACATTAACTTTTGATTATTCATATTAATTTTTCATATTTTTGACCTTATACTATTTATCGCCAGATTGCTGCATTTAATTAAAAGTATCTGTTTTAATCAAACTACTTTTTTGTATCTAGCAAGTTATCGGGTTTATCTATGGAACATATTGATGCTTCTTTGAGTTCATTACGCTTGTTTAATTCTTTTTATTTTTAGGGTAAAGAGGAGGAGATCCTTTATGCACTTTTCTCAGATGGATATTTGAATTTATGGGAGTCCCCACGTAACCTCGACTATCATCTTTAACTTTCTTTTCTCTCATCATTTTATTTATATTTTCCTAGAGTTTACTCAGTCGATCTAATACAATATCTTCGAATTATCCGCTATCTTATAATTATTTATCGTTTTCTAATTGGCTTGACATTTTGTGACCCTGGTATTTATTTACTTTTTTTTCAGTCAAATACTACAATTTTTAAGGTGGACTTTTGTTAAAGGTTATAAGCATTTATCCTCTCTCTTCTTGAACATCATGCTGCTTAAGTTATCTCTTAGTATCGTTGTGCAAATTAAGCATGCTATTGTTTTTTGAGTATCCATTGGAAGGATAATAAGAATGACCTTCTTTAAGTGGATTGCGATATCTTTAGGAGATAAAACTGCTAACATTACTTTTGGCTCTGCTTGAGTGGCAACTGTCCATGCGTTTATTTATCTTTTTGAGCTCCATCCAAGCATGAATGATTAAATGCTGATTTTTTAAGGCGATAAATATCTATAAATTTTCGCACATTTCTCCTAACTCATGGATGTTCATCTTATTCTATTATTTATTATTCGTTAATAATCGTTTGTATGCTTTATCTAGTTTGAATTTATCATTTTTTATACTTGTTTTGGGCGAGTAGTCTATTGATAGTACGAGGATCATAAACAGACTAAGAAATATTCAGCTTAGAAAATAATAATAGTCAGTTAATAAAATAGATTCGATTCTTCTTTAATATCGGACAAAAGTCATAAGCTTAAGGATATCCAAATATATTTATTAATGATTGCAATTCATATTATTTAGATTATAAATGAGACTTAATTTTATGAATCAGACTTTTTGTAAAATCCTTAAAACACGGTAAGTATTGCGTATCTGATGTAATTTCATCATTTTTAAGTTGTCCTGCACTGAATGCAACTGCTATTTTTTGGCTTCGTTTATCATCCATGGATGGCTTATAATATCATCTGCTCGAATTCTCTTTGTCTGATCGACCGTTAACAATTTTGTGACTAAATTTTGAGCATTTTCAGTCACTTTGCTCCAATCATCTGCATCAAATTTTACTCCAACGCTAAGGATTTCTTTTTTAAGATCAGCTTAATTTTCGGATTAGAATGGGGCATACCCACATAGTAACACATAGAGCATTACACCTATGGACCACCAATCAACTTATACATCATACTTCATTCTTGATAAGATTTCAGGAGCCATATAGAGTGGAGTTCCTACAGCAGAGGATAAAAGGTGAGTGTCATTCGGAATAATCTGTGAAACTCCGAAATCAATGAGTTTAATAACTCGATCTTGGTTGCGAGATGAAAAGACACAGTTTTCTGGCTGATTAAAGGTAAAATGACTTTGAGGTCGCGGTGAACAATACCGCATTCATGCAAATAACGGATGGCGTCAATAATGGGACTAATGACTTTCCTTGCTTATTCTTCAGTATAAACTTATTTATCGCATATTTCCTAATAAAGTTCTCCCCCAGATAGATACTCCAACACCAAGTATATCTGTTTCGTATCTGCGAAGTTATCGTAGAACTAAACGATGTTGGGGTGGTTTATATTTTTCATGATGTGGATCTCTCTTTATAGAAGGATTTCTTCCTATTCATTCATTTTTTGCCTTACTAATTATTTAGGTTACTTTTTAATGATTTTGACAGCGACTTCTCTACCTGTTTTGATCTGGCACGCTCGTACTACTTTGGCGAAGCTGCCTCTGTGTAACTCTAAATATACTGTCCGATGCATTCGTCTTCCTTTAATTGATAGTAATCTCTAATGTTTCTCTCCATCATTACTTGAAAAAATTAAATTCTTACATTTGTATTCACATTTTATAGATGATTACACAGGTTATGATGAAATTATAATTGCTTTAGAAAATTCAATTTATTTTTAACTCTATCAACCTCAACGAAAATAACATATTTATTTTGTGATAAACTTAAAATATATGAGAATTAGTTATTTTATTTTTATTTTAGCTTTTCACTGATTAGTTATTTGAAACAACTGTTAAGTTTACGATCAATTAATTAAATAATATTTGCCATAACGAAAAAACAATATAATCGTGTGTTAGTTCGTATTTATTGTAAACTAAAAAGTTTAAGTATTATTCTCCATTTAATTCTATAGCTGATTATGATCCTTTGTGACGAATCCTATAAACTAGCAAAAAATATTCTGCCATAATGAAATAGAATAAATTTTAAAAAATATTCTACCATAATGAAATAGGATAAATTTCAAAAATTAGGAGATTAAATCAATTATTTCCTGATTGGTTGTCCTCTTTGCTGCCCAACTATCCCTTTTTATCTACTACTTAATCAGCCTAAATATCTTCTTCCATAATTTCATCCCCTTCACTAATTTCATCGGATTCATCCTCATTTTCCTTTTTAATTTATTCAGAATTGCTTGAGTTAGACTTCAGTTCTATTTCTTTGCACATCTCATCTTTCTTGGGAGTATTCTTTACTTTATTAGCAATAATTGGTTTGATGTCGAGTTTATACTCTTTCATAAGTTCAACTTTGATTCTGGTCAATTTGTGCTTATACAGCCAGGCACAGAAATCAAAAGTTATGAGTTCAATCAATGAAATAATAATTTCTTTATTTTATTTGTTATGCTCAGTCTCTGGAAGGTAGAATCTGATTAAAAAATCGGTGATAATTGGAAAGTATTGAACCTCCGCTTCCGAAAAGGAAGTTAGTACTCCAGGTCCGTTATCTTTTTTAGAAAAGCAAGTCCGATATATTTAATTTCCGTGCTCTTGATAGCAATTTCTGGCAATTCTGGCAAAGAAAAGATAGTAATCATAAATTTTATCATTGACATAATCTCCTGCATTGAGAAGATAAACTACCAATGCCAACTCAAGAGTCGAATTTTTAGTCAATTTGCACTATTGATGTTTCATAATATTACTGTACCAATCATAGATCTATTTGGGGACTGACTATTTTTTAATTCTAGAGTTTAAAGAAATAGAACCAAAATGGCCATCATCCAACAGTGTGAGTAACTTAAGATCTTATCTATCCAGCAGAGATTTTATGTGTCTTAAAGTTTATTACTCGATTTTTCCCTTTGCTCTTTTGGCAATTGTTGTTGCAGCACCTGTTTTTTGGGTTCCTTCTGGTTGTCGACCATCATGCTTAGTCTTGATATGGGTGTAAAGAGCAGGATAAGAAAGATATCTTTTACCGCAACCGCATTGATAGTCTCTTCCCTATTCATCCTTTCTAGAGCGCCTTGAAGTAGCTTTTTATATCTATGCGTTGGTGAGTGGCTTTTCCTCCATTTTATTATAAATAATAATGGATATGAGCGTAAAAATATTTAAAGTTAAATAATCATTTATTTATCATGATGCAAACTTTTTGTAGTTCTATATTGAAAAGATAAAAATCTTAGATGAATAAAATCTAATTATAAAATGATTTATTATATAGATTATTCTTTAATAGTACTAAAATTCACCATGATATCCAAGAATGGTTTAATTAGCAAAATTGAAACAAAAGAATTGGTAGAAAATTAATAATTTGATTAACTAAACTAACTAATTTTGCTCGGTCGTCTAAAAAACTGAGATGTTGCATCGATAGTGTTTATTCTCAGTTAGTTTTGTTGGTGGCTTGCAGTCAACTCTTCTCACAATTTTCCTTTTCGACAATCTCAGTTAAATAATTCTAAAATACATAATTAACGTATTAAACTAAGTATTTGTAAATCAATCAATTAAAAGTGATGCCGATAGATGACCAGAAAGTATGTTTTTAGGATAACAATTTGGAAGATGCTGATAATACCCGTATGGCTTGAATGTACATCCGCACGTTTAACATTATATTTAGCTGATCACTGTGAGTGATTGATTCTGTTTAAAATTAGATGGATTTCCTTTGCTCATTATAGTCTTTGATGTTCTCACACTTTCATTGAGATTATTTTCTTTGATTGGAAGTATATTACTGAAATTATAATTTTCTTGCCTCATATTTGAATAACTGATTTCATGTACAGATTCTCCACCATTTAAACTTTCGTAAAGAGCTTTATATTTTTCAAGAGTATTTTAATGATTTTCAATTTTATCATCCAAATATTACATATTTCTGGCGTGATGCTCCTTTAGTTAAATTTGTGTTTTGTTCTGATTGATTGTTGACTCTTCAAGTTGTTGTAGCCGATATGTGAGCTACCTAAATTCTTAGTTTTATTGAAATTCTTCATTCAATAGCAAATTTATACGCTTCTAAGTTAATTCGATGCTGTCGAGTAAAGAGTTTATTTCATTTTTAAATTATTGCATTAACGATTTTAACTGATTAAAATAATTATTAATTTATATTAGGCTTGTGAATATTGTTTATGAAGATAATATTAACTTCACAAATAATAAAAAATTATAAGAAACTAATGCTAAATGAAATTTTATCAATTAATTTTAAAATTAATTTATTATTAATTCATAAATTCCGAACTTGCCAAAAATAGTAAAATATAGAAACATTTACTAAATACACTAAAATCATTATCTTTCGATATAGAAAGTAAACTTTTCAAAAGAGGGGTGAACTGTTAGCTGACATGATAAACGAGTGTGTTCATCATAACTGTTTTCGCTTAATATTTTTTATTATTGCTCCTTAATGGGTTGTTATCGAAGCAATTGATCATAGTCATTATGATTTAACTTAACAGGACAAGTTCCGCAACTACAAGAAAAGCCGCATTAAAAATCAAGGGGTACTCGAACTCTTTAAAGATTGGGACCCAGTTTAGTATTTTCGAGAAATTGATAGTTGAAACTTTTTCCTTTAAATTCAACTTTAATGTTGACAAGATTGGGCTTTAGTTTGTTGGAACAAAGGGCGATAATTCTCAACAATGATTTTGAGATCATTCTTTAAAATAGAAAAATTAAATATCATAAATCCTCAAATACATCAGACAAGTTAATAATTATTTTAATTTATATCCTTCAAATTATATGAGTGCTAATTTTACCATCTTTTAACGCTAATAATTATTTTACGATTTACAAAATTTTTCAAATAGAATATTTAATATCATTGAGAAGGAAGAAGTGAAGAATAATTTTTAATGGTGAAACTGTTGTCCTCGAATCCAAGAAGATATTTAATTTTGCCTTAAACCATACTGTTTTTGTCCTCTTTAAATATCTTTGTTACTTTTAAAATAACAAGAAATGAACATTGACTAAATATTAAGATAAATACTTTAATAAATCCTTAGTTGTTGGATGAAAACACCTAAAATCGAGCAGATAGTTGTTTGCATTCACAGTATTCATATTGCATAGTGTTTTATCTTCATCATTATTGTGTACTCCCACATATACATTGTTGGCAAAAGGCATAAATATAGCATTTTGTCCAATCCCAATTTCTTAATCAATAGTAATTCTGTCATCTTTATCATTATTTATTTAACTGAAGGATGATACTTATTTTTATTTACGTTCAGTTATTTTGCTTTAATCCTCTGTTTGAATTTATTTATCTTCTGTTTCTTTCATTATTATTTTTCGCATTTCAGCTGAAAGAGCATCGAATTAGTCTTGTAATTGCTCATTTTATGATTATAAATAAATAATTTATTGATTCAATCTGAGGATTTATCTTTTATCTATTTAACTTGTTCCTTTACTAAAATTTTACATTACCTTTACTTTTAGATCTATCTCATTTTTATCTTCTTGTCCTTGGTTGTTAGACTAATTGAAAGAATCTTTAGACTCTTCCTTTAACCTTATATTGCTGCTTAACTATGTTTCTAATCTTTGAATTTAACCCTACTTTAACTCCATCAATTTTTTTAAATCAATTTATGAATTTTTATAAATTTAGTTTTCCTATTCACATTTTGCCAGTTGCTCACATAGAGTACTATTGATTGATGTTTGCTTTATTAATTCTTTTTTTAGAGATATAAGATCATTGTTGACTTTTTAGCATTTATATTTTTATCTCTTTAATTAATCATCAAATTCTCTTATTCGAACTATCTTTTCTTCCTATTTCTAATCAATTATTTTTTGAAGATCAATTAGTTTATTTTTGTGCTATAGAATAATGCCTTCCAAATTATGAATATTTTGATCTAAATTTGTAATAGTTTCACATAATTTGCCATTTTTCTACTGCAATTCAAGATATTTTTTATCATAAACTTTCGCAAATATACCACTCATTCTTTTTATTATTTCTTTCAAATTTTATATTTTAAGGGAATTTTATTGACTATCTATATTGCTAATAATAGTCCATATACTATCATATTAAGATAGTACAAACTATTAAATTGAGGCCGAATTCTAGTACATTTATGCTGATTTTAAGGATTTATTGAATTGTATTACTTCTAAATCAGTAGTTTAGTCATAGACAAAATTAAAGAAAGGAACTTTCACATTTTTAAGAAATGTTTTATTAGTATTTTCAACATTTGTATTTTTTTAAGTAAACTGTCTTCTTAATAGTTATTCTTAAGTGCATTTTCTATCAGCATAAGTATGTATTAAACTCAATATTCTATTAAAAAATATCCTCCTTTTCAATTAAATTTAACATGAAGCAGTCACCTCAAACATTTGCTATCTCTTAATTCGGGGTTGAATATCCTTATTGCCATTTATTCCATTATTTTATATATTTTCCACAGGAAACGATAATGATCTTTCAAGCATCTTTTCGTTTTTTTTCAATTCTCCACTGAGTTGAGTAATTTCTTCTTTATAAGAATATAACCTATTTTTTATTGTTATGTAGGCTTCATAATTAAATTTGACTTGAATACGATTTTGTTCGTTAAACTCGCTGAATTACTTATATTTTTGTCTCAATACCTCCTCTCCTAAAGAAATATCAGATTATTGTTACTCCAAAGCATTCTTTTACAGTTGTTTTAGCTAATTTTCTAACTTAGAAAGTAAAGTTGGATCTGAGTTTTTTAATAATTGCTCAAACAAAGCGATAATATTTTCATAATTGACCTTATTTTCATTAAGATTTAATTTTAATTTTTTGATAATAGAGTTTTTTCCAAACTATGTCGCTTTCTCATCCACTGTTCTGAATTTACTCTTAATTTATTTAATTTTTTATTTGATTTATTTGGTTTCTCCCTCTAAATGTTTCTTTATTTAACCTATTTTGCTGAAATAAATGTTCAAGCTATATTTATTTTACAAAAAAGAAGAATTTTATTGTATATTTTTACCATTTATTTTCAAACTATTTTCCATCATTTTTTTCTGATTTAAAATATTGTTCGCGTCTTATTTTATATTTTACTCAAAAAATACTTGCAAGGATTTTAAAAGAGTAATGCCTGATTTTCTTTGATATGAGCAACGATCAACAATTTATTCAATTTTTTATGATAAGTCCTTTAAATTTTAATACTCACCTTACAGCCTCACAAATACCTTTCTGAGATCATTTATCCTTTTAACAATACTTTCGTAAAGTTTATTTTTTTCACAAGCAAAAAATGGATCAAAAGATTTAAATTCATAAATATGCGATTTTAGATTTTTCGAAATCTTAAGTTTTTATTAAAGTTCATCCATCCAATACTATGCAGATTTAGGTTTAATTATTTGTGGCGATTTATTGATCTATTTGAGATTAAAAAAGTAGATGCAAGGAATTCGCTGATAGCTATATATTTGACTTTAACGTTCTTATTGATGAGTTATAGTTTTGTCTCCTTTTTACTCAGTAAATTTGTTTTGAAGGGTCTATTCTTGCTTTATTATGGTACCAATTTTGGTAATTAATAATTGATCCTTGGGTAGTACTTTATAGACATCGTAGATATGGTTGAATATTATCGAGCCTTTGGAAGTTTGATTTAAGCATATTATTTAAGAGTGACCTGTCTCTGCCATCCTGATCTCAATTTTGATCATTTGAAATTTAAATTATAGTTAATCTGAAGCATACTAATTTAATTTAATATAATTTTTCATATTTCTAGTTTCAAATAATATTCAAATATATTTTATCTTTGTTTTTTGTATCTTGGTGTTGATAATATTTTTTTACTTAAATTATTAAAATAAATAACAATCTAATATTTTTTAGACAGAAACAAATAAATATCTAACAAATTTTAAAGATAAATAATGTGCTATATCTATCAGATTTTTTTATATTAATTACTGTTTTTTAAGATTGATAAAACAATCATGAACTGTATCAAGTAATAAATGTCAGTTAAATTATAAATGTAAAAAATAAAAAGTAAAAAATATATCACCGTTTTCAAATTCCTTCCTTCATCATTATATTTAAGTCGTCAAATAATTAAACCATTTTATGTATTAATATCTTTTAAAAATATAAATGAATATTTAAAATAT
>Ga0302268_1000861_pt1 | contig 18423 bp, 10 predicted proteins | sample III_Bog_E2_1_FD_194554 | JGI IMG/M metagenome (GOLD analysis project Ga0302268, IMG submission 194554) | Peat permafrost microbial communities from Stordalen Mire near Abisko, Sweden - III_Bog_E2_1 | ecosystem: Environmental > Terrestrial > Soil > Wetlands > Peat | place: Sweden: Abisko... | reverse complement strand
ACATATTTAAATTTGAAATGTGAAAATGGATACAGTTCGACCAGTCAATATAGTTTATCAAAGCTAGCTATTAACCAATTTACAGCAGGATTAGCTGAAAAACTCACCAAATATCCAAATATCAAAGCAGTGTGTCTTCATCCGGGAGTAGTGCAGTCACAATTTGGCTCAGATATACCAATTTTCGAATGTTTTAAACTGTTTTGTTGCTGCTTACACGTAAATCCAGAAACTGGATCGAGGACAAGCCTGTATTTATCAAGAATATAATTTTAAAAACTATAAAGCGGACAGTATTACAATGAATAAGCCAAAGTTACTGACATGAATCCTTTAGGGAAAGACAAAGAGGCTATTGATAGATTATGGGAAGTTAGTGAGAAAATATTTGATATAAAATTCAACTTATGATGCATGACCTATATCAAATAATTAATTTTTATATTACTGTCTTTTATTTCTGCTTATTTGCATGTTCTGATGATGAATTTAAATATACTGTTGATAATAAAAGTATGTAGTTTTAAACTCTTATCGATGCTATTATTTTAAAAAATTATATCTATCAATTATATAAAGATATTTACTATGTAAAACAGGAAAAATATTGTCATCACCGGAGCCAACTCAGGTATTGGGTTTTAGACAGCCAAGGGCCTGTATGCAGACGGGCATAACATCGTTTTTGGAAGCAGGAATCAGCAGAAAAATATTTAGGCCCTGCAAAGCCTACAAAACTCATTCCCCAATTCGAATGGGCAAATCAAATGCTTTCAGCTCGACCTCTCAAAGAAGAAATCTATCGAATAGTTTACTGACAGCGTAAAGAAGGAATTCAATGTCATCGACATTCTGATAAACAATGCGGGAATAATAGTCGACCAAAGGAATTTAAATGAATTGGGCATTGAGATGACAATGGCTACAAATCATTTTGGCCATTTTTACCTCACATATTTACTTTTTCCCCTTCTTAAGTTGTCAAAAGAAGCCAGAATTATCAGTGTTTCGTCGAGAGCTCATTTTCATACTTCCCAATCAACATATGAAGATTTAAAATGCGAAAGAGGCTTTAGTTCATTGGAACAATACTCGAAATCAAAGCTAGCTAATGTTCAATTTACAGTCGCCTTGGCTGACAAACTCAGCAAGTATCCAAATATTAAAGCCATGTGCCTCCACCCGGGCATTGTAGACACGTAATTTGCAAGAGATGTGTGCTTGTTGAAATTTTTCAAAACATTATGCTGCTGTTTTTATGTAAGTTCGTAAGATGGATCGAGGACAAGTTTGTTTTGGCGAGACAAAAGTTTTAGAAATTATAAAATGGGAAGTATTATGATAGTAATACTCGAATTGTTGATGCAAACGCACTGGGAAGCAATAAAGAAGCAGTCTATAATCTTTGGAAAACAAGCGAGAAGATATTCCAAATATAGTTCTAAATTTGATGCTTATTATCCTTTTTATATCAATAAGTCATAAAACCTTCACAAATCTTTTAATAAGGAATTGGAAAAATACATAAGGCTCTATTGGATTATTTTATTAAAATAACAGTTTAATAGACACAAATATCATAACAACAAATTTGATTCTACACATTTTTCATTAAAAATTCACATGAGAATAGAGTAGTCAATCTTTTCTCAATCAATCAGAATTGGCAGATTATATATAGTCGCTAAATAAAAGGACAAATGCATCATTTACCTTTGCCTTCTTTTTTAAGTTTTTCTATTTCTAAGTCAATCAAATGATTGAGTTTGGTTTATAGTTCATGAATTTTATCCATCTTCTTGGAGTTATACTCCTCTAATTTATGGTCTTGCTGCTATTTCTGATCCTTTAATCTTTTGAATTCGGTATCGAGCTCATTGTGCCAAGGATAGAGAACGATAGTTTGGAAGAGAAGAGCACTGCTACCGACAACGAAACTGATGATGGGTAGATATCGGGAATAGAAAACCATTAAATTAATGCTCACCTAATAATCAGCTTTAATAAATCAATAACTCCATTAATAAAATTAAATAATGACAATTTAATAAATTCTTAGTAGTCTAAAACTATTAAAAGGGAAATTACATAAATTATTCATTTTATCGACAATTATGAATAGACTCAAAAATCATCTTCTTAGTAGGGCACATTCCAACCCCCGAGATCCTTTTACAGTTCATTACTATTAAAATAATTACTTCTTTCTGTTTTAAACCGCATTTCCATGCTATTTAGCTTCGGCCTATTTCGAGGATAATTAAATTTATAATTTTGTGTAAATGCTGATAGAGGCCGCTAATTACGCTCACGATAACTTTAAAGTTTAACTTTTTACCCATTATATTTACTATTTATTTCTGCAAATTGCGGATTATCTTTGCGAAAGGATAATATTTTTTTATGTTTTGATAATCTAGCATCCCCCGAAGTATCACTGACTTTGTTACTCAATTATTAATTTTAAATGCTGGATTTTGTTATCTTTTGATTGGAGCTAAAGTGAATGATTGCTCTATTAATGTCTAGCCCATTAAAATGACTCTTAGTTTGTTTTGTCATTCTCATTCTCTTTATTAGTTAAGTTCTAAGATTGTACTCGATATTTTCTGAGTTTTCCTTTTGTTTTACAGACTTCTTTTTCAATAGTCTCTTGCTCTTATACTCACTATAACCCATGAATGTTATTCCTATTGGAGCTGCATGATGAAATGGAGATTTGGTTTTTTGCTGATTCATCATCTTCAACTACAGGAGAGTTGAACGTAATCGAGAAGTGAGCTGTTCATCGGCATGAGTGGACATCGAAAAGCCTATAATAAAATTTAAAATTTGTAAATTAATATTATTGCTAACTTTTGCTAATATGATTATATTTTATCTTTATTAAAGATAGTAACAGACATAATTTATGCTGATTGGACAGTAATGTATGCAGAAAAAGATTTTAAAATTGTTTTGCGAATCATCTATTAATTGATAGGTATAAATTTTCACAATAAATGAATATTCTTGGCTATCAATCATGACTGTGCTTAACTCAAATACGATCTAAAGCTTAAGCACTGCCTCTAAAATTATTCAGGTTCTCGGCAACAGAAAAATATTTAAAGCTATTTTATTTTTCTAAAGATTGGATCAGTGGACATAATATCAAGAACAGGACTTATTTTATTAATTTTTTCATTCAGAGGAAATACAATAGATTGAATTTGCTTATGCTTGTTCAATACTATCATAGATGTTAGTGATAAAATGCCTAGTTGCAAGCTTTTGTCAATTTCGCTCTATTCTATCTTTAAAAAAGCAACATATCTGAAATTAGCAATTTCCTTGATTGAGACAATATTCACAGATCCAAAATTAGATGACGATAATGTTTATTTTTGATTTACAAAATGAGTTTTTAAAATATTTCCAGGGTAATATTCGAAATTGATCGTTTTGTAAGGAATTACTAAAATATCCGAAGTAATATCGTAAATTTGACGATAAGTAAGGTTTATTTTTATTGTTTGTAAGTACACACTCATCTCAGGCCAGCATTTCCTGTTGCGAGCTTCAATCTTTGAACAATTCTGCTTTTTATGTTTTTTAGTTTTGTTTTTCTAATTCTAGAAGTGACATTCATTATCTTAACAGCAATTTGAATTCTTTTCAATTGGTTTACTTTTATTAACATTTTGGGATTTACTTCCTTATTTATTTTTCAGAGCAAAAGTCTCTTTTTTGTTAATCAACTATAATTGATTTGATTAATTCTAAACTTGATGCTATTTAGCCTATATTTTTTATAAAGTGATCTCCTTTACAGGATTATTAAAGTTAGTTTTTTTATTTATTTTTTGATGATCTTTGATATACTATCTATCGATATCATCAAGATATTCTCTGATGTTTATCCAGTCTTTAGGTAGTATATAATCAAGATATTCAATTTTTTATGTCCTTTGAATCCATTCTTAGTTATTGTTCATCTTGTATCTTATTTATTATTTAATCAAATTTATATAATGTATCCATCATTGACAGCATTGTTGACGCTATTTTCTTTCCTGTTTCAGATGCTGATGTTTTTTCAGCGCAATTACTTAGAATCTTTCAGGCTATAATATTTTGGGCTACCCTGATTAATTATTGGTGTCAGGCTAATGCTTTGGCTGGGGCTGATTCACTATCTTTTACAATTCTATCTTATTAATGATTCAATACCTTATGCAATGCGCGTGAATATGAGTTCAACATTTGTACCTTCTTTTGCTGAAGTTTAATAAAAGGCAAACTTATTACTTTGTGCGAATTAGAGCCCGCATTTTTTGCTGACAACTCTTTCCTATTAAAGATCAGTTTTATTACCGACAATCATCGTTACAATATCTCCTCCAATAACTTATTCTATCTTTAAAAACAGTTACTTATAAATTTTATTTAATTATCCAAATTCGCAAAAGTTTTTTCTTTAGTAATATCATAGACAAGCAAAGCCGCAGACGCACCCCTGTAGAATATTTTTGTTATTGACCTAAATATCTTATCCGTATACCTGTATGTTTATTGGCCAGCAGTGTCCCATATTTGCAGTTTAATACGATTCCCCTTCGCAGTAGTAATTGTTTTTGCTCCGTACTCCACTCCAAGAGTACTCGTCGATGATTCCAAGAATTCTCCTTTTAAATAGCGATAAAGAATGTTTGACTTGCCAACATGTTGAGATCCAATAAGGATGAGTTTAAACATAAAATCATAGTCTTTTGGTTCGTTCATTGGAGAAGAGGACAGAAATATAATATAAGGATTAATATTAAAGGATATAGTTGCAATTATTAAACATAAAACTACTTATATAATGAATATTCGTAAGTTATGCTACATCTATCTTTCAATACATTTCCTACTTTCAACTATAAAACTTAAATACAAGTAGTAAGTTATTAATATCACTTTTTTTTAACAGCACATCCTTATCCTTTTCTATTCAAATTTTTTGGAGTCTTTGACCTAACTGTTAAGGCAGCATTCAGCCCATTTTTGTTGGTTTTAATTATTTTATCTTCCGGTTTCTGGAATTTGACTTTAACGCTGCATGGACGGGATGATTTTTTTTGGCCAGTGCTCTTCTCCCTCGCCCTCCCTTCGAACTGACTAGCATTGGTGGTGACAATATCATATTCATCATATTTTTCATCTTGGAAGAGATGATCTATCCTTAGTTTCATAGATGGCTTTTTTTATCTAGAGTTTCTCAAGGAATTCTCTCTCGTTATTGGCCTTGACATACTCTTGCGACTTTGATAATTTATAATTTAGGGAAGTTAATCAGTGAGGTCATAATTATCACAGATAATCTGTTTGCTTTTTTTTATCGTCTCCTGCCCATAGAAGCTAAAACTTAGTCTTTTTAGCAGATTCTTATTAACCAACTCCGCTTCTTTTTACTTTTGAGGCTGAGGATTTTTAAGTTCAGCTCTTAGCTTTCTGCGACTTTTTAGATCTAACATCTTCCAAACGATTATATTTTAATGATATTTTATATTATTCCATTTCAAATTGTAAGATGAATCAATCAAAAACCCAAGACCCATTTCGCTTTCTCAAAAGAAAGAGGACTGTTACTCCTCAAAAGACAGCTACTCAATCGTTCAAACAGGAAGGTATTATCCCCTCTTATCTTACCTCTATGGCTGAATCTAAACTATAGGAAACCGTCCTGTTAAAATAAAATTGCTATGATCCAAGCAAATACTATTCACAAAAATGTTAATAATATCTCAAAGCTATACAGTTTGGTTATAAATATATCCTGACTAATGCAAAGAGTTAGAATCAAAATCGGAATCTGATTGAGGAAAGAATTAACGTAAGTTCATCACAAGATTCACTTAATACTATTTTTAAGACAAAATCCAAGGAAATTAATACATAATTCAACTTCACCAGGATTTAAGGTCAGGAAGTCACTTTCAAAAAGATAGATTTTTAAAATAAATCAGATAAACAAATTTAGCAAATATGTCATGAACCACTTAATATAGAATTAGCATATTTTAATGAGTAATAGTAGCTGGGGGATAATGATATTATTTTAAAAGAGTGCCTCAATTGTTAGCGCAAGTTCAATCTATCTTCTTATGAAAAGCACATCAAAATCTGCGAAAAAGTATTCTCTAAGAAACGAAAACCATTCAGCAGCGAAAAACAGAGAAGTCTAAGCAAAGAGGCAAAAAATAAATGATTTTTATTGCTCATGTTTCTCCCTTATTTCTATTGCCCTCTGCTATTCTTATTTGGCTTGATAAAGATGAGTTATTAAAACAATATTACGCTATTGAATCACTTAGTTTCTTCACTATCGTTGTCGCTCTAGAAGCTGCTTGATAGGTTTCGTAGTTATTTAGCATTTTAAATGATGAAATTGTCAATAGAAGAGTTTTCATTCAAATTAAGCTACTATTATTCATTGATCCTCTCAACCTATTCTTGCTTTGCTCTCTCGCTTTGCTATTTCATTTCTTTTTATTCCTCTTTGCTCCCTGATTCTTCAGATATTTAAAGAGGTTGTCTCTTTTTCCTATTTTTATTCAGCTCAAATTCACTCTCAATATCATCTACGGGCTAGTGCACAGTTTGGTCTGATATTTCAGTATCCTGAGATTTATTATAAAAGTATTTATCAACAATTGGTTTTATGGATTCGAATTTGAAAAGAATATTTTTACTATTATCTTAATTACTGCCACTGCTCACTGAATATTTTCCTTTCTGCCCCTTTGATAAACTTTCAATCTATAATTTTTAGCCTCTCCCCTAGACGAAGGAAGCCACGTTGCTTATTTTCTTTTCAAGAAAACGGTAAAGCATCTCATCTAGTGTATTTTATCCAATCAAATAGTGGCAGTTCACTGAACTTCTTTGACCGATACGATGGGCTCTGTCCTCAGCTTGTATCATTATTCCCGGAGTCCAATGCAGTTCAGCAAAGATAATAGTGCTTGATGCAGTTAGGGTTAGTCCAACTCCAGCTGCAGTAATACTTAAAAGTGCTATGACTATTTTTTCATCCGATTGAAAATTTTGAACTCTTTCATGGCGTGCCTCACTAGTAACTGTACCATCAATACGCATATATTTATACCCCTTTTCCTTGATAGCTTCTTCAAGTCCATCTAACATGGTCCTATGATGTGCAAAAACAATAAGTTTTACATTATTTTCAAGCAGCTAAAATATATACTCCTTGGTTGACTCTAATTTGGCTTTTGCTGTCAGATTATAGGCCTTTGAAATGGAGCTTCTCTCATCAGCACTAACATTGATATTATCAGAATTGAAATTGCTCAACATTTCCACAACTAAATTTTAGAAATTATTATTTTCACTTCCTGAATTACTCAGCAGTTCTTTTATCTCTTTAATAACTGCCTTATCTGTTTAAATCATTACCTTCTGACGCTGTTTATCTGGTAATTGTGTCAAGACCTATTTTTTCAATCGACGAATCATTATCTTATCTTTTAGAAGATAGTGCAACTATTTTGTATTTTGACATCCGTTAAACTCTAAAACTCTGCTCCAGGGATTTACAGCAGGCTCACAGTATCTGTATCCAAACTACCTGAAATTAGTAAACACATCTGGACGAATAATTGAAAGCAGATTGTATATTTATCGAGGTTTTGCCAGAGCAGGGGTACCAGTAAGCAGAATCACTCTTTTTCTCGAACTCAGAAAGGGTGTCAGTATATCAGACCGTTTGTTTCCAGTATTTTTAAGATAATGTGCCTCATCTGCAATGACAGCCTTGAATGAATCAAGCATATCGCGGATTCTCCAAGCCAGATCATACGAAATTATCAAAGCCTTAATGTTTTACTTAATGGGAGTGCCTCCCTTTGAGTAAACCTGAATTTCGGGTTTCTTGATATAGTCAGCAAGCCAATTCAATATTTATTGCTGCCAATTGAGTCGCAATGAGGAAGGACAGATGACCAGAAATGGCCAGTCGTGGCGATAGATACTGAGCATGGCTAGAGATTGAATGGTTTTACCGACACCCATCTCGTCTGCTAATAATAAGCGACCATGTTTCTTAATGCTAAAATCCAATGACTCTTTTTGAAAGTCGTATAATCTCTCATAGAAAGGAAGCACTCTCGCATCAATTTAAGTTTACAATGAATTATATTTTATGGTCTTTACCACCGAATAGGAACTATTCTTTACTTACAATTCCAGGTTCATCTCATGATTGGCTTTAAACACGAAATCTGGAATTCGATTGATGTGAACTCTCTATTTCTGAGAGTTGGCTTGCTACTCGAAATATTTTTCAATTTCATTGAAACAAAATTTAAGTTACTCAATCTTAGTACACCAAAGCTTCATTTCGCCATTCCATATAAAGTGACATTTATAAATAAAAATATTTATACTTTGAGTATATCTTTGAGAGAGGCTGACATCAGATGATAGGGAAGACTCACACCGACATGTGTTTCCGAAATTAAGAGGAAACTCACCTCAAAGGACGTTTTTTGTTTGCCAAATTTGGATCTGCTATCGTATGATACGAATTCTAAGTATTTTGATAGTTACTTCTCTCCCGCATTTACCGCTATTATGTGCTAAAATTAGTTAATAATCGCCAATTTCAATTAATTTGATTTTATCAATGAGCATTCGTATAAGTTAATTTCGTATAAACTTCAACACTTAAATCTATAGATATTTATAATTGATTGGGAATTTATCAATCACTTGATTTTTCTTAAACATTAGAGCATAGTTTTCCAAAAATTGCCAACATTCAACTCTACGCAAACTGTTGCATTCACGTCATACTTTTAAAAATGCATAAAACGACAGTTAGTACGTCCACGTGAATTTCCTTCGTTTTAAATTTAGACAAAAGCTTTTTTCGTCTTAAAGTCTTCAGGATGAAGCAGATAGTATATTGTGCATGGATCATGGGCGACGGGAAATTAAAAGTCTTGATCTTTTTTATACATCTTTTGGAAATATCGGAAGAGAGGAGACATTTTCTGCCCAAAAGAGGAAGGAAGTTTAGAAAACTATTCGAAAATAGGCTATGTAACTTGAACAGTGTGCGTCACCTACAGAGGAACCATCGTAATTGGCAAATCTTATTTAAATACTATAGCAGCGGCTTCAGGGTCGACTAAAATGTTGAACTCTGCTGCCGGACTCCAATTTCCTAATCCAATAGCTCCTCCCATAATTGTAATTTCTCTAATTTTATTTTTAATATCTGGAAATGCCTTTAAAAGGATAGCAATATTAGTCAATGATCCAGTTGCCACAAACTCTATTTTTTATGGTTGGGCCATGATTCTATTGTATATTGTCAAGAAAGGCTTCTCTTCGATTGCTTCATGTGGTGATTTTAGTAGCTCTGCTCCCTATAATCCTGAAGGACCATGGATAGAAGGAGAAATTTTCAATTGTCTTGAAAGTGGGCATGAGGAGCCCTTAATCACCTGAATTTATTACCTTCCGATTTCGTACAGAATATTGAGGGCATTCTGAGTGGTGTTTTAGATATAAGAATTGCCAGCAGAAGTGGAAATTCCAATGAGATTGATTTATTCAGAATAGGCAGCCATGATAATAGCGAGCATATCATCATGCCCAGGATCACAGTCAAGCCATACTCTTTTTTGACTCATTAAGAAAGATATATAATTAATTTGAAGCACATGGAGTTTAACTAAAATAAAAGGCTGCTTGATGCGATTGGTTTCACTTTCAAGGACCTCAAACAAAACTACAGAGAATTCTTATCATCCCTACGCTATTAAAATTTAAACTAAAAGAAAAAATTGCGTGGACGGCGCATCGCAGAGTAGATGGAAGGCGATTAAGGCTGGGAAGGAAATGTTACAAAAAATTTCAGTTTTGAAGAGGAACTCACCATGGAAAACAATGGATATATAAGCTTTACTAAGATGCTTTCAAACATTCGCACACTAGAAGACATCAACAATCAGCTAGGACTGAAGTATCTACTGCAAGAGACCAATACTTATAGTCAACAGCAGATGACTTAGACATTGGACTATCTCTCTTATATTGAGCGAAACCTTCCCCTTATTCATAATTCTCGTGAGATGCCCTAAAAACCTAAATGATCTGCTTTTAATTATTTGAAGTTTACGTCCATCAATAAATTTATTAAATATCACAATTGCCGCCGCGATGTTTGGGCAGTTGTATTAAAGGATTTGGAATGCGGCTATATAGTACGGAAGGACACTGAATTTTAGAATTCGTCATTATTTGTCAAATACACATCTTGAAGAGTAGCCAATTGCTCCATGTTTGCAATCACATTCTAGATTAGTTAACTAATACCTCATACTGATCGATTATTGCCAGTTATTGTTTTACTTTAGCAGCATAGTTGTGTTTATTCCTCATGGTCAGTGAAGTTTGAATGGTTTTCTTTCTTATCATAAAATCATTACTATGACGTTTAATTTCATCATGCCGCTTGCTTTATTGATCTCTTTGATATGCTAGCTCTAGCTGTCTTTCAGTAATCTCAATAAAAAGATTAGTACTGTTTTATCTTTCCTATTAGCCTCCTGGAGACGATAAATATGTTCTTCCTCTTAATTTTGTTGAAGAATATGTTGAAGCTCATATTACAGCTTCAGTCTTTTAACTGCATCTAATGATTGGCGCTGCACCACCTCCTGCTCCTTTCTACTCTTCTATAAAATGGCCTTTCCCTGATATTTCGCTTTCTTGTTGCCGTATATCTTTAAAAATTCAATTCTTTTAATGAGCGATTGCCGATTGATTGTTTATAAAGATTTCTGAACTCGGTGGTGGTTTTTCATTTGAATCATATATTCGCATTGTATCTGTTTCGATTTTGACTTAATCTCCTTTAGTTTTTCAAGGGTCGAGAAGTGATGAGCGGCTTTTTAGTGAGTTGATTCAGTGGGATTGGATCTTTGATCAATGACTTGAGTAAATAAAAAGTTATTAGTTTCAGCCATTTTAATATAAAATTAATTATCTATAATTGTATCACTCAAAGTAAAGGACTGTTATTCGAACAATCATAAATTTATTTCCCCCAGTTTATACTATCTAGAATTATATGCATTATAAAAATAGAAATATGTTTAGATATATATTGAGTAGGTCAAAGTGATATCGTTTTTATGATAGATGATTGAACTGTTTTAAACTTATTCTTTTTCTTTGGACTTTACGAACCATCTAGATCCACAGAGAACTTTTTCCGAGGGGCTTTGGTAACCTCCAATATTTTTCCAGTCGCAAGTGAAATTGATACGTATTCTTCACTAAAGGTATAATCTTCCGGGGTTAATTTGATAAGAATATGCAAGGGGACGGGAATATGGGGTAGTGCCTTCAAATCTACATTAAAAAAGTAAGCTGAAATGCATCTAATAATGGCTTGATGGCCGATAACAAGAACAGAATGCTTTTGCCGCTCAATCCAATAAATTAAAGGCTCTAACCGACCTATCACATCAATGTAGGACTATCCAGATGGGTATCTAAAATTTAATTTTTAGCTCTAGCGTTACTGGAAAATGTAAGGATGTTTTTCATATATCTATTTGTAGGTCAAATTTTAACATATTCCAGCGTTAATCTCATCGAGAATTCTTAATTAGATGGGAGCTTTGCTGTTTATCTTAATATATTTAGCAGTGAGAATTGTACGTTTCAGGGCACTGGTTAGAATGGTTAATTATTCCCTCTCTTAATTATCCTTAATAAGCTCATCTAGAGCCTTAGGCAAAGCTTTGGAATACATTTCTCCTTTTTCTGAAAGTTTAGAGTTGCCTCCAACTCTGTCCTGGGTGTTATATTCGCTTTCTCCGTGGCGAGAGAGGTAGATATTCCTTTTTGGAGAAATAGTTAAGTTAATGGTATAGGTCATTATTTTTTAAACCAAGTAACCGTTAATCTTATTAATCTCAATTCCCTCTCCAACATTTATAGTCTTTACGTATGAATACCCCTCCTCTGCTGTTAGGGTTTCATAAACTTTTTAATAGAAATGGATTCTTTTTCTAAAATCAGCCAAAGCCTCCTCCATTGAGGTTTGCCTATAATCCTGTCCGTTTAATTTAACTTTTTGGATATTTTCGTTTATCACACTCTCATTGGTGCAGACTGATTCAATCCAAATGATCTGATACTTACAATTTAGCCTTGACTTCAACTGGTCGGTGATATGTCTCCTTCTCTTTTTGTTGCTATTTGTGCCATCGAAAATTGCAACTTTATTCTCCTCTGTATTCATGTAGTTGATCAAATCTGATAGACAATCTTGAGCGATCTGCTAGCGCAGTTCATAAAATTATTTGTGTTCGTAATCGAAAAATTAACTGGTGAGCTCAATTTGATGGTCTGATAAGACAGATAAATACCTATCATGTATTTACGACGATAGTTACCAACGTTGAATACTTGAGTGTTGAATCCTAGCCAGTTCAGGAAACGATAAATCTTTTTACTGATGTATGATTTGCCGCGCGCAGGCACTAAATTAGCTTACAGTTACGACCCACCATGACAACCACTACCTTTTCTGGATTTGCGTTGTAGATTGACTGCATCTGACTCAATACGGATAATATAATTAACAATCAATCCAGTAATTAATTATTCAAATTTGCAGATGATTAATAAAATATCCGCTGATCATAAATTTGGAAAGGCTAAAGGCTCAATACCAGTTGGCTAGGATTGTGCTGACGAAAAAGAAGAATTTTAATCTTTTGATACAAATATCTACAACTCTTTCGCCTTTGCTCGCATCATTTATTTTAATTGATTGGAAATTGATGAATTCTCAATTCTAATATAGCACATTCTTTCAGAACTAAGCTTCATCAAAGAAGTATATCCTATTTACACTCCAATCGATAATTCCTGCAGAGAGGGCAAGTCGCATTCGCTAAATTATAAAGTGTTTAAAGGGTTATCTTCTATATTACTCATATTGTACACAGTCTAATCATTCTTAGTTTGCGAAATTGGCACTTTCGAAGATACCGTAAATTAGTGTGGTAATTCGATTGTAGTCGTAGTTGAATCAAAACTGGCGCATCAAGAAAACTCAGATCCTCGAATGAGGAAATCTTATTGTAGGCTAAATAATTTTAATTATACCCAAATCAAGAGTTTGTAATTCTATAAATTGAATATGGGCAATAGCTTTGACAGGATTCACTTCCATAAGAGAGTCTGCATTAAGCTAATTATACTGAAATAAATTTAGGAGGCTTTTGACGCTTTCATATCTCTTAAAACAGGAAGAATAGACTCAAATTTTTTTGAATCTAAGTTAATCATAATTTTCTACCCCATGAAAAGCACCACATCTTTTGAAGTTTTGCCAAAGGAGTTTATTCTGCCTCCTTAATTTTGGACTTTTTATTGAAGGCCATCAGCTATGCTCTGCAAATAAATTTGGTTGAACAAAAATGATTTATGGTAAACAATTCTTTTTATAAGCTCTTACATCATAAAATCAGCAAATGTTGCAAAGTTCTCAAATATTTATATATATATTTAAACCAAATCATTTTGGATTTATGAATCATCAAGTAATTAAATTCAGTGAGATTGATAGTACAGCCTATAGAGCTAATCTTCAATTTACCAAAAGTGTAGTTATTTACCTTTTTAATTCAGCACTAGAAGATAAGGCTGCCCACAAAATTCGATGCAGTCCGAATCAGTATGATCAGCTTTATTTATTCCAATTATAACCAAGTTTTAATGTTGCTTGTTTTTTAATCGTTCAATATGTAAATACAACTATCGTGGAGAGATGATTTTCAAATTTTTCTTATGATGCAGCTTTCTCTAAAAATATTATTTCTCTGTGCTGGAAAGAAGAGACGACTTACGATAAAATTTCTCCATCTGGTAAGCTTCAATAAATTGCTATCGACTAGGTTCAAATGATTTGTGAGTAATAGCTTCTTTGACAACCTAATCTTTTAGCAAACTTAATTCCTTGAAAGGAAGTATTCCTCCTTCGGGTAATAAATATATATTACTGCTATCACTTTAAATTATTTTCTATTTAGGATCGACTTAGCATGCTTATATTTTCATCCTTTCAATGGTTTGGCATTATTGCAAACCCTTACGCAAAGTATACTTGTCGACTAAACATAAATAAACATTCTCATTTCTGTTTAAACTGTTGAGAACTGAAGCTGGATTCACTATTTAGCAACGTAAGTTCAAAATTTGATTACTTTATGTTTATTTCGAAGCTGGTTTAAATTTGTTAGTGATTTTGGGCTGTTATAGTTATTATATTTTGGCAAATTGTAAAAATAAATAAGCAAGGGGATTAACATGAGGATTCTATGCTTGAACTATTTTAACCACAGAGGCAGGGCTACTTTCTAATTTTGTTGTTAAAAATTTCGGTAAATTCCAAATTGTAGCTGATCCTTCGCATTATGACTATTGCAACAAAATATACTCCTTTATATACGTAACCAAACTTTAAAAGGCTACATTGTTATTGATAATATTGACAATTTCCTAAAAAGTTTATTTCTATAATTTGTTGATGGCTTTAGCATGGACAGTTTGATGCCTCATTTACTGCTATTGGAAATAAATTGACCTCCATTATTTTATGATTGATTAATTTTAAATTATTTTTTCTTCCTTCTGAATAATGTTCAGCAGATCCAGTCGTATTTTCTTTTATAAAATAGATTTTCTAAGACTTTAAACCTATTGAATCGGAAGTTAAAATAATTGCCGGATCAAACATATATACATCGATGATGAAACTTATATTCGAGCGTTAATTGAAATATTATGCTAGGCACATGTTAATAGCCACTATTGTGTCTCTTCATTTACAACTAACACAATTTGATACTTTACCATTAATTTAATTAATTTGTCAATGTCTACAAGCAATTAGGGCCGATGTTCTAAGTTGTAGATAAGCACTACATTTTTATGAATAAAATTAGATTTATTGATTTCTTACAATTATGAATCTTCATTTTATTTTTATTTGAATGCTTCAAAAATGTCATCAGTGCTCTTCATTGATAAGCAGTCTATTGTTTTAACCTCAACTGACTCTCCTGATACTCTTATATCGCAGATATATGACACAAATAAATTAGTTTTATCCACAATAGTAATGATTTATTAATTTAAATTAACTCCCTCGTGAAATCGTATTATTCCTCTCAGGAAATCTTCAGTGAATGGAAATAATGAACTGCTTCCCTTAGATTAAATCCAAGTTTGATATATCTTTTAGGAGTATTGGTCTAATGAAAGACTCGTTATGATATTTGAATATTTTTAATGCTTTGCGTCGAATAGCTAATAGATCTTTGGTAAAATAGCCTGTTTCTTCTTGGTTTACAGACCTGCTAAAATAAACAAATGCACAACAGTCAAGATGGCATCAATTCTGCATTTAACTTTTCGTTATTGCAATTATCTATCTTTCATGAAATTCCAATCTTGCTATTTTATGTGTAAAAGTTCTAGTAGCTGATTACCTTAGTGAATAAGCTGCTCTAATTTTTTAATTTAGTTCAGCATAGATTGCATTTCCTATATCTTTAAATCCAATTTGCTTTTATTTTAGTGTAATTTTTTCGAAAATTAATTGAATGACTCCAGCTCATTTTTAAGATACACTTATCTTGTTTGGAGATTTTATTCAGCTTAACTAAGTATTTTCTTCTTAGGTTCCATTAAATTCATAACGTCATACACGGCCAAAATGGCTCTAATCCATAAAGAAAGATTCCCTGCTGCGACAGAGGCCTTGAAAACTCTTTCTTAAAGAAATTCTGGTTTTTGTATAATATTTTTGAGTGCTATAATAATGGAGGAATCGATATTTTTGATGACATCAGGTTTAAATTATGAAACTCTTTTTAATAGTCTATCAGTTAAGATAAATTTCTTTGCATACTCCCAAAAATCCCGCACTTTCTAACCCCCTTATACAACTTTTTCCTTAACTAGTTGGTTTTCGTTAAATAGGAATATTAAGGATTCAACAACTTTAGCCGCCGGCAAAGGAGGATTAGGGAAGGATCTCAGTTGATTAATATCATCTCTGGTAACTTTAGCCATGGCCTATTCAGCGGCATTGAGCATTGGGAACACTTTATTTAATTAATTTTCAACTTATACTCTTATCTAATTGGTTTTTTATCTGTAAATTTAGCATTATTCGTAATGATCTTTATACTATTTTTCTTTAAATGTATTTTCCTATAGCAGCGCGTGGTATGAGCATTTTAGTTGCTATACTTTGTCTCCCACTTTATGTAATACAGTTTTTAAGTTGATTAATTTTATTTATAATTACCCTTTCTACATCTCAGTTTATCTTATTTTAATAACAGCTCCGTCGATCATTTTTTCTTCTAGCATAATCTATTAGATGGATTTGCCATGATAATGAACAATTAATTGCATGAGTCTTATGAATTGTCCCTTTGATAGGTGAATGTCAAATTAGCTAAGAATACTACTTAATTAAGCAAAATCACTATATTTTTGATAGAAGGCTTCAACGCTTACTTTTGCAATCTAAATTAGTTAACCCGTCATATATTTTTCCATAACATCAATCATTTCTACTCTTCTAATAATTGCTGGATATTTGACCTTCAACATATTTAAATCCTTTTAATTAGCAGTAACGCAGCAGTGCAAACATTTTTTAATATTGTTTTTAAATTAATCATATTGCTTGGAATCAGATGAGCCTAAACCAATCGAAGATAAATATTTTAAGCTTTAATCGAAAAGAAAGGCTTGGGGGTGGCCTAAATACATGAGTTACTAAATTAGTTAAATTAATTCATTATTTTCTCCCACTTCTTTAAAAATTAAACATAATTATTTTTGATTCTTAACCAATTTTAAATAGTTGATAACTTCTGGCTTCCAATTCGTATCATTGGCAATAACCGAAGCATCGTATCCCCAGCATACCATCGATCCGATTCTCAAAAGAGTCTGTTTGCCAGTTGCTTTTTCTCCATATAGTAAGAGATGTCTTCTCGGAATGTTGAATACTCTCATAATTTTGCAAACCATATTGAGAAATTGAGGATAGATAATAAATGGTAGGAAAGAATAATGGCCCAAATCTGCTTCATTCAACAAATTTTATAAATACTATTGAATTACAGGAAGATCAACTTTTCGATAAGTTTACGAATATTATATATTCAGAGGAGAATGTTTTATGAAAACGATATTTTTCTCTTTCATAACAATTGCCATATCTTACTGCAGCAGACCATCAAATTTATATCCAATTTCCTTCATAAACAATTCAATATCTTCATCGTAGTTAGAGATACCGTGTTTATTGAATTTATTATTATGAAAAACGCTATTCCATTCAAAATACCAAAGTTACAGAATGCCCAATGAAGATTTTATTGTGCGAGGAGAACAGTTCGATATCCCTTCAAAAACTTTGACAATGTGGGCTAAGGTACACTTTGCTCTTGATGTCTTGTTGATTTTATTCGTCAGATAGATAGAAAGTTCAACCAAAATTTATGCAGTACTTCGAACTTCCTTTGAAAAAGGATTTTAAGTGTTACTGAAAAACCAATCTAAGTAATATGTAAATAAAGTTAACCGAGATTATTAAGAGGGATTCAAAGCCCCGATTCTAATTACCGATTTTGCAATTAATAAATCAATATTGGTGAACATTTCTTCGCTGGGACTAGCCGTAAATATGAAATTAATATTAGCTATTTTTCTCTTCAGTAACATTTCATATTCATGATTGCACAAAATGCTAACATAATTATCAAAAAATATGTTTTGAGGAAGATTTACGTCCTATATACAGACAGTTAGAATTTGGTCTAATTTTGGATAGTATTTACCATCTTTTTTGTATATTCCTGCATTAAAATTGATTAATTCTGACAGCTTTGTCGCACTATCATTTCTATGTACCTTTTTCATTTGCAAAATTCCTTTATTTATTATCCTATTGATATTTTTATGAGTCCCAATACCTGAACTTTCACTGTTAATCCATATTTTTAGATTAACAGTAAGTTTTATAAAATAAGTAACTGATACCGTTTCTTTGATGGGAATATGCAATTCAGTCAATTGTGAAGCATTCTCGTTAAAATTCATTCCCTGCATTGTTACCCATTATAGCCATGCCATTTTTTATATATCAAAATAATAATTAACAGCTTACCTTAGAAGTGTAGAACCAAAAGTACTGGGCTTTAGATAAAGACCTGGAAAAAAAGCAATCGTTTGCCAAAATATTAGAAAGAAAACAATCTAAGTCATTTGAGCGGACGTTAAAGTTTATATTTTAACTCGTTTTACAAGAATTATTAACAGCTT
>Ga0302268_1000855_pt1 | contig 18493 bp, 3 predicted proteins | sample III_Bog_E2_1_FD_194554 | JGI IMG/M metagenome (GOLD analysis project Ga0302268, IMG submission 194554) | Peat permafrost microbial communities from Stordalen Mire near Abisko, Sweden - III_Bog_E2_1 | ecosystem: Environmental > Terrestrial > Soil > Wetlands > Peat | place: Sweden: Abisko... | reverse complement strand
CCTTTAAATATTAGTAATGACTATCTTAACTAACTATATTTTCTTAATAGTTTATTTTAATACATAATGGTAGAACTAACAATTTTCTTTATTTTGTTGCGACAAATTCATGAGCTGATCCATTGAGTATATTAAAAATGCAAAACATTGGCTTGTCATAGATATTGACCATTAATCCTCAATTATGTCAAGGTCAATATCAAAGTTAAAAAGAAAAAGCAATGATATTAATAAAATCTCTGAAAATAATTATTAAAACTAAAATTATTATGTCAAGGTTTGACTGTTTAGTTAATATTAGAACCTAATAGCTTGCCTTCACAGCAGGGTTGTCCTTTTTCGATGTACGTGCTTATATAATCAACAAAATAACTAATCATTTCTAAGAATTAATTTGATATTATTATCTTTAAAATTGACCATTTCTTTTATGATTGTATATGCCTAACTTTTTTTAAGATTTGACTATGTATAATTTAAGAGTTGACTTAATTATAATTTATAAATGAGTATCAGACAGATAGTAGAAATAAAAGGAACCATTTTGGCCATCAGTGATAGGGGCCAATTAATAGTTTGGGATCTAACATAAAAGTTGGTGCAGGGACGATTTGTTTTCGAAAATAATGTTTCATTGCTCCCATCACAAGGTAAAGTTCAAGTTGATCCTCACTCCCTTCATGGCATCATCCTATGCGAATAAAATATAATCATGTAAATTAATAGATATTTAGGTACAGCAAAAATACGGTATACCGAACCAGCATTAGTAGAATATTGGCCAATATTCGATAGAGCAAATTTAAATCATAAATAGAGATAAACTGCTCAATATTTTTAGAGAGTAAGGAAACAATCAATTGTTTAGCAGTTATTGATGAGGATACGATTTTGATTGGAACAAACATGGGACATCTTCTCAAATATAATTTGATGGAAAATTGTGTTTCCCTGAAGTTGGATTTTAATCGTGAATGTAACAGTGAAGATAATGAACTTCTAATTTTTTCTACAGTTCAAAGACAAAATGTACAGATTACTTCATTCGCTCTTTATTCATAAAATAGCCTAGCATTGATTACCACTTCTACTGGTAAAGTATTTTCAGTGAGAATAACAAACCTAGAGATTGTTGATTAACTTACTTCCAGTTACAAACAACCCTTTGAATGTATCCACAAACTCGTCCTAGCTCAAGATGAGAAATTCGTTTATTGTTTGCATTAAAACTATATTACTCGTTGGAGTATTCAGCTTAAGAGTTGTCTCGAGTATTATGAGTATGCCCATCCACAAAGTGTCTTAATATTCAAAGATCAGCTTTTGATCATAGGACCTCACTCTACTTTACTCTGCTTAGACTCAAGTTCAAGTTCTAAATAACTATAACTTTCGATGAGAAGCGCTCGAGTATTGACTCAAATTGGTGAATCAATGGTGGCAGTAGGAGGCTCCTAATGTTTAATCGATATCATGATGGGAGGAGCTCGACTAATGACATTATTTAGCAAATGATTATCTGATTATCTAGTCCTGAATATACTATTATTAGATAAAATTATGTGGCTCTATTTACCATCTTCATCTTGTTTTACTGAGTATTTATTTTTAATCATCAACTTTTAAGCGTCATTATGATCCATTAAATAAGTTATTGATGTAGGGTAAAAGCTAAAATAAAGACTTTCTTGGTGACTTCGATTTTAGTAGGACTGACAAATGCTTTTCTATCAAAATTCCATCATATTCCATGGTAGATGGAGTTGTTCTTTACGAAATAGTTCTCAAAGACTTAATTACTAATGAAGTACATGTTTGCCGGTATCGTTTCAAAGAATTAAAAGCTATTCATGATGAGCTTGTGGACTTAAAGGTAACTTTTGCTAATCTAGTTTGTTCTGCCATCGTTCCCTAAAACTCATTTTTGGATCAAGACTAATAAATCTCCTGAGCTCATAGAACAAAGGAGATTGAGGCTATAAAATTACATCGGACATATGATCAATGATCCTTACCTAAGAGGAAATAAATAAATCAAGAAGATAATAAAAATGTTTCGGCAAAGTAAGGAAGAATATAAGCCAAGATTAACTTGCCTAATATTAAAAAAGAATGAAAGCTAAAAAGAAACGAGATCTTGTTCATTGAGTAAAAGCGAGCAAAAACTTATCCATGTGGACTAGTGGCGGAAGATACATAAAAACCACACAATGCAGAATTGAATTAAGGTTTGATTATCATAATTTTTATTTTTGTAATTTATAATAAATTTTAAAATAGCACCAAGTTGATATGAACACCAATAAAATACTTTGTCAAAATGTATAAAAGCAAATAAATTGTCAAATATTATTGATCTTAGTAGCTTATTCAAAGTATTACATTATTAATGAGCAAGATAAGTTTTCTTGATATCAATAGAATAGTTCGAAGAAAGCCTTCTTGCTACTTAGATACTGCAAGGCCTACTAATAACTTTAGGGGTGGACTTGACGAATATTGCTTTTACTTCCTCGAGCCACCAGATGCAAATAGCAGGCGAGAGTTTATTGCTTGCCTGTAAATTTTGCAGTGTAAGCTTAAACAGTTATGACAATCCTGTTATTTTACACGTAAGTAATCTGAGCTTTGAGAATAAGTCTACTACCAACATCCACTGGCTGTTTAAAGTATATATTGGTCACGTCCTCCATAAGCATGTAATCCTCTGCGTATTTACAAGCAGCGACCCATCCAATTTCAATCATTTCGCGGATGAGGTAACCACCAAATATTTTGCCATGAATGTTGCGCTCTTGAGTATGCATAATTTGACTATTTGTAACTACACTATTGGCAATAGGGCATGTTGAAAATAATTAGCCTGCCTTTCGCTTTAGGAACAATCGATGAATAGATTAGATCTCGGACAGACAAGGTGCCGTACGATCATAAGAGTTCTACATTTATATTTTTCGACGAAGTACATTCTGCTTCGCTGACTAAGAACGAATTAGAGCCTTCGATGACTCACTTTCACTAAGATGTTAGAAACTGAGAAAGGGAACTTGGTAGCCTTTGAGGGGATTGATTGCGCTACGCGCAACCATTGTGAATATAGAATTAGCTTTGAGCTTGTTTTCCTGGAGAACATTGATTTACACTTCCATAGATGTCTTTCCAACATGATTTACATATCCTTAGAAAGTGAGATCACGGCATATGTCTATTTTTTCAAAAAGATGCAGGGACTCCACAGATCCAGTCACAATAATCATTTGATTCTATTCAACCCCTTTCGTAAAATCAGCGTTGCAATGATCATAACTTACCAATCCAGCGATGGAATCCATAATTTCAAAGATTCTACCAGTTCGTACCTCCTTGTCATATAGTTTGTTGAGTTTTTATCTTAGGGAAACTTTTGCTGCCAGAGGAATTGTACAGCTGACATATGAGTTGAGAAAATAATTGCAGGCACTGGAAGTGAGGGGAATGGTAGGAAATTTTTTGATGGCTAGCTGAGAAGTAAAAAAGTTGGGAACCATGATAGAAGTATCGGCAATGCGATCTACCAATTTATCTGGTTGTTCTACTTTAAAACTTTAAATGACTTTAAGATTACGTTTGCTGGACTTACGATGCTCATAAGTTTCTGCTGGACCCCAACACCAATAAAGAACAGGTTGATTGAGTGAGTAAGTCTTTTTCACTATTTTTCTGATCATTATAACAAAAATTATTCTACTTGCGTAGCATTAATCGACAAGATTTAGGTTATTACAATTATAAAATTAACCAAGTGCTCCAGTAAATAAAACTATAGAAACATTAAATATTTTTCCATTCTTTAAGTTATCGGTATTAGGTTCGATCATATAAATGATGGCAGAGATATATTTCCAGTTCATTGATGTGAAAAATAATCCAAAATTATATAACTAATTTAAGAACATAAGGTAATATTCAACAGTTATCAGGCTTCTATTGAGCTCGTACGGGCAAATAAGATTTCAAAAAATAGTAAAATAATCCTCCCGATACACTACCCATCAAAATAGTTCTTGTCACTAAAATGCCACCTATCATTGAGACAACTGTCATTGGTAAAAATGACCGTATCTATGACACAGCTTGCTTTTTAAATGCTTGATATTGCCGATGCTTCTATTCACTCAGCTGCTCCATGTATTTTTTTGCTTTGAGCGAACGTTGATGTTTATGGGCCTCCTCGATTTACACAGCCAATATTTCTATATCAAGGAGAGATTGCTATTCGTCATTTTCCCTGATCATTTAATTTAATTTTAATAATGGGTGAGCCCTGTGACAGGAAAGATCCTTGCCTTGGACAATCTCCAAGACAAAATCATGAAGCAAATGAATCTTTTTTGCAATGCTATGCGCACACGAATGTTTGACACTATTCAATCGCACATTTTAAGAAGACAATATGGATTGAGTCACTCGCATATATAAAATTGTAATTTCCCTCCACAACGATAAACAGTTTGAGAATGAATTTGCTTTCAGTGACCTGTCCAATGTCGTCTTGATTTGATACTTATAAAAATGGGTGTGTTCAACCTGCCTTAGGTTCGTCTCTGCTCACCATATTCTAGACATTCAAATGCTCAAGCAATAAATCAGTGAAGAAGGTTCTACAATCCCACATTCCAGCATGAATGCTATGATCAAATTTATTGAATAGGGTCACGAGGAATCAGAGATAAGAGTCAATCAGATAGAATTATCATTTCAACGAAGCATTGCTACCATTCCCTTTGAAGAAACACATCTATCAGCTGAGATACATGGAAGTATGAAGAATATGGTGGAGGCAGCCTAAATAAAAGATGAAGCTAAGCCAATAGAAATAATAGAAGAGGGTAATTTGACAAGCGAAGAAGAACCATCCTCTTCATAAGATCAAAGTTAAATCGTAAAAAAACAAATTCAATTTCATTATGGAGAGAGGGAAAGTGTAATTGAGTAGGAAAAATCCGATATAATCTAACTAAAAGATCCTTAATCTAATTAGCCATAAGTCATGATTGAAGTCAGTGATGAAATCATAAAAGAAGAAGTTACAAAAACCAAATGCCAAAAAAACAATAAGAAGAAGAGTAACAAATGTTTAGTCTGCAAGAGCAGCGGACGCAATGGAGAAATGAAAAAATGTTGTCGCTGTCATTTATACGTTCATTTTGTTTGCTTGTAGGTGTAAGAATCAGCAAAGAAATCTCACTACGTCTGCTAACGTTGTGAATTCAAGAAAAATAACAAAAATATTAAAATTGAAGTGGTAGATCTCTAAAGTGAAGACAATTCCCCTCCTCCCTTAACAAATTCTAGAATCAATATCTAAAAATTAATAGGATCGCAACGTCGATTAAACAAATTTGATAAACGCTCACAACAACTTTTAGAGTTTCAACAAAAATATCCCAATCTTATTGATGGGGAGAATATTCTCTACCCCATCGATGACAGATTACTTATCTTATATTCTGAATTAACTCAAGTTGACGAAAAAAGACGCATCGATCCTTCTGAACATCCAATCGTGCCGAGTTGTTGGCTCGGAGATTTTTTGGAAATTGAAAATTGGTTAGTCACCTTTCGCAGCACATTGGCTAAAAATTTTACCTCATTTACTCTTCCTTATCTCAACACAAAAGAGTATCTTTTTACCTCGATGAAGCAAAAAGGTCAAGATCCTGCCTTCAGAAATTTGCTGTGCACCATATTGCGCCTGTTTCTGTCTGATGTATTGTAAAATCCCAGAAAGGAAAATATGAGAATGCTCAGTGAAAGCAATTTTTTTCAACTGCTGGGAGAACTTAACGAGCATGGGGATATATCCGATCAATTTTTAACTGCTGTAGCACCTGAAGTAATAAAACATCTAACAATGGTGCCTTCCTTTCTAAATACTCTCAGTAGCGTGGTTATCCCCTAGACTTATGATTGTGGAGATAAGATAGCAATGATAATCGAATTATTAAAAGCTTTGAATGAAACCAACTCGTTTCGGTTGTTGGCAACTCGAAAAACTGAGTCCATTCAAGAGTTAGTGGACTTGAAAGGGAAACTAGTAAATAAGATTAAAGCAGTTGAAGCTGGGCGACTTTAAAATAAATAAAAAATTAGTGGTTACGATAACTTTCAATAAATCTAAAAGGAATCGAAGAAAGATGGAAAGTCAAAATCCAAGAAAAAGCTACAATAACTGCAAAAGGAAGATGCTTCTAGTGAGATTTAACTTGTAAAAGCAAAGTAACAACTCTAGGAATGCCTACGTTCTCTGCAGTTTGCCACAAGTGAAGTTTTATTCCTAGGTCGTGATCGCAATGGCTCAGAATACTTCTTTCCTAGATATGATTCATTTCGCGTTTATGTGAGATATAGACGCTATTTTCTTGATTCTAATCCTCAGTATGGAATTTATGAGAGTCAAGAGAGAATTCTTGAAATCGCTCGCACTTTAAGTAGCAAGGGAATAAATGAAAAAAGACTAAGTCACAATATTCATATTCTCAACAAATTAAAATTGTTCGGGGATAAAAAGGAAGAGCCTCTGCAAATAATTCCTTGTGATCAATTATAAATTCAGAATTATTTCATTGATTTAACGGCCGTGGTTGGTTTTTTGATGGAGATTTAAAGATAGTACTACATATTTCTCAGGGAAAGAGGCTATGAATGGACACGTCAAGAAATTCGAGAAACTAAACTGCAGTATATACACAAATAACAAAATTTAAATAAAATAGCTGAAGAAATTAATCGTTTCCAATAAAACTTTCATATTGTTGATCATATTGAATCAGAAACCAAGGGAGAGCGATCGAAGAAAAAGATATCTATGCGAATTTGGGGATCAGCTCCTGATAAAATAAAACGGTGCTGGACTGAGTATCTATTAAAATAAAAAACTCCTCACTCTTTGTGGGTTGCTTTATATATTCTAAACATCCATTTAAATAGGTTTATAAATCGAAAAATTCAACAGTAATCTTAACAGCGAAGAAAAAATTAAAAAAGTAATAAATAAAATTAAAAAAATGATAAGGAAGATTTTGAAAGATAACTCAATGATAAATAACTTTTGGAAAAGTCTGAAGAGTAGCATGAGAAAAATTTATGCTTTTAGTAGAACCTAATCAATTAGGAAAACAAAGAGGATAAAAAACATTCGAGGAATAGTAAAAAAGAAAAAAATACATACAAGATGGATGTTGAAAAAAGTTCATATTAAGCACAACCCGAAAAAGTCAATTAGAAAATATCTAGCGATTTGAAGTCAACAAAATTAAAGAAACGGCCAAAATAAGACCGATCTAAGCAGTTAGCACGAAAAAATAAAAAAGTAAAAAAATAAAATTAGAACTAGAACGAATCCTAAAACAAAACATAGGAATAAATTTCAGCTTTAAGCAAAAAACAAAAATAGGAAGATCAAAAAATACTGAAAAAACATGAAAATAAAATAAAAAATGAAATTCCCAAAGAATCAACAGTCAATAATACCAACTCTTTTAAATAGCTAGAAGTAGCTTAGCATCTATCATCAAGTAATTTAGTCAATAAGCGACCATAGCTCACATTAACGAACCCAAACAATATGATCTAATAAAAGTAATACGAGGAAATTATTACCCCAATTATAAAAAAGTAACGATAAAATGTAGGACAAAAAACATGTGGTGCTTGTGGGCAAAAGGAGCCAAAGACATTTATAGAATGTAGTAACTGCAATAAATATTATCACCTGAAATGTTCTGGTTTAAATCGTAGACCCAGAAACTAATGGACATGCGAACCATGCTCTTCAGCAAACAATGGAACGAGAACAACCAGAAGTAAGAGTTGATTTTATCGTTATTTATAATATTATTGAATATATAATACTAACTATGTTTATATTCTAAATGAAAGTAAATAATGAAGAAAACAAAATAGTTTAACTATAAACGACATTTTCCAATATTTATGAGTTCGAAGAATAAAAACAGATTATGTTTTAATTTTATTGTTGATAATATCTCCTGAATGTAAAGTTGCAAGCATGACTACAAAATGAAGATCTTCACATATTAAATATACATAAGAACATCAGATATATGATATTTATCGAACTATTTAGCCTTTTTGATAGATAATTTCAGTTCTCTTATGCTTTCTTCGAATTAATGTTGAGATTTTAATATAAAACAAACATTTCTCAAAATGTTGGTATATGTTAAAGGTATAAGAATTTTTGGAATTGCTGGGTAAAAAGACTGGACTAACTCTCAGCATGCTCCCGTTTTAATTTGAGCCAATTATAAAGATGGTTATGATTGTATCTATACCAGTCTTAGGTCAGTTGATTTTTAAAATTCCCATTATATTTTACAAACTTCAAACAAAATGAGTCAATTTCCTTTCTACTATCCTTTCCTGAATTGTTATTCATCTATTCCTTGTTTTTATAACCTCCACTCATAAAACAATGCCTCTCCTTTGTTTTATCAACTCAGTTCCCTTACTTTTTAGCAAACATAAAATTTTTGTAAACTCTAAATTCCATCAGATATTTCGACTCCTTTGGTCGATAATTAATCTAAACCACTAAGTAACAGTTCAAAATCATTGAATGTCGTTAAAAAATGCAGAAGAATGAGAAGAAAATAAAGAAAATAACTTGGTGACCAAAAAGAGAATAGAAATGTATTATCGAACATTTTAAGAAATTTCTTTAGAAAAATCAATGATTATGGTCGAATTGAAAAAACAGTCAAGGAAATTATCAGCAAATATCATCTTCAGATTACTCCATAAGATTTCTTTAATTTTGTGCAAAAGTTGAAAGTTGATCACACTCGCTACATCCGCATCAAGTCTATCAAGCAATATTTTATCCACTCTAAGATGGACTGTAGCCTACTGCTTCGTGTTCTATTCAAACATTATTCGAATGAGGAATTGTTGGTGCAAACACTAACATCTCGCAAAATTGGGCGCTAGTCAGTGAAATGTCATTTAGAAGGGATTTACGATCTAATGTAACGTCTTTTCAACCGCTTCTGATCAATAATTCTTTCTTTATTATTTGTTGATTTTCACTTTCTTATAAAATAATGATAATTTTGCTTATAAATTAAGTAAAAATGAAACTTCAAGACAAATGACATATTTTCTGTATTAATTGTATATATTTTTAAATTTGATCTTACCTCGCTCGTTGCAATATTAAAGAATAATAATTAATAAAATGATTCAGAATTCAAAATCACTTCTTTCCCTGTCTCTTTAGCCGAATATGTATATTCCACCGCTTACCCTAAACAAGAAAGAGGAATCTGCAAGACATTTACGTTGTTCCCTACTACACCAACCAGCACCACGCACCAAAGCATCCATTGATGCGTTAAAACAGAATTCTGATTTTTTAAGGGAAAAATCTCTCTATCGATATTACATATCAAAAAATCAACCTCGAAAGTCAATCAATAAAACTGAAGAAAGTTTAGGAGCATTTCATGCTTAAGTATCTAAACAACTGACTCCGCAAGCTAATGATCAGAAATAACAGACTAAAATGAAAAAAAGTGTACTATCACAACCAGGATAAACGAATGGATGCAAATAGCGATATTTTAAAAGAAAAACTCTAACAAATCAGACTAATATTTGTACTAGAGAAATGGAAACGGCAAAAATTAATGGAATCGGAGCACTATAGTAAAAGAAAAAGAAGATCATTTAATAAAATGAACAAGAGATATCTCTTTTGAGATAACAAGTTTCTTTTATTCTGATTGAAAATACTAAATTGAAGCAATAGTTAGCTGAAAGAGAACAATAGATTGAACAACTCAGTGATGAAGTAGAAGCCTTACTTTAAAGCAATCATCAACTGACAGATCAACTAAAAAGAGGAAATAATTTCAACAATGCTTTTCCATTTTAAAACAACATTTAATCTCAATTGCAAGAGAAGGATAGATTGATTGAGGAGCTTCAAATATAAATAAAGTACTTATAACTATAAAGTCTTGTGCTACGTCGAAATAGAGGAGAAGTTAATTTACTAAAAACATCTATCCCAAGGAATACTGAATAAATTTAACAAAAGATTCATTTATTTAATTCCTAAATAGGATAAAATAGAAAAAATAGATGCTCTCAGAGTCTCAGAATATCCAATCGAAATTCATCATCAGTGGCAACTACCTTGGTAAAGGAAAATGATAAAGATGCATAAGGAGGGAGAACAGCAGAAAGAACACCTGATAAAAAGAGAGAATGCCTCCAAAACAATAAAGCAATCATGGCTTAACATCAGTTACAATGATTCTTCATCGTAAAATATTGTTTGATCCATTAAAAAAAAATTGAATAAAAAGTCTTTGATGATATTTTCTCGTTATTCAAAGATAATTAAGTCTATTGATCATTAATTTTTTATTACTCTTTGTTATGATGGTTCATAGATATATTTATGACATATTGATAATTATATTGGGTTATAAATGAGTGAGAAAATTAGAATTTCAGGATAGCGTGAATTTTATCATTCTATTCTCCTCCAAACTTTTGCAAAGGTGAGTCAGTCTTTTGAAAGCCATCATCTTTTCCTTGATCGAAGAGCATCTCTCATTATCTCTGAACTATTAACTGAGAGTGAAATCTTTGGGACTGGATTCACTGAGGTACTGAGAACAGATTCTAATCAAGATAATGATATTGAGAAAGTAGTAGTTGTAATGGTAGTCAATTAAGATGGTATCACAGATGTGGAAAGTAAGCTTCATTTGTTTAAAGAAATAAGTGTGATCAGTTTGACTATTTCAAACGATTAATCTAAAATGAGTCTGAAGTTTTCCACCATTAGAGATAAACTTCGTGGTTTTGTATAAATAAGTCTGAACTTTGTGCCCTCCATCGATTATGTATATTCAGCTAACACTTCACAATCACCCTCATAGATTTCTTTTATTGAATCTTTCACTTCATTTTTAGTATCCTTATCCAAATTTTACGAATTTCAAATCTATCATTCCCAAAAATTATCAACAGTCGCACAATAAATCAACAGCAATTTAATGAAAAAGCTGGAGATATTGGAACGACATGGCAGCGGACAATACAGATCAACTTCTTCTCCCAGAGTCAAAATATTGCTTCTAAGCCGGTCCACTGATCGCTTGAGTCCTTTAGTTTATAGTTATTATTTTGGTCCCATGTGCAAGTAAATTGGAATTTTTGGAAAAGGAAAGGATACTTCTAATAATTCTTCGCTTTTCAACCAACTCTATAGTTTAGATATCCAAGATGCTGGAAAATTCTTTTAGACGATATCTTAGAAAAAATCAGCCAATGTTCATATGCAGTTTGGATTGCATTAATTTGAGAAAGCAAAACAAGCTATAAATGAACATTTCGATGAACAAACCTCACCAGCTTAAATTACATTGTATATTGAGGCAATGAGCACAATAAAGGAGTTTTGCAAACGCCGGGCAGCCACTACAGCTCTCCAGCAATCCATAATCAATGCTCGCTCTGAAGAAGATGAAAAAATGAGCAACTCTAAAATTGTTGATCGAATTGAGTAATGGAGTAAAATGCCTTTAGAAGAGTATAAACATTCTAAAGATGATTATATCAAGATCTTAATCCTCAGCTATATGGTCAATTCCTTTTGGTTTTTTCAAAGAAAAATTATCAATGCAGGGCTAGAGGGACCTTAAAAATAATCAATCATTTCTTTTTGTAAATCAGTCGAAAATTCATGCTCTCCTTTAGAATAAAAGCAACAGGGTCCAGATAGGTTTGATCTCTTCCGTCATCGACCTACTGTAGTTAAGGAGGCTGTAGCTTGGGCAAAAGGAGAAAGAAACAATTTGCCAATGATAGAAATCAACAAATCTGCGAATAATCGCGAGACCAAGTTTATAGTAGCCATGAATGGTCCTTTGGGTTATAATGAGTTAGCTTTTTTAATGCAAGAATTAAGACGATAGCATTCATTAGATGTGACTTTCTTTTGCTCGAGATTAGTATCGACTAAATAGTACATGAATTTACTTCTTCCTCAACAATAATGATTTGTCTTCAAATTTAGTCTATTATGCTTATTAATTATATCAATTTAAAGATTATTTCCTCATGCTGATAATATTGATTTATAGTTTGTAATTATTATTATATAAGATGTACAGCTTAAAAGGACCAGTGCAAACTGAGGTATATCTAAATGTTTATGATCTGAACCCTTCCTCCAATGCCACGCTTTACCCCATTGGGCTAGGTTTTTATCATACCGGAGTTCAACTGGAATTAAAATAATTTACTTTTGGCTACCACACCGGGGATCACACAGGAGTTATGGAAGTCTCACCAAAGGTCAACCATCCAAATTTTAGATAATCAATTTTGTTGGGAACTACTTCTCACTCGAATCGTGAAATTTATGCAATGCTGGACAATCTTAAATAAAAATTTGCAGGAAATTCCTATCATGTTATCCGTAAAAATTGCAATACGTTTTCGAATTGTTTTTGCTAAGCCATTCTACAAAAACCTATTCCTAATTTTGTAGATCGAATGGCAGGTTTAGCTCGAACTTTCTATTCAATTAGCGATTTCTTTGCCATGCGCCCTTATGATTCTCGCTACTAAATTTCAGCACACGAACTTGGAGTTGGACTGAAATAAAAGAAGAGTGTGTTTGAAAAAGCATCGGGAGTGACAATTGGATGAGTAAAATGATATGTTTAAGTTTAACAAATATTCTTTAAAAGTAGCAATAATTTTTTGTTTTCTTCGTTTATGATTTTTGTTGTTACTTAACAATGGTAAACTTTAAATTAATCATTGGATAAGAGTAAATGGAATGATAAATCTATTTATAAATTAATAACATATTTATTTTACTTTATATATTTTGTTATGACAATACTATCACTTTTAAAAACCTAAAAGAGTACCATTGCCATATAATTAGAGATTGATTATACAATGATAATTTATTCAATAACGATACAATTATAAATATACAAAGTAAGACCATATTGATCAATAGTTTTTACGAAGGCGAAATTAATTTTGGGCAAATTTTTAGTAATCACTCTCTTCATTCTCTTCATTTAGAGGAGCTTATATGCTGTCTTGCAAGGACACATTTTCAAACAGCGTTTTCTTTGGATTATTATTTGGATAGTGAGACCGTTATGGCTTATCTTTGAGTTCAGATTGTCGGTTTTCCAGTTCTTTCATTACTAATGAATATTTGATTTAATTTTAGTGATACATAAGATTCAGTTCTTAGTTTTTTTATCTCAAAGATTCCACTTCAGCAAAAGTTATGACGAGCAAGACGAGCAGTGTTTAATTATCTATTTAGTTTTTGTTTTCCTTCAAAATAGATCCTGAAGATCTAGCCTTTTGGTTTTGCAGTTCTGCCTTAAAAATATCATGTTTTAACTGATTGATGGTATCTTCTCTCGCTTACAGTTAATTTTTAAGATAAATGTTGTTAGTTCGGAGTGTGATGATTTGTGAATTTAATTCTTTAATTTCAACATTTGATTTTTCTATAATTTAATGAGCTTGTTAAGCATCTTTATATGAATTTTATTTTTCTTAAAGGTTGTTTGATTTGTTCAGTTCATCATAATAAACCATCAGTTCATTTTGCTTGCTTTTAAGTTGTTCGATAAGCCCTCTGTTTTGATATTTTAAGTTTTCAATATCCTATCTCCACTCAACTTATTGGCTGTTATATCTTTGTATCGTTTTTGTGAGTTCAAATTATGTATTTTTTTTGTATGTTTATAGCATCTGTAATTATCTTTGAAGCTCTAATACTGTTGTCATCTAATTATTATTGTGAAGGGAATTGGATTTTTATTTTTAAAGTTGTCTCTTAAGTTAGTCTATCTGCTCTTTATATTATCGAATTTAGGAGGCTTGAGAAGCTATTTGAGCATTCTGTACTTTAATTTGTTCTTCGGCAGGATTGCTATTGATGGATTAAATGCTGATTGACCTTTGATTTAATAGTTAAAATTGAGGATAATCGGTTTTATCTGGTAAAGCTGCGGATCTGCCTTCGTACTTAGTTTGATAATACTATTAATGATGTTTCTTGTTGCCTTCCTTTCGTAGTTAAAGAATTTCCTGCTAATAACTTGATATTTTGAGTTCCATATTTTAATAGTTTTCCTTATTTTAATGAATTAACTTCTCATTTTCAATTGTTAATTTATCAATAGTATTGTTTCTCTGGCTGATTTATTGTTATAATTCGTTTATTTTAATAGTAACTCGACCAGATAAATTACTATATTCATCTTATAAGCTTTATACCTTATCTTTAAATTCTGAGACAAGTTTACGATAGGTACTATTTTCTTATTATAACTCATCAATTCTACTATCTTTTCTGTTTTACTCCTCTTTATTTTATTCTTTGGCCAATAGCTATTCATTTGTCTTTCTCAATAAAATAATCTATTCACTCATGCTGATCATTTTCTCTTCATAATGGCGCAGAGCATTGTTAAACTCTTTCTCAATTTATTCAGAAACATTGGATTTGATTTTTTCCTCAAGGGCTTTATAAAGTTTGTTAATAAGAGTGTCATAATTAATAATACGATTATTTAACTGCTCTATTCTTTGATTATAATTTCTTTCTGCTTCAGCTAGCTGATTTTTATATGTTTGGCTCTTTTTATGCAAGTGCTATTACCTCTTTTTTAAGCGATTTAATGTTTAGCTGAGCTACTCGATATAACCCTTGAGAATTGTTATCTGATGATACCCTCCATATCCATCTATACTGCCCTTTTATGAAATCATTAATTTTACTCTAGTCTCAAATTATTTAATTCTTTCTGTGGTTCCATGATTGTTTTCTCGATATTTTTGGGTAATTAGTAAAGCTTAAAGAATATTGTTTCTTTAAAGGATCTCACTCTTTTGAATTTATACTGTTTTTAATTTTTATTCAATTTTGAATAAATTATCTTTTCTAATTTATAACTCTTTTATTGTTTAATTCAGTTTATATTGTTATCGTTTTAATTTGTAATTTTAGGCCTAGAGATACATAATTTTTGCATTTTTATCGTCTTCTTCGGATTTAACCACAATTTTGGAGTAATCTAATTCATATCGACTGAAATCATTATTCATTTTTTAAAACTGTTGGCGCATACTCTCCAAAGTTTGTTCATAGTCAAATAAAGGCTTGACTTCAAATTAATAATATTTTTAACTATTCTTATACCCATTCAACTCATTTTAAAGCAAATTATACTTGGATTTAATGTTAGTTAATTTTTGTTCCTCACTTTATTTAAACTTAAGATTTTCTTAATCTCTTTTTAAGATATCATTACGATATTTCTATTTTTGGTTTAGCAACTCCAAAGTAAGTGACTTTTCTTTTTCTTTTAATAATTTAATTTACTCTTGAAGCAACAATTTTTATTTTTCTTATTACAAAGATAATAGTAATTTATTTTTGGACTCATAAGGATCCTTTTATTTCTAATTGTTTGTAATTCTGTTTTTTTGCTATTCATATCCTTATGACTTCTATTTTTAAATTTCCTAAGATACTTTTTTATTTGATAAAATATTTGATAATTCTGCTTTTAACTAATTTCTTTCAATTTAACACGCATTTAGGTTCCTCTGGATTTTTTAGTTAAGAGCCACTTCTTCATCTATTTTGTAGCTAAGCTATTTTTGTTAAACAAATAATTTTTAAATCTAAGCATGGTGATGAGATTTAATGCTTTCAATATGCTCTTTAAACTGAACATTGAGAGCGGAATTATTTTTATCCATGTGCTCCTTCAACGAGTTGTTTATTTTTAATATATGCATTAACTACTGTAGAGCTTTTTTGTATTTTAGTTTCAGTTAATTATTCTATTTTACGAGAACTGCGCTATCTTGAAGCATTAGATCACTTTAAATTTTTATTATAATATCATATTAACAAGCGATAAACTAACAACTAGAATATCGCGAGATCTGAAATATGTCTTTTAAGAGAAAATTACGGAATCAAAAATGACAGGCATCGAGTTGCGAAAAACTCGAAAGCATTATCGTTCCTGGACGGAATCCGAGTGAATATAAAGCTTTAACATTCAAAATAACGATCGTGTTAATCGCGAACTACGAGATAATCAAGTAGATTGAAGCACAAAGATGGTGATTGATGTATGCACAATGTACCTATATACCTTTGTAAATACATTGCCCTAGAAATCAATGCTTCAACCATTTAATTATTTTTTAAAGATCAGAAAATAATTTTTGAAATCACTCTTAATTTTATGTCAATGGCTAATTTCCTTCTTAAATACAGGAGGTCGCTATCGACAATGTAGGAAGTTTGACGACGAACCAACATTTGACGTTTAATTTTAATATAATTATACATATTTGTTGATAATAATAAATTTATTATTATACAAAACAGTCGACCCATCGATGGGTTGTGTGGAAAATGCATCAAATGCAAATGTTTTCTCAGGAAAACCAATTCAACAGGAGCTACCGTCTCGAAAAGAATTATAAAATCACAATTAGATCAATGCAAAAAACAGTACGACTGCAATTAAAGAATAATAAAAGGAGTAACGGCTCAGAAATGTTCCTTTTTTCAAATAAAAGATTTAAACAAAATCCAATGAAAAATTAAAGTAGTAAATTGCAAATAGTAATGAGGAAGAATAAGAAAAATAGTATTTACAAATCTGTTACTAAAAGGCTATCAAACTATTTGAAGGGATGAAGACATCTGAATTTGATTTAATGTTCTAATAGATCAAAAAAATTGATCCCGAGTATGAATATTGCCAAGGATGGATTTTAAAAAGCCCTAACAATTATATCCCTCATCTTTTTTTAGCTGTAGCTTGCTACACAGAAACAAAATATCAATAAACGTAAAAATTTTCGAGAAAATGCATATAATTGAATCCTAAAGCTTTTAGAGCCTATAATCTATTAGCAAACTGTTATAAATTGAAAAAAGAAATTGAAAATGCAAAAATTTAGTATCAAAAATGTATCAAAATCAATCCTAAATTTTAAACTGCATACTAAAATTTAGGATTGATTTGTAGATAGGAAAAGCAATATTAAGAAGGAATCAATTGGTATTTACAAGCAATAAGCATCAATCCCAAGAAATAAGACACCTATATTAAGGTCGGATATATTTACCATTGCATGGAAGATTTCGAAAAAGCAATTGAATATTTTAGAAAATGCCTATCAATGAATCCCAAAAACTAATAGGCTTTATATAAGATTGGCCAGGTTTGCTACAAATTATAAAATTATGATGAAGCCATTTTTTGGTTTAAAAAATGTATCTAGGTGAAGCCAAAGTCCAGTCTTTTGTATCATTAATTAGGTGCAGCTTATCTGTAAAAAGGTTAGTTTGATTAAACAATTAAATATTTTAAAAAATGCTTATAAATCGGTTCAAATGATGAATAAAACGAGTCTGCAATGTATAATCTTGGTTTAATTTTTACTAAGCAAAATTAGATTAAAGAGGCAATAATTTGGTTATAAAAAGCACTAAAGTTAGCACCTAATTAATCTCGTACTTATAATGCTTTAGGGAATGCTTATTTTCGGTTAGATAGTACTGATAAAGCGAGGTAATGTTATTAAAAATCTCTGTAACTTAATCCAAAAAATGAGTTGGCATATAATGGACTGGGCCGTATATATTAAAAATAAAATCCATAGCTTTAAATTTAGATGTATAAAAAATGCATCTAAGTTAATCCAAGACAATGCGGGCCATATTATAACATTGGGCAGATTTATTTTGCAAAGTAATAATATGAAGAGGCCATAATTTGGTATAAAAAATCATTAGAGATTGATTCTAAAAATTATGAATATTCGTTTCAAATAGGGGGATGCTATCATCGTCTTCGTAAATATAATGAAGCAATTCAACAAATGCAGGATAGTTTACAAATATGTCCAAATAATGTGTAAATTCATTTTGCTTTAGGTTAGATTTATTCCGAAGTTAAAAATTTTCCATTGGCTTTTCAGAATTTGTAAAAAGCAAAAAAAATGTCTTGATGAGAACTAAAAGTACGTTTTTTTTCATTAAAAAACGGAAAAATACATCCGAGCAAAATTAAAAAAATTTTAAGAATAATCTGACTCATGGAAGGAAAAAATTAAAAATTGTTACTTGAAGGAGGAAGACCAAAAGGAGTATCAGATCATGAGGAAAAAATTTGAAGATAAATTTGTTAAGGTATTCAAAAATGATTAAAATAAAGACAGAAAAAAATAGATTTAACTGGAAAGCCAAGAGACACAACAATTTTTAAAGACAATGAAGTTGATTGGAGATGACAAGTATGAGCTTTCAAATATAGTGGAAATCACTAAAACTGTCAAATGCATGTACAATGACGATCGTAATAAATTTCACATTATTCCGAGATTGATTTGCCAA
>Ga0302268_1000854_pt1 | contig 18497 bp, 15 predicted proteins | sample III_Bog_E2_1_FD_194554 | JGI IMG/M metagenome (GOLD analysis project Ga0302268, IMG submission 194554) | Peat permafrost microbial communities from Stordalen Mire near Abisko, Sweden - III_Bog_E2_1 | ecosystem: Environmental > Terrestrial > Soil > Wetlands > Peat | place: Sweden: Abisko... | reverse complement strand
TGCCTCTTGTTTCTTACCTCTTACCACTTTAAGATCAAAGATCCAGGAGCCAAGACAATAGATCAAAGAACCAGGATTACTGAACGCAGGAAATGGAACGCAGAATGCGAAAGACGAAACACGGAACACAGTACGCTGAACGCGGATCTATTCAAACTCTTCAAACTCTTCAATGCTCTTCAAACTCTTCAAACTCTTCAAACTCTTCAAACTCTTTAAACTCTTCAAACTCTTTAAACTCTTTAAACTCTTCAAACTCTTCAAACTCTTTAAACTCTTCAAACTCTTCAAACTCTTCAAACTCTTCAAACTCTTCAAACTCTTCAATGCTCTTCAAACTCTTCAAACTCTTCAAACTCTTTAAACTCTTCAAATTCTTCAAACTATTCAAACTCTTCAAACTCTTCAAACTCTTCAAACTCTTCAAACTCTTTAAACTCTTCAAACTCTTCAAACTCTTCAAACTCTTCAAACTCTTCAAACTCTTCAAACTCTTCAAACTCTTCAAACTCTTCAAACTCTTCAAACTCTTCAAACTCTTCAAACTCTTCAATGCTCATTCCTCATTTCTTTTTTTATAAGATTTCAATCTCAAATGTAAAAAACAATATCTATATTTGCATGGAAATCGGATGAATATTCCTTTCAACAACAAATTTAATAAACGCGGAACACAGAACACGGAACATGGAACACGGAACACGGAACATGGAACACGGAACACGGAACACGGAACGCGGAACACGGAACACGGAACGCGGAACACGGAACACGGAACGCGGAACACGGAACGCGGAACACGGAACACGGAATAAAATAATTTAAATCATGCAAAAAGAAATATCACTATCTGAATTCCGCTATGGTGAGGATACAATGACCATAGGAAGGGCATTAAACTTAGCCCGCGGTCTCGAAAAAGGCATATTAACCAATGCCGTTCGTGCGAAAGTACAACTTAACCGCGAAGTGGTTGAAAGCATTGTGCATAACCAAAAAATTGTTTATGGTATCAATACGGGTTTTGGGCCGCTATGTACCACGTTGATCGGGGAAGATGATACAAAAAGACTTCAGTACAATCTGCTGATGAGCCACAGTGTCGGCGTTGGAAATTCAATTGATAAAGAAATAGCCTGCCTGATGATGATCTTAAAAGTACACGCACTTTGCAAAGGATATTCGGGTATCGCTGTTGAAACCATCGAACGTATCCTGTGGCATATTGAAAACGGAGTCATTCCGTGTGTACCCGAACAGGGTTCAGTAGGAGCTTCGGGCGATCTGGCACCCCTCTCCCATCTCTTTCTCCCCCTGATTGGATTGGGAAAAGTTTTGTACCGTGACCAGATGATGCCAACTACCGAAGTATTGGAGCTTCTTCATATGCAACCTGTCGAACTGGGGCCTAAAGAAGGATTGGCATTGATTAACGGAACACAGTTTATGAGTGCCCATGCAGTTCTTTTAGTGGAAAAATTCCAGAATTGCCTTGATCATGCTGATATCATTGCTGCCATAAACCACGAAGCAATGATGGGTTCTGTGAAATGCTTTGACGAAGAATTGCAGAATCTGAGGCCATACTCCGGCTGCATATATGTAGCCCGGCGTATGCGCGAATTGTTACGGGATTCTGAAATTGTCGTTTCACATAAAAATTGCCACCGCGTTCAGGATCCCTATTCACTTCGTTGCATACCACAGGTGCACGGTGCATCCCGCAATGCATGGCTTCATCTGAAGGAGACAATTCTGATAGAAATCAATTCGGTGACTGATAATCCTATTATCTTTTCAGAGGATAAAACTATTAGCGGTGGACTTTTCCACGGGCAACCCATAGCCATGCCCATTGATTATGCAGGATTAGCAGCTGCCGAACTGGGCAATATCTCCGATCGCCGCATCTATCTATCGATGATGGAAAGTGTTCCGGGTTTGCCAAAACTGCTCATGAGGCATACAGGCCTGAACTCAGGGTTTATGATCCTGCAATACACCACGGCAGCCCTGGTAAGCGAGAACAAGACTCTTTGTTTCCCTGCCAGTGCCGATAGCATTCCGACCTCTCTCGGCCAGGAAGACCATGTAAGCATGGGCTCTATTGGCGTCAGGAAAAGTCTTCGGATTGTTGACAACCTTGAAAAAATACTTGCCATCGAATTGCTGACTGCTGCCCAGGGTTTTGATTTCAGGAAACCGTTGAAATCAGGCATCCTATTAGAAGAAACCCATCGTTTAATACGTGAACACATCACCTTTGCCGAAACCGATCGTGTATTTTCCGACGATATTGAAAAAGCCATTGCTCTGATTCAATCAAAAGACATTATTAAAAATCTCCATCTTGTTGCCAATAAACATCAAATAGAATTTAAAAACGAAGATCATGAATTATTCGGAATTTATTGATACCTATGCTACTCATCCTCATTACAAGGCTCCAACAGGGAATCGGATCCATGCAAAGTCATGGCAGACCGAGGCTCCCTTACGGATGTTATTGAATAATTTAGATGCCGAAGTAGCCGAAGATCCCGCCAACCTGATTGTTTACGGAGGAACCGGACAGGCAGCCCGTAATCCTGAAGCGGTAAAAGAAATTATCCGCATCCTGCTGGAAATGGACGAATATCATTCCCTGTTGATACAATCGGGAAAACCCATCGGACTGGTTCGCTCCCACCCTCAGGCACCCCGAGTACTGATTGCAAACAGCAACCTGGTACCTGCCTGGGCCACCTGGGAACATTTTGAAGAATTGAAGGCAAGGGGGCTCATGATGTACGGTCAAATGACTGCCGGTAGCTGGATTTACATTGGTTCACAGGGTATTCTGCAGGGCACTTTCGAAACGTTTGTAGAATGTGGGCGCATGTACTTTAATGGAGATTTGGCCCATAGAATGATCGTTTCAGGAGGTATTGGAGGAATGAGCGGTGCACAACCCCTGGCAGCCACCATGGCAGGTGCCGTTTTCCTGGGCGTTGACGTTGATCCCCTCCGGATCAAAAAGCGACTCGATACCCGTTACCTGGACAAAATGACAGACGACTTCGACGAAGCAGTACAATGGATAGGTGATGCCAAAGAACAGGGAAACCCGTTATCAGTCGGATTAGTGGGTGATATAGGTGATACTCTTGAAAAATTATTGAATCGTAATATTATTCCTGATATACTTACCGACCAGACTTCGGCTCATGATCCGCTCAACGGCTATGTACCGAATGGAATGTCCCTGGCCACTGCACTTGAAATCCGAAAATCAAATCCTGTTACTTACAAAGAGCTTTCTCTGAAAAGCATGGCACGTCATGTGGGTTTTATGCTTGAAATGCAAAAGAGAGGCAGTATTACCTTCGACTATGGAAATAATCTGAGGGAGTTTGCACGCCAGGGTGGCGAAGAGCATGCATTCGATTATGATGGTTTTGTTCCGAAATTTATCCGTCCGCTCTTCTGTGATGGCAAAGGTCCGTTCCGTTGGGTAGCCCTTTCGGGCGATCCTGAAGATATATTCACTACCGACCGGGCCTTAATGGAATTATTCCCCGAAAACGCGAATTTGAAGAAATGGCTTACCGAAGCCGAACAAAAAGTAGCTTTTCAGGGTTTACCCAGCAGGATATGCTGGCTGGGAATGGGGGAACGTGAAAAGGCAGGACTGCTGTTCAACCAACTGGTGAAAGAGGGCAAAGTGAAAGCCCCAATCGTCATTGGGCGCGATCATCTCGATTGCGGATCGGTGGCCTCACCCAACCGCGAAACCGAAGGTATGTTGGATGGTTCGGATGCTGTGTCCGACTGGCCGTTACTCAACCTAATGGCCAATACCGGTGGCGGTGCTACCTGGGTATCTTTCCATCACGGTGGTGGCGTAGGTATCGGGTATTCACAACATGCAGGAATGGTGATTGTAGCCGATGGAACCGAAAGGGCCGCTGAATGTATCAGCCGTGTGCTCTATAACGACCCCGCCACTGGTATTTACCGGCATGCCGATGCAGGCTATGAAACAGCTATCGAAAACAGGAAAAAGTTCGGTATGAATTTCTAGTATACATAACCACAATTAGACAAAAAACAATTAACCACAAAGGACACAATAGAAACACACAAAATATTAACCACTAAATATAAAATACTGAATCACAAAATACTGAAACACAATAGGCTAATGAGGACAAAATAGGTAGGTCACAATAGGTATTAAAGATTAGCCTTTTAGTTATCTGCTTTAGGTTGATATCTTAAAATACAAAAGAAGATAGTCCACTGATTACACTGATTTACACAGATTTTTTTAGTATAAGAAATTATAAAGAATAAATTACAAATAACTATTGTGCTCTATTGTGACTACTGTAGTTAATTTGTCTTCAATTGTAAATTATAAGTAATAGGAAATAAATAATGTCCTATAATATTTAATAAAACTTGTACCAATCATAGCTCTATCATACTCTCCCGATAGCTATCGGGATTGGAGTAGTTTGTGTAAAAATAAAATTTAAAAAGTCAAATGTTTTCATATTGAAATTTAAAGTAGAAATAAGGTAATAAGGTTTGATCAAAGTTGTATTATTTTCTATGAAGGTTGATAAATTAAAATAAGGTTTTTCCCTACAAAAACCTTATTTTCAGGTATTAAACCTTAATAGAAAACCTGTACCCAAACAAACCAAACCTTATTCCCTTCTATTTAAAAAAGCAGATTAACTTTCAAATCGTAAGTATTCAGTTCAACTGCATTTCATTTTACACATTTCTGAGAGGACAGGGAAAGAGGTTTGATTTATATAATAAATAAAATATGACATTATATAGTTCCACTTACTTAAATGAATAAATTGTAAATAACTATTGTGCTCTATTGTGTCTACTGTGGTTAATTTGTCTTCAATAGTAAATTATAAATAAATAAATTGCAAATAACTATTGTGTCCTATTGTGTCTACTGTGGTTAATTTGTCTTAAATGGTAAATGAAGATAGTCCACTGATTACGCTGATTTACACAGATTATTTTTACATAAAAAATTAAAATAAATAAATTACAAATAACTATTGTGTCTACTGTGGTTAATTTGTCTTCAATTATACATTCTTCATGAAGCTTACCGGACCATTTAAACAATTGCTTACTATGGATCATTTGCCCGCTAAAGGGCCTTTGTCCGATGAACAACTGGAGATCATTCCTGACGCAGGAATCCTTCACAGCAAAGGAAAAATCATAGCAACGGGCAACTTTGAACTGTTGAAAAAACAGTTCCATTCAACGGATATCGACTGGCTCGAAGGCGATTACGTCGGTCTGCCGGGAATGATTGATGTCCATACCCATAGTTGCTGGGCAGGTTCACGTGCCAACGATTATGCCTTGCGCCTGTTAGGAAAAACCTATCTCGAAATAGCAGCTATGGGTGGAGGAATATGGGATACAGTCATAAAAACCCGTGAAGCTACACTCGAAGAGTTGTCAGAGATTATCGAACAACGGGCATACAAAGCTCTTAAACTGGGCACTACTACCATGGAAGTGAAAAGCGGTTATGGGCTTACATTCGATCAGGAATTGAAGATTCTCGAAGCAATATCATTTGCAAATAAAAGATCTGTGTCCGACTTAGTTTCCACCTGTCTGGCAGCACATATCCTTCCAAAAGATTTTAAGGGAACCGAAATGGATTACCTGAATTCTATTTCAGATAAACTTCTCCCTGTATTAAAGGAAAAGAAACTTACTTCGAGAGTAGATATTTTTGTTGAGAAAAGTGCATTCTCTGTTTCGGCTGCAAAAATCTATCTTGCAAAAGCAAAAGAGATGGGTTTTGAACTTGTACTACATGGCGATCAGTTTAGTGTCGGTGCAGCGGACTTAGCCAATGAAGCGGGTGCCATCAGTATAGATCATCTCGAAGCTGCCGGTGATCAGGAGATTGCTATTCTTGCAAAAGGGAATGTCATACCGGTTGTTCTGCCCGGTGCATCGCTTGGCCTGGGTGAACCTTTTGCCCCTGCCCGCAAACTTCTCGACGCCGGAACTTCATTAGTGATTGCTTCCGACTGGAATCCGGGCTCTGCTCCTATGGGAAATTTGCTGGTGGAAGCTGCCATACTGGGCGCTATGGAAAAACTGACAATGTCCGAAGTATGGGCTGCACTCACCTGCAGGGCTGCAAATGCATTAAGAAAAACTGACAGGGGAATTCTGAAACAAGGTTATTTAGCTGATGTAGTGGCATTCAAAACAAATGATTATAAAGAGATATTGTATCAACAAGGACAACTAAGAGCCGGAATGGTTTGGAAAAACGGTGAAATAGTAAATTAATGTGTTGGATGATGTGATGATGTGATGATGTGTTGATTAGTTGATGTGTTAATGTGATGATAAGTTGATGTTATGGTGTATTGATGAGATGATGTTGAAGTAAAAATACGCCAATGTTCTTCAACCGATAAAAGAAAATTAAACATATTAAATATTTTACAATTTAGTATGCGAAACAGTATTTTATTGGATATTATCCCATCAAATAAATATTTTGAATAAAAGGAATCATAGTTATTTGATGATCTATTTGTTAATCAACAAAAGCTTAAATTTCAGTATCATATATTTATTCATTATTCATTATTCATTATTAATTACTTACTTACTTAAGTACTAGAAAAAATAGATTGTCCTATTAATTTAAATTTAAAATGAGAAATTTAATTGTTCCAATTACTTAGTTACTTCCAAGACTTAAATTAATGCGTTATTTAGCGATTAACATAACAATTAATACAATGAGAATATGAACAGAATTATTGAATGTGTTCCCAACTTTAGTGAAGGGAATAATATGGATATCATTAACCGGATTGCTCATGAAATAAAATCGGTAGAGGGTGTTAAACTAATTGATATTGATCCCGGTAAAGCTACCAACCGTACTGTGATGACATTTGTCGGTACTCCTGATGAAGTGTGTGAAGCAGCTTTTCGTGCTGTAAAGAAAGCATCCGAACTTATTGACATGAGGATACACAAAGGTGAACATCCCCGTTTTGGTGCAACCGATGTGCTACCGCTGATACCTGTAAAAGGTATTACGATGGAGGAAACAGTGGAATATGCCCGCAAGCTGGGAAAACGTATTGGTGATGAATTAGGTATTCCAATCTATTTTTACGAATTTGCCGCCACCGAAGAGAAAAGGCGAAACCTGGCCAACTGCCGTGCCGGAGAATATGAAGGATTACAACAAAAAATAATGGATCCGGCCTGGAAACCTGACGCCGGAGCAACCGGATATAACGATATTGTCTGCAAATCGGGTGCCATAGCCCTGAGTGCACGTAATTTCCTGATAGCCTACAATGTAAACCTGAACACTACTTCTACCCGTTGGGCAAACTCGATTGCCTATGATATCCGTGAAAAAGGAAGGGTGAAACGCGAAGGGAATCAGTTGACAGGAAAAATAATAAAAGATGAAAAAGGGAATAAAGTATTTACACCCGGACTTCTGAAAGGAGTCAAAGGAATCGGCTGGTATATTGAGGAATATGGCATTGCCCAGCTATCGTTCAATATAACCGACATTACCGTGGTTTCAATGCATCAGGTTTTTGAACTGGCATGCGAACGTGCAGCTATCCGTGGAATAAGGGTTACCGGTTCCGAACTGGTAGGAGTAATTCCTTTAAAAGCGATGCTTGATGCGGGAAAGTACTTTCTTCATAAACAAAAACGGTCAACCGGAATTTCAGATGAAGAAATCATTAAAATTGCCATCAAGTCATTAGGCCTGGATGAACTGGCTCCTTTTGATCCGAAAAAGAAGATTATTGAATACCTGATGGAAGACCCATCCGAAAAGAAACTGATCGATCTGACCGTTAAACAGTTTACACAGGAAACTGCTTCCGAATCGGCAGCACCGGGTGGTGGTTCTGTAGCCGCCTGCATGGGTGCAATGGGAGCTGCTTTAGGAGCAATGGTAGCTAACCTTTCGGCTCACAAGAAAGGCTGGGAGGACCGTTGGGAAGAGTTCTCCGGTTGGGCGGATAAAGGGAAAACCTGTCAGGATGAATTACTCCGACTGATTGACCTGGATACGCAGGCATTTAACCGTATCATGGATGCAATCGGGCTTCCTCAGAAAAATGAAGAGGATAAACTGAAACGCAAAGAAGCTATCCAACAAGCTACCCGGCATGCCATGGAAATTCCGTTTCGCGTCATGCAGGTAAGCTACGAATCGATGGAAGTATTGATGGCCATGGCTAAAACCGGCAATCCGAATTCAGTGTCGGATGCCGGTGTCGGAGCCCTGGCAGCCCGTTCAGCGGTATTGGGAGCCGCACTGAATGTCCGTATTAATGCCGGCAGCTTTGAAGATAAAGACTATGCCACCCAACTGCTCAAAAAAGTCAGTCTGTTGGAACAGCTCACCATCGAACTGGAAAGCAGGATATTGGAAATAGTAAATGGGAAGATCACCTGAATATAGTAACCAGAGTCTGGAATAAGTATTTTCCCATAAATTCACTCAGATTGCTTGTTGTTAATGATTTAAATAAGGGAGTAAAGGCATGTCACAATATTGTTAGGTGCTACTATGGAAAAAATAGTTAGTAAGTCACTTTCTTCTATAAATATTTTTTATATGATTTTAGCAAAGTGTCCTAAGATTAAAGAATCTCTTAAATCTGAAGGATTTAAATGTGACTAGCCATATATGAAATGTATGGTGAAAATGAAAAGAACATGAACCTAACCCCGATAGGGGTTGAATAGAATTAAATAAAACCTTAATAATTATTGAAAGTGTATTTGATTGAAAATGAAAAGAAATATTAGTTCTTGTTATTCAGGACATCGTGGTTGATGAATTGCTACATTCATAGTCCATGCATTTCATACATATTAATCATATTCAATTCCTTCGGAATTATTATACTGAAATAACATAATTAATTCTTTGAAACTTTAGGAGCTTTTGAGGAGATATATTAATATAATAATCAATTAGATACGAATGTTATAAGTATCTAAAAGAATAGAATTAAGGTTCTTAGAAGTTTCACTAAGAACATCATTTACCTTTTCTTACTATAAACATTGAATTATAAGTTAAACATACTTTCAACTTCTTTTAATTTCAACATTATGGAATCAGGCAAAGGAGATTTTATGGTCAGCAAAAAGACAGTCATCGCCTATCTTTTCATGTTGACATTTCATGTGGCACATGTTTTCGAAGAAACATGGGGAAGATTCTGGATGTTGGATCATGTAGGGCTTGGGTTATATCTTATAATTAACTGGTTTCTTTTCTGTATTCCGGTAGTGTTGTTCTATTTTGTATTAAACAATAAAAAATGGGCATACAAACTCAGTATAGTTTACGCTGCCTTTATGGCTCTTCAGGGCTTAGGTCACAACATTGCAGCCATTATCACCGGCAGGTATTTCGATGGCTTTGCGGGTGGTTATACAGGCATTGGTTTGTTTATCGTTGGCCTTTTTTTAATTTATTACCTTTTGAAAGAAATTAAAACGAAATAAAGGAGGGTAATAAGAATAGAAAAGCCAGTTTATTTGTACAAGTAATAAGAATTAATTATTGATATGTTTGTTAAATATATAATACACGCTTTTATTGTATTAATTTTATTATTGACCCCCAAACCCCCAAAGGGGGCTTTAAGACGCAGTATTTGAGAATTTCATAATTGTAAATCGCTGATGAAATTGCACTCTTAAGCCCCCGTTGGGGGTTTGGGGGTCTGAAATCAAAATAGTTTAATAAATTCTTTGAATTACTTTTATCTATTTGAAATTGAAAAGTTAAATATTTAAATTGGAGAATATGAAACTATTAGATCAGAAGAATAATAAAGGAAAGGTTGAAATTATTCCGGAAAAGGAAAAAGTCAACCTAAAATCAGCCTATAAACTCAGAAAGAATTGGGAAATTGCTTTCAAACGAATGAGAAAGGAAAACGAAGATAGATTGCTTATTGATGATTTTTTTGAAAATGAGATATTAGAAGATTCAGATTTCCTGACTCCATAATAGATATCTAAAAGTTACGATGTCTATATTGTAAATTTGACTGTCGCACATTTCGTAAATTTTTCTTATTTTATCCGTTTTTTTTTGATATTTAGAAGGATTAAAATAAGTTTGCTGGGTATTCAAATTAATTACGATAACTAAATTTTCGGATAGTCAGGAAGTCTGAATTCATCTTATTTTCAAAACCTTTCCGATAAATCGGAATGTACCATATTTTTGTCTTTGCATCTTTAATAGAAAACCAAACGTCCCCAAACCCACCCTTATTCGCTTATTTTTAAACAAATCAACACTCATAGCAGAATTAAATAACGACAACTAAATTTGTGATAAGTCTGGAAGTCTGAGATTTGTGAAATGATTAAAATTGTATATAGTTCTACTTTACCAGATTAAAAAATTAACCAAACAGACACAATTCCAAAATCGGAATCCGCGATAGTCACAATAGATTGACTTAATTTACTAATTTCATTTAGCTTAAAATTTTTAATACCATTAGGTATTTATCTATTGTGTTCTTTTAATTTGTTTTTGTGTATTGTGGTTCTATATTTTATTTTGTCCATTTATCTTTATTTTGTTTTTCCTATTGTGTTCTTCTATTGTGTACTATGTGTCTATTGTGGTTATATATTTTGTGGTTATGTATTTTGTTTTCTCTTGTGGTTAACTGTTTTTTAGTAAAGTAGAACCAGTATTTCATAAAAAAACAGCAACCCATTACCGGATTGCTGTTTTTTTTATCTTTTAAAACTCAGATTATGGTACGTAAACTTCCAACATAGTAACTTCTCCATCAGTCAATAAAGTCAATTCATCAATACTGGCCGGGATAAGGATCGTATCCCCTTTGCTTACTTCTGTTATATTTCCTTCAAATTCGATGGTAAAATTTCCTTCCAGGCACATATACGCCACAAACGAATCAATCTTCGCATATTGACGGTCAATCTGTTTATCGAAGCGCAGCAAATTAGTAGTGAAATAGTCACAGGTAATAAGCGGGGTTGTTTCATTCAATAAGGGAGTGTAAATGGTCTTTGGCTGTTTCGATGCCTCAAAGTTAATGACATCCAATGCCTCTTCAGTATGCAGTTCGCGTTCATTGCCGTTATCATCCTTCCGTTTATAATCGTAAATACGGTAGGTAATGTCGCTGCTCTGCTGGATTTCGGCCACTACCACCCCTTTTCCGATGGCGTGTACCCGACCTGCAGGAATAAAGAATACATCCCCTTTTGATACCTTCACTTTATGCAATAAGTCCTCCACCCTGTCTTCAGCCATTGCCTTCAGATATGTTTCTCGTGAGCATTCATCAGTGAAACCGATAATCAGTTCCGATCCCGGATCAGCATCCACCACATACCACATTTCTGTTTTTCCGAACGAATTATGACGTTTTGCCGCAACCTCATCATTCGGGTGAACCTGTATGGAAAGGTTTTCATTGGCATCAATCAGCTTAAAAAGCAATGGAAAAGACAAACCGAATTCATCATATATCGTGTCGCCAATCAATTCTCCCATGTAGATTTCTATCAATTCCGTGAGATTATTTCCTGCCAGGAAACCATTGGTCACCACCGATTCATCGCCTTCATATCCTGACAATTCCCAGCTTTCGCCCAGTTTATCGGTCTCTGCCGGTTTATTAAACAAACTTTTTAGTTTGGTTCCGCCCCATATTTTATCTTTGAGAATCGGACTGAATTTTAAAGGATATAGCATATTAGTTGGTAGTTAGTAGTGATTAGTGTTTAGTAGGTAGTGATTAGTAGGTAGTATTTTAGTACTTAGTGGTCAATAAAAAAAACAAATAAACAATTAACAATATCCATATAAAGAATAGTACTAATTACTTATCGTTAATCGTTAATCGTTAATCGTTAATCACTTATCGTTAATCGTTAATCACTTATCGTTAATCGTTAATCACTTATCGTTAATCGTTAATCACTTATCGTTAATCGTTAATCGTTAATCACTTATCGTTAATCACTTATCGTTAATCGTTAATCACTTATCGTTAATCGTTAATCACTTATCGTTAATCGTTAATCGTTAATCACTTATCGTTAATCACTAAAGTTGTTCTTCGTTTACACGCTGTGCATAATTCAATTCCCAGGCCCACGCACTTCGAAGAGTTTCTTCCAGTGTTTCGGTAGCTGTCCAGCCTAATTCATTGTTTGCATAACTTGGATCGGCCCATACCTTTTCAATATCACCTTCCCTGCGGGCAACAATTTTAAAGGGTACATCGACGGAATTCACTTTTTCAAAAGTCTTAATGATTTCAAAAACTGATACACCACGTCCGGTTCCTAAATTAAAAGTTTCCACATCACTTTTGGTTTGATTATTCAACATACGTTGAACTGCAATAACATGGGCTTTTGCTAAATCTACTACATGAATATAATCACGGATACACGAACCATCGGGCGTATTATAATCATCTCCAAAAACATTTAATTGTTTCCGGATTCCTAAAGCCGTTTGAGTTACATATGGCAACAAATTGTTCGGTATTCCATTCGGTAATTCACCTATTTCGGCTGAAGAGTGTGCTCCAATCGGATTAAAATACCGTAGGATGATACTTTGATAACAATGATTGGCATAAATTGTATCCCGGATTATTTCTTCACAGATTTGTTTTGTATTTCCATAAGGCGACAAAGCCGGTTTGATAGGTGCGTCTTCAGTAACAGGTAAAATATCAGGTTGACCGTAAACTGTACACGATGATGAAAAAACTATATTTTTCACTTTGTGAATAGGCATCAATTGCAACAAATTAATAAGAGATACCAGGTTATTCCTGTAATACAACAACGGTTTTTCTACTGATTCACCAACAGCTTTACTGGCTGCAAAATGTATAATAGCCTCAATATCATCGTATTTTTCAAACATTCGATCCATGCTGACATAATCAACACAATCTACATTCTCATACATTGGACGAATACCGGTAATTTTTTCAATGCCGTTTAACACATCAATATTGGAATTGGATAAATTGTCAACAATCACCACTTCAAAACCTTTATTCTGCAATTCGACCACTGTATGCGAACCTATGTAACCCGTTCCACCTGTTACTAAAATCTTTGCCATAAACTTTTTTGTTTATTATTTGAATAATTTTTCCGGATACACACCTTTACGAATCAACTCATTAATTTTAAGTACAACCTGGGGACGATCTTCAGCATAAGTAACTCCAAACCATTTTGAAGGTGTATCGAGCACTTTACATGTTGCAATCTTTTCAACTATTAAATTGTTTACTGCTAATGGTATGTAGAATTCCGACTTCAACTTTTGTCCTTCTTCAGCCAGGAATTTTTTAAAATATTTCTCAGAATAATCAAAATAATCAGGCGTAAATCCCCACATATTCATTGACACAGGAGTATTTGCAGGAATGGCTACCTCTTTTTTATTTTCATCCAGGTAATTAATTGTACCGCCTTTTTCTTCGATAGAAGTACGTTCCACTACATTTTGTAAGAGTCCGTTTTCATCAACAACGCAAACACCACGACTGACTGCTCCGCTTTCGGACAATGTATTTCCGACATGATAACCTACCATACAATACTCATTTTTCTTACCTTCCACTCCTCTGAGGAAATCAGCCAGAACAGCAAACGATTCCTGACCGTAAAAATCATCGGCGTTAATAACAGCAAATGGTTCATGAATCACATCTTTCCCCATAAGAACAGCGTGATTTGTTCCCCATGGTTTCTCACGTTCAGGGATATACGTGGATCCTTCAGGGACATTACTTATTTCCTGAAATACGAGTTCAGTATCGATTAAATCTTTAAATTTATCAATTACTACTGTCTTAAAATCTTTCTCAAAACTTTGACGGATTACAAAGACTATCTTACCGAATCCGGCCTTCATGGCATCATAAATTGAATAATCCATAATGGTTTCACCATTGGGACCGAGTCCGTCTAATTGTTTCAAACCGCCGTAACGACTCCCCATTCCTGCTGCCAGTACAAATAAAGTTGGTTTCATATATATATTTTTAGATTAAGAGCCGCAAAGTTAATTATTTGTTTTGAATTGGAGAACAATTCAACCATCATTTATGAACAATTATCTATCAATATAAAATCCAAATCCCGATAGACTCACTTTTATATTATTGTAGAAATCTTAACTTATTTTGGTCTTGGGTTAAATGCTCAAAAACTCTACCTTTGCAGAAAGTGATGAAGTATATGTTACAAAAAAAACAAAGTCGACGGAGGATTTCTATAAATTACCTTTTCTTTCTGATTGAAATAAGTGTATTAATGCTTATCGGATTTATATTCTTCAATTTAAATCATACCAAAATTATAAGATCGAAAGATTTTTATGAATGCGATCATGTACATTTTGCCAATGCACCTATAACTCCCAGCGATAAATTAAACGATGCAAATGTTATTCATTTGATACATGCCCAGAAAAACGGGTTAAAGAAACCTTTTACTACTACCGAAGATTTTTTCTCAAAGATTGACAGCCTGAAACGCAATTCAATTTTAATAGAAGTTACCGATAATAAATTTTACCAGCTTAAATCACTTACCAATTCCGAACCCTACCTGATTCCGGAGGCTGTAGACATGTTGAATGAGATTGGTTACAGGTTTCAGAAACGTCTGAGAGAAAAAAAATATCCTAATTATCGTTTCCGGATTACCTCACTTCTCAGGACGGAAGAGACCCAGAATAGCCTGAGCCATCATAACGGGAATGCCACACTTCATTCGGCACATTTGTATGGCACTACAGTTGATATTTCGTATAAAAATTTCTATAACACTGAGAAAGATACTGTTGAAAGCAGCTACGAAGCTGTACAAACGCTCACCAAAGTCCTGATTGAGATGCGCGAGGAATGCAAATTTCTGGCAGTCCGCGAACGCCATCAATCCTGTTTTCATATCACCGTTGTGGTCTGCCTGCCTAAGTCCGATAAAAATAAACATCATTTTTGGTGGAAAATGGATTAAAAAATGAAAATTTGATTAACTTTGCAGCCGTTTTGAATAGCACTTGACATTTTAATACCATATTTTTGACTTCGTAGCTCAGTTGGTAGAGCAATAGACTCTTAATCTGTGGGTCGAGGGTTCGAACCCCTCCGGGGTCACTTTTAAATTCAAAACGAAAAGCTACTTAACTATATATCAGTTAAGTAGCTTTTTTTGTGTATTATTTTTGTCCACAAAATGTCCATATGTTCAAATACTGACTATTTTAAGCCGTTTTATATCTAATTCTTTATAATGAATCAGACCATAGAAATGAAGCAAATTGTTAGAAGTCATTTCTTCTTCTAATTTTGAACTATTAAATTCAGTTCACAGTGCAACAAATGCAAATTCAAATTCAACTTCATTACTCCAATCAATAAAGATTCTATTTATTTCTACGTTTCCATATTCAGAGCAAATAAAAAGAACTGAATTGTCATTTTTATATCATCGAGTGTCTAATACTCTGTAGAATGTTCTTTTATCAGAAAAGTACAATTCGTTTTGTAGTTTATAAAAGAATAATAATAAAACCTGATGTGGAGAAAATGAGATGCAAATAAGGACAAAAGCAACATATATAAATAATCAGGTGAACGATTAAAATCAGGGGAGTACATCCTCAGGGCATCCGGCATACAAAGAATAGTGAACAAAAGTCGAAAAGAGTAAAGATTAAATTAAATTTAGGGAATGAGATGCTTTTCGTTTATAGTTGTGAAATTATTAATACATTTGTACTCAGTTCATTGGGCATAACCGTACAACCGTATACAAAAATACAGCAAAAAAAATACAGCCATAATCTATGAGACTTAAATCCGAACACATTGTATAATTTTCGTAACAAAAGTACAATATTATCTTAATTCTACAAATTATTGCCTCTATTATTTTAATTTATATGAAAATTTATTTTTATTGGTAAATAGTGTCTTCTAAACTTAAAGGAGTTACTATAGAGTTGGAAAGAGGGTAAAAAGTGAGTAAACCAGATAAATAAGCAACATGAATTGGTTAATTGGTTAAATATGTGATTGGTTGAAGCGTCCCGTGTTCCGCCTTTTGGGTTGATGATTCTGAGTATTAGTTAAATGGTTGATTTGTTAATTTAATGATAAAACGCCTCAGCTACTAAGCAATTGTATATCGTAAATCAATGTGGTTTAGTTACTGTTTTTCTTTTCAGATAAATCGGAAAAGGGTGCATTCAAGCATTATCATTAATTAAATGACATTAATTATTAATTACTTATAAGGAACTACGTTTCCATAAAAAAAAACTCATCCCCTGATATAAATCATGAGATGAGTTTATTTAGTATAGTGAACGTGATTATTTTAATTGAGCTGGACTTTAACCCTCTTTTACGTAATGGATTTGCACAAGTCCTTTGTTGTAGGTTTTCGAACTGATAAGTTTTAATTTCAAATCGGGTCTGTCGCTTTTGAAAAGTGAAATGCCATTGCCCAACAAGACAGGGACAATAGAGATATAGAATTCATCAATCAGATTGTCTTTCAACAATTCATTGGCCACTTCTGCCCCACCATCGACATAAATGCTTTTTCCTTTTTTACTTTTCAATTCAAGTACAAGTTCTTTCAGATTGCCTGAATAAAATTTAGTTGAACCTACTGCCGGTTTTGGAGTACGGGTAATAATATAGAGATTTTTGTTGGTATGCGGATATTCCAACCCCATGGATAACACTTTATCATATGATTTCCGTCCTACAATGACAGTGTCGACAGTATTCACAAAATCGGTGTAACTATAGTCCTGGTCTTTTTGTTCTACCAGAGATAAAAATTCCAATCCATTGTCAGGAGTTGCAATATACCCATCCAAACTCATGGCTATATAAAGTATTACTTTTCGTTGAGAATTCATTTGTACAAGTGTTTTGATGTGAATAGGCTGTAAAAGTAATAATAGTTTGCAAATTAACAAGCTTTAAAATAAAACAATTTAAAAAATGCAATAAACCACAAGTGAAAACAATAAAAAACAAAATACATAACCACACGAGTACATAATAGGAATCACAAAAAACACAAAACACATAACCACAGTAGACACAATAGGTCACAATAGAAAACACAAAAAACACAATAGGAAAAACAAAAGAAAAAAAATACATACCCTCAAAAGTCACAAAAAAGGACACAATAGAAAATATCTGACGATCTTTGAAATGCAATATTTCTATAGTGAACTATTGTGGTTATTTTGTATTCAATTGTCAATGAATAAATTGTAGATATCTTATTTGTCTATTTACTATTTTTTAATCCGGTAAAGTAGAAGGATTAAGATTATTAAATCAGTATTCATTTAATTTTCTGTCGGTTGTTCATTCAGGGTAATTTTCGGTTTTGGTGCCGGGGACACTTTTTTCTTTTTTTTACGTGGAACATAAGCACCCGGTAAAATTACGTCAATCAGATGTTTGCCAACCAGACCCAGTTTAACGGCACAACCCAGTGAACAGAAACTGAGAATAATAGTAAAGAGGGTATAAGTACTTGGAATAAAGAATATTAATTGTACAAATGAAAGGACTAAAATTGTTGAACTTAAAATTATTTTAGCTCGCAACATAGGTGTTCTCAATGTTTTGAACCGGGTAATTCCGTCAATCAATCCGGAAATAAATGAAAGAATTAATGTGAAAGGTAAGGCAACTATAGCGAAATTGATGACTGAATGAACAATTGTCTGGTGGAAAAAAGGAAATACAAAATGAAACAGGATCAGTATAGGAGTTAACGCTACAAATGTTTGGGACATATGTATTGCTATCGGATGAATATCCAATGCCAAAATAAACAACCGATTGGGAGATACTTTTTCCCGGTAGGGTTCAAATACATTTCTGGGTAATCCGCAAGCAGGGCAAACATCCCCCAGATCACTTGCCTTCATAACATACCCACAAGGACGACAGCGTACTAATTCTTCATCTATCATATTCGTATAAATTTAATTTGTTTTTATGCTACAAATATAAACACTAATTAATAACGAACAATGATAAATGATGATTTTTTTTGTTTTTGTTCCGGTTGGGGGTATTGAGTTGAGTAAGTTGATTGAGTTGATTGAGTTGAGTAAGTTAAGTAAGTTGAGTAAGTTGAGTAAGTTAAGTAAGTTGATTGAGTTGAGTAAGTTGAGTAAGTTGAGTAAGTTGAGTAAGTTGAGTAAGTTAAGTAAGTTGAGTAAGTTGATTGAATTGAGTAAGTTGAGTAAGTTGATTGAGTTGAATGAATTGTTTAAAGGATCAATCAACTATTAACCAACAAAAAAAACTGTCATAACGCGGAACGCGGAACACGCAACGCGGAAC
>Ga0302268_1000849_pt1 | contig 18577 bp, 9 predicted proteins | sample III_Bog_E2_1_FD_194554 | JGI IMG/M metagenome (GOLD analysis project Ga0302268, IMG submission 194554) | Peat permafrost microbial communities from Stordalen Mire near Abisko, Sweden - III_Bog_E2_1 | ecosystem: Environmental > Terrestrial > Soil > Wetlands > Peat | place: Sweden: Abisko... | reverse complement strand
AAATACAATGCTGAGGAACAGAATAATCTCCTCTACAAGATATTCTCGGATACACCTTGGCTAACTTATCGGGCAGGCTTTCCTCAATTGTATCATCATCTCAAGGGTACGTATGTCACCGACACTGGATGGGGTTGCATGATTAGAGTTGGACAGATGGCCTTCGCATAAATGCTTAGAGAACATTTACAGATTATGACTCAAGATAAAATGACTGAAGTAATCAATTTTTTTAATGACTGCGACAAGACACAGCCGTTTTCGATTCATAATATTAGTAAAATTGCAAGGAAGGAGTATGGAATACTGCCCGGTGATTGGTATAATCCCTCCCAAATATCACTGATTCTGTCAACTTTGAATCAATCTTATTTGGAAAACAAGATTAATCTCAGTTTTTTAATATTTAATAGCGGCAACCTTTTTTTCGACCAGATAATAGAAGTAATGATGAATGGAAAAGGAGTTACTTACTGTAATTGCCCTGCTGTTAAGAAGCAGTTAATTTGTGATAAGTGCAACAACAGTGAGAGATCCATTGGTTTAGTTTTATTAACAAGAATCGGCTTAGATAGCCCTGAAGAAAAATATCTGCATGTTCTTGGAGAAATGATGAAATTTAAACAATTCAAGGGAGTAATCGGAGGAAAGCCTGGAAAAGCTTTATACTTTTTGGGTCTACATAATGAAAGCTCCTTTATCTATTTAGACCCACATTATGTGCAAACAGCAAATGGTGATATCCATCAAATCAAGCAAAGTTATTTTTGTGGATCTTTCCGAACCTGCAAAGCCAAAAATATTGACCCTTCTGTTGGTATAAGCTACTATTTGAGAAATTTAACTGAGTTAAACCAATTTTACGCCGAAATAATAAAACTACGCGAGACTTATCAAGATGATTTCTTCATTTGGGCAAGTAATGAAACTCCTAGCTATTTAACTAAGAGCATCCGCATTTCCAAATGTTTTTAGGTCGAGGAAGATCACTATCAATCTCTTTGAATGTTCAATTTTATCAATTTAAACATGATAATTATGCTTTATTAACTAAAATACTAAATCTTTAATATTATTCCCATGTCTAAAGTAATTAATTCGTTCAAAATATTGAATTCATTATTATGTTCTAAAAGATAAAATAGGAAGACATAACAATATTTTCTTCAATTAATTAAAAAAAACATTCTATGGCATTGGATAATCGTTTAAAGATGAAGTTCATGAACAAGGTTTATATCTCCATTTCAAATAAATAAAAAGTAATGATCTATTAATCTGCATGAAAAATCAGTTATATATAATCAGTTGATTACTATTAGATTATTTATTTTGTAATAGTTAAAGTCTGAATGATAAAGCAATGGTATGAGAATAGTGGATATATTATGATCGTTATGAGTCTATTTAAAATCAAATAATTTAAATGTCCCACCCAAAAATAACCAGCACCAGCAACATCAGAAATGCATTTAAAGTCAATAGCCAGAACAGTCTGATGGCTACACTAGATAAAAAACGACAGGAAAGATCAAAAGATAAAGACAAGTACAAATTACATAAGGTAGGGCAAAGTTTATGAACTTACTCGAAAATGGAGATCAGATTTAATCCAAAGGAGCTGCACTTATCAACTTTCGCAATATCAAAAACACTCAGAAGCCAAGCAAAGAAGGTACTCAACACAAAATTAAATCCAAACCATCATTAATATAGCCTTTGGGTGGTCATAAAATTCATACAAATCATCAAAATATGCCTCTGAGTCGCAAGCAGAATTTAATTGAAGTAGTTAAAGATAGGTCCCTTTCCCGCAAGAAGAGAGAAGAGGATATGAACAATAATCAAGTCAAAAAAACAAGCAGAGTTACAGTAAATAATTATGACTTTGACGATTTCGGATGCAGTGAAGAATTAGTGTACAAGATATAGCCTAAAACATAAAAAAAATTAATTTCACAAGGTTTAACTGACAAAAAAATATCGGACAAATCTTTAAAACCAGCAGCAAAATTATCCAATTCTAATATCATTGATTTGCAGCAATAATTGCTGGAATTTGACGCCCAATGTTTGGAGATAAATACTATTACACAGACTGAGTCAGTGAGTTTTCTGGATGGGCGAAATTTATGCTATATGATAGATTCGCAATATATAGAAAGAAGACAGAAAAATTTAAATTGGACGATGAGGGCCATCCTAATGGATTGGATGATGCATATATCTTACGAATTTAGACTCAAGAGATAGGTAAAACTTCAATTATGTAGACCCTACACATAGCACTGAGCTTGGTTGATAATTTTTTTCAATCTACATCCAACCTTGCCAAAGCAGATTTTCAACTAACTGGAGCAGCTTCTCTCTTCATTGCTGCTAAACTGTAATAATTTGAACCTCTCTCATCAAAGTAGTTTGCCAAATCAACCAAAGATCGTTATAATGCATAAGAGATAAAAATTATGGAGACTAAGATATGCAAGGTAATTTAGTAATAATTCAGTGTCTAAAATACAACTTGAATCCTCCTACTATCAATATGTGGGCTAATAAAATAATGCAACAATGGGATCTATTCCTGGAAGGTACAACTGTACTCCAATAGCCCTTCTTTCAAAATCATTAACCTCTCTTTTTTAAAAAGATTGATGAGGACTCTTATAAGAACTATCGTCAAATGATGCAGATACTTGACTGCGCCATCCTAGATATTCAAACAGTTCAGTATAAACCAAAAATGTTAGTTTGTTCCCTGCTCTACCTCGTTCTAGGTACATATTTTTTGATAAAGGCAAATAATCCAACGAATTTAGTAAGAAGAAGATAGTCAATGAATTTCCTCGCACTTCTCTTTTTTTCTTAGAAGAAAATGACTATAATAGTATGTTCCGCTACTTCTTGGAACAGAGTTTCGGATTGCAGATGTACGAATTGCTGCCCAGCGTACAATACCTGTCGACCTATTTTTTGCTGCCTCTTAGCTATTAGCGGCCATGTCTCCGCGCAGATTAGGAGTGTGTCTAGGATATGCATTTGTAGGAATACTGCTCGTACCAAACCTACAATCCAAATATGCTGGGGGCAGTACGCAAGCGTTATCGTGGCATTTATTAATGATTAAATAGAATCATTTCAATAGTAGAGCATTTTACCTATAAAGTTATTATCATAAAAATTGACTTTATGTTGTAAGATCATTATCTAATCAAATAATATTTTTGCCGCTAAATGTTTGAAGCAAGATTGGAAGAGTGCTCAGTGTTTAGGAAGATTATCGACTCATTGAAAGAGTTGGTGAAGATGGTTAACATCTAGGTTAACACTAAGGGACTGTCTATTCAAGCCATGGACTCCTGTCACGTAGCATTGGTCTCACTTGTTCTGAAGGAAAAAGCTTTTAGCACATATACTTGCCATAAGCCTCTCACTCTTGGACTGACCATAGAGAATGTCTCCAAGATACTCAAAATTGCTGGCGGAGAAGACAGCATGATACTGCAATGCGAAGATGAACCAACCTCCCTCAAATTTAGATTTGAGTCGAAACGTAAACTCGAACTCATTTAGGTGGCGAAAAGATCTCATAGTTCAACTTATCTTTGATGAACCTCGATTCTGAAAACTTAGGCATTCCAGAAACATAGTTTAGTTCAGTTTGCACAATGCCTTCAAGTGAGTTCAATCGTATCTGTCGTGAGTTTGGAGGCTTATCCGAGACCATAAAGATTGAGACAAACAAAGAATGCATTAAATTTTCAATTGCGGGAGAGATTGGAACAGGAAATGCGGTATTGAATCAGAGGGATACAGGAGATGAGAATGAAGTCGCTCTATAGGTGGATGAGCCAGTCTCTCTTAGTTTCGCAGCCAGATATCTAAACCTCTTTTCGAAGGCAGCAGGTCTTTCATCACAGGTGACACTAAACATGTCAAACGAAACACCATTAATGGTGGAGTATAAGTTGTCTAACGGTGGTGGTGAACTAAAATACTACTTGGCTCCCAAGATAACAGAAGAAGAATGATGTGCATGATATATATCAGACTATACTCAATAAATCAGTAATATATCGACTATTTAGCATAATATGGAATGATTTTACTTTAAGAATTTTATATCTTTTTACAATTTATTTGATATTTGACGGATTTCTTTCCTTTTACAAACATTCTGCAGATTATTAGTCATAGTGCAACTGATTATAATTATTATAATTAATTCAAACAAAAGTATGACCAATACCATCGAATTTGATGGAATGATCGAATCAATGTACACACATTATTACGCAGCCAGCAAGAACATAAAAATATTGAAGCAAATCGCAATGAGAGAAATGATAAATACGAGCACTGCATGAACTAATTCAAAGAGTATGCTGCTCTATAAGCAGATTTTTAAAGAAAGAGACAAAACAGCTTGAGGACAGCGAGCTCTAGAATAATCGCAATAAAGGATTGATTAGCAAAGCATTTGCTAACACTTTCGAACGAGTGATGAATTCATCAGATGTGACCCTTCGCAAGATAAAACATACCTATAGTGAGAAAAAACAGTTTTGGGACAATGTTATCAAGTTAAATGCTAGTTTGACTGACATTTAACTGAAAAAATAATTTTATCAACAAAAACACAGTGCTGCAGATGACTATTAGGAAGCTATTGAGTGGCAGAAAGATAAACATAAATCATATCAAGTACTTTTGGGCAAAAACTAAAAAAAAGAGCAGTTAAGAGATTATCAACAGACCAACAAAGCTTTTGAAGAAAAAGTCGTTCAGGGCACAAACACCATGAAGTAGTGGCGTAATCTCTTGTCCAAGTAATAAAAGCTCGCATCTTTTCCTTCTACCTACCACTACTAACCTAGAACCGTAATAAACCAATTTGCACAAAGACCCCCTCTCCCAAGCAATACCAATCCAAAGTACGCCTCCAATAGTTTCTAACTTGAGGGCAGCACCTTATTCCTCAACAACTTTACCAAAAAGCGTTGATTTTGATACTGTCCCGGAATGATAAAGTAATAAAATCATGAAGAATAAACATTATTGCACTCTATCCAGGTAGCCTAGCTGAAATTAAGGCAAAGAGAGGTGTCAAACTGAACTTTTCTAAGTTTAATCACCTTACTTTCGCTGAGTGCAGTGCTAGCATTCTGTTTTTCCTCAAGTGAATTGTAGTTAACTCTCATTGAAGTGTGAAACTACTATTCATATTCTTCAGAATAGAGATTTTAGTATTGATAAAAATCCTATTCATTAAGATTGAATATGGAGTTGCTGACATTATTGATTTTTCTGAATTCGTAGGCAATCCTAATTTCTTGTGTCATTTTTTATAGGATGGATTCTGGCATTGCGAGTATGCTGTTTTCCTCACTTACTCTGATATACTCTGCAGAATAGCCTGCGGGTTGACTTTCCATATTTCGAATATGATTCTCCAAATATTCGACGTATTGCCGTTCGATGATTATGAGCTCACTATATTTGATGCTGCCAAATATCTTTATCTTTGATGTGGTACTGGTATTTCTTTGTTGCTTTCTATAAAGTCGATAAAGTTGCGAGTGTAGTCTTTATTAAAGTACAGTATAAATTTGTGCACTCGAATAACTTCATTTTTGGCCATCTTAGAGATTCGTTCTGTCTTAGAGCACGCTTACTAAAGAGGATGCGAACACAAGTCGATACTAAAGTGTAGCAAAACAAGTAGGATTTTAGAAGCATCGCGTAGATCATCTGGAGAAGTTCCATCGATTTATTACGCCCTTTGTACTTGCCGTTAATCCCGTCTATATTACGTTGCACCTCAAAACACTTATCCACCAGTCCAAAAATTTCATCAGAATCACATTGCTATACAATTAATTTGCGGTCATCCTTCTTGCTAAAGTAGGCAGAATCAATTTATGAGTAAAACTCAGCCTTTTTCTTTATATACAAAAAATAGGCTGCAATAAATTCTCGGATGGGTGTAACTAACTTATGCGAAAAGTACTTTGAATGTTGGCTCCAGTTTTAAAGGTGAAAAAAACGCTACTATAATAGGATGAGATGGCCTCAAGAGCTGTGCGTTATTCAACAGCCTGATCTAAGATATATAGACTCTTCAGCAAAAAAATAGGATCAGTACGTTCTTCATCAGATTCCATATGAATCATAAACATATTGATTGCGGCTGTCTGCTGTATTTCCGGGTTTTCTCCCTTGAAGGAATTAATTAAAACTATATCATCAATTTTATACCACACACATCCTCTTCCGTAGGCACTTTCCAGTCAGTAATCATGGATCGAATTCTAGCTCTTTCAAATTGAGTTGTAACGCCCATTCCTCCCCAGCAACGACTCAGCCATCCAAACATAATAAAAATTATTGATAGTATAAACAAATTGTGGGAATGGAAATCGAAGATCGAGTAAAGATAAAATATTTTTTTATGGGTGGAAACTTTATCAAAAATTATTTTATTTTTATGATTTTTAGATATGAATTGTCAACAGTTTTATCAAATTTGCATAATCTTTTTACATAAATTTAATTATTAAACTCCATATAAAAGCTAATGATCAGCGAGTCGGCTTACCAAATTACGAAAATATATTACTGAATTAACAAATAAATACTAACTACCGGGACCAACCTGAGAAAGAGGGCGCATCTTCAGCTTATCTGCCACTCCAAAAGTTGAAACTGCTTTTTTATGCCTAAAACTTGTCTGGTTGTTGTTACATCCGTCTAAATATCTGATGTAATACATGCTCCTGGTCCAGGCACTTTATTATCGAAGGGCTGTAAATGAGACTTAGGATAATACTAAGTTTTCATGCGGTATGTGTTTCCCTCATTTTTGAAATTGCTAAGTTTATTGAAAGACTCATTATTAATCTCATAACTAAAGCCACTCATGTTATGCTTTTCTTGGACAGGTTCTACCCGACGCCCTATATAGAAGTTTTTTTTGGAATTTTCGAAGCTGCTTGGCACCCGATAGGCTCCTGGGCCTATCTCGTTAGCTGATGACTTTCCTCGATAATACTACTAAATAATTTCTGATTGACGTCGCGATTGATGCCGAATGAAAATCCATGCGCTTTACTCTTGTTTTGACAATCGAATTAGGAAGTGATAAGATATCTATTGGGTTCAATGGAGTCATTCTTCTCAAAACTAGCTTTATGACCCACTCCCATGGAGATGGTACGCTTACTGAGTGAAGAAGGAGCATCATAAAATTTGTTTGGGGAATAACTACTTCACGTCTAAGATACTTTTTTTCAGCCTAAAAGCGTGGTCCTTTTGGAAAAGAGAAGGCGGACTTACTCTTTGAAAAATTGAGGGGATGTTTAATATATTAAATCTTCTTTGTGGAAGGTTTATACATTCTTTAACTTTTTGCTATTAAAACTTATGCAGGGATTATTGATCACAGTCAGTTATATCTGTCTGCTATAGAATTAATATCACTAAATCAAAAATTCTTTAACAATCTTAGATATCACTCATCTCATCTGCCCAAAATATCTTTCCGCAAAACATAAAAAATATAGGATTTGTAAACGATAATATTTTGAATATCTTTACTTATATTCTATCAATTGTTAATTCCTATTTTTGAAGATAATGTTAGTTAATCATGATTTCCTTTTTTCCGCTTTGAGCTGCTAGATCTACATGGACAGTTGCTTATTTTTCTCTTTGTAGCACTCATATGTTTTAATTTCAAAGGAATATTCATCAATAAGTTCTGCATGCTCTTGTTCATAAGAGAGGATGTCCTTGTTGATCTCTTTTATTTTTTTCTTGAGATCATCTACTTTGCCTCTGATCATAGATAATTTCTGCTGGATGCCATTTTGATATTCGGTATCAATAAGTTTCTCATATTTCTTACGAGTTTAAGTAAGAGCTGTGAGCTAATTAATCATGATATCTTTTTGTTCTAGTTTTGACTTCAATTGCGAAATTTCCTTCTTGTTTTCCAGAATGATTTTATGCAGATAATCAAACTATGCTTCAATTGGCAACTGTGAATGTTTATTCGAGTTTTCACTCATCTCTTGAATGAGTTTATCTACTTATGCAATCTCTTCCTCGTACTGTTTGCGTTCAAGCAAAAGAGTGTGCTATTTAAGAAGCAATAAATTCACCCCATTCAATCTTCTGAAGTAATCATTGGAAGCATTGATGAACTCATCGTTTTAACTTTGCATAAGAATTAATTAATTATGTATGTATGCCTAAATTAATCATGACGTTTGGACGGGCCTTTTTAAATAGCTTAATGGAGTGTTTGAGTCCTAAATAGATGTTTAGCTTGGGCATTTCAGTGTCATAATCTGTTGATTTTTTAGACTGGCTTTCTGTATAAATTCATTTGCTATGTTGAGCCAATATTTTCGGGTTTCTGTGGGGAAATGTTTCCATAATGAAACCGCTGAAGATGTGGCAATTTTTCTTTTAAGTCTGAAAAAGCGGTATCCACTAATAATTCTTTTGGATAATTTGCCACCTCCTCCCCTTTTTAGAACCCTTCTTTCCTTATCCTAATTTTTTCTCTTCTTCCACATCAACTTGATCACTTTAGAAATCTGTGTTGCTGTCCATCTGCGATGCTGACTACTCAGGCGCTCATAGTAAAATTTGAAAAAGGAGATGTAGTTGGCTTTTTATTTTGTGATACTCTTTGTTTTAGGGACACCCACAATCAAAGCTGGAGAGGAAGATTAAATTTTGCTATCAATATGCTATGAGCCTCCACGGTGATAGTCTGAGTCTGATTTTGGTCCGGGATGAGCAGGGAGGATCCTGGTAGGAGTAAATCTATCAGTCTTAGAGATAGTGCTGAGAATGGCCTTTTTTGAGGCACTGAGGGTATCCTTGCGAACCTGTTAAGCTCTCATCAGTGCTTCTGAAGAGGAAATATCCTAATTAGTGAGGAATTTCTTTTCTTAATAGATCTTCTTAAGGTTATTTTTGGCCACCAAATCTAAAGAGTCCCACTCCTTGATAATCTTGGAAACAATCTCTGACTCCCTCATTTTTGGAAACTGATGCTTGTATTTGTTGTATTTTTGACGGGAAAACTCACGGTAGACTTTGCTCAAAGCTTATTTCTCCTTTTTGCTTTCCTACTTAGCCATTCAAAAATATATTTAAATTATAAATTAACCGCTTTGACCGTTAGAGCGAATATAGCATAAAATTTATAAAATCAAACTTATTTCTATTTATTCGCAATTATCAATGATCTCATAAGTCCCATGAGCGTCTAAGATACAATAAAACTCTCATAGCTTACATAAGGCTGTGCTCCTTTACATATTGTACAAATAATAAAAAAATCTTTAAACATAAACGGTATCACTAATATTTTGTGAGGCATGCTGATGATTTTTTATGATCTATATTATGATTAAATAAAAGGCTTACTAAAGTTCTGAAATGTTTTCCTTTATTTTGAATTATAATAATCAAGGATTAAGTTAATTAATATTTGGAGAGTTTAATATTTTTGCAATACAGACTGTTGTTTAGTCTAGTTATCTGAGAATAATTATTAGGAAGACTTAATTAAAATAAATAGTATTTTTGTGTGAATTTTATTTTCCAAATATCTAATCATTATGCGAAGTCAATGAAATGCTCTTACTAAATGAAATAATCATTTCTTTTTGTTATTTTTGGCACTCTTAGCTCCTTCTAATTAAGTTTTGGCGCAAGTCAAGTTGACAAATGAACATAAGAAATCAGAATCGTCAGAGCAATACTGATTATACACTTTTAATGGTACTCCTATCCATTTTTTGCATTTGCTACAAAAAACATAGCTGTCAAGTTCGAATTTTCTTCTAAACTTCGGAATATAAATCGATTTAAGGCCTTTCTTTATCTATTTTTTCTTTCTTCTGTTTTTCAGTTCTCTATTAATTTCCTCACTATCAGCTTGATTAAATTCTTATTCAATTTGCATTTCTTTTGAATTGGTTTTACTTGCAATAACTTTTAGTCTTAAAAAATTGGGATTATTTTTAATTTGATTGTAAATTGTACCTTAATAATGATTTCATTACTTTTACTGAGGTTTTCAACTGTGACTGCATTATTTAGATACCAATTACTTCCTTCTTTTTATTTACAGTTACGGTCACAACCCTAAAATTTGTTTATTTTATCCATCCAAGATAAAGTTCCATAATTTATAGCCTATGCAATGTTAAAACCCATATTGAATCCACAGTGGTATCCCTAAGAAAAAACCAGGCTAATTTCCCCTTAGTTGTGATACATTTTTGATATTCTTAATTGAGGATATCTCTCCTTTAGTGTATAGGGATTAATAACATTTTATTTGTGCCTCAAAAAATTTGAACATAACAGAGCCTTATCCGAAAACAGCTCCTTTGCAATCGATTCAAATAAACTTCTGTCTTAGGGATGGATCGAATACCACATTTTGGTGGCTCCTTCATGCAAGATATTGATGGCTGAAAGATCCATATCTTCAATGTGCCAATTAAAAAATGTTCTCCAGGCCCCTATGAAAATAAGTGAAGTATTCAAGCCAGACATTTTTTATTTGATTGTTTAAGAAAAAAGAGATTTTAGTTTAGCAAATTACCAAGATCCAGAGGTATTATCCATGAGAGAGATCGGAATATTGGGGCAATAAATCTATCCTTTTAATGATGAGACTATTTTCCAAAACTGATTTAGTGAATAATTACATATTTTTCTTTTTATTAGGCTGAGTGAATGTTGCGGATTTATTTAACTTTTTTCTGTGCAATTGTTTTGAATTATTCCAATGAGAGTTCTTTAAACTATTCACTTTTGCAAGTAAAATAATAGCCTTGGTCTTCTCCATCAAGAGTATAAGCTTGTGCTGTTTTAATACTCAGATTAGATAGCTTTTGCTAATATTTGGCAGATCTCGATTTCCATTCAGGTGGTGGCACAATCTACAATAGTTGATAGAGTTACTTTGACCATTCCACATTTCTTCTTATATTTTTATTAAATGGTTGATACATACGAAAAGAAATCTTTGAATTCTTCCCAGGTGGGCCTCTAAATTGGACATTATGATATGGATTTTTCCATCACAATTTTAAGATTCAATAAAAATTAATAAATGTTTATTTTTCAAAAATCATAAAAACCAGCACGAAGCTAATAATCTTTTCCGAAATGTTGTAAGTTGCGAGCGCCAAATGAGTTAATATGACCATTGTAGGCGTATATATCCTATTTATTTATTCAATTCGTATGAGATAAATTCACAGAATCAAAAATTAATACGTCGCTTCTTTCGTAATTAATAAAGTCATCTAAGCCTTTTCTTTGAAATATACCTATATATTGATAAAAGCTATGCTATCTAAAATATGAATTCCATATGTAATCTTCATATAAATTCATATTAAAAAATATGCAAAGGGTCTCACTTATTAAAGGAGATGTATTAACTGGACAAAGCTCATTAATATAGTTTATCATTGAAAGATTTATTAATTGGAAATTATTTTAATTTTAAAGCATTTCATTTAAATTTAAATTAAAGAAAAAATATATAAGTTTACACAATCATTTTTGAATATTAATGGATAAAATTATAATGTCTGAGGTTATCTGTGCTACGATTAAGTGTGTTATAAGATTATCTTAACATAGTAGCAATAATGAGAAAATATGTTTTTATAAAGAAATATAAAAACTTAGCAGATGTACCATAAATTCAATAATAATTCCTGATAATTATATATTTTTGGAAATTAAATTGAAAATACATGATTTAATATTGAAATTATCAGGTTTAAATCAAGAATAATAATTATTCAAAAAGATAAAGAATATTAATTGCCTTTTACAATCATGGTTGGTAATTTATCAATGCATTTAAGTCTTGGAAGAAGTTTAGCAATTATTTCATGCCTAAATTCATATTAATGAGTAATTTCAATTTATATGCTTATAATATTTAAATTAAAATATAAGAAGCAAGCATAGTTGGGCAGATGCAATAATCGTTAAATAATCCATAAAATCTATCATAAAGTTCATTATATAACTTTTTCGTCAAAGGAAAAGTTAATTTTGTTAATAGGGAAAATAATAATAATTTTTCCATTTTTCTCAAATTGATATGCAAAATCCTCTTTCTATTGCATATTATAATAGTGCAACAAATTATTTCCGGGTAAAATTATTCTTCATTGTCCACGAAAATATTATAACTTTTTCAAAATGGTTCCGGCTTGCAGATAACTTTTCAGATAATATCAATTTCGCTTAAAGTCTTATTGATATCGTCAGCATATATAAATGTAATAACTCAAACTGCAATAATAGGATTTGAATGGGTAAGTAAAAAGATTATATCTTCCTTTAACATAATAATGGAAGCTGACCTTGCCCTATCAGCTTATCTACTCCTTTTTAACTGGCAACAAAATATTAGTATCTTTGTTGTTTCATATTTCATTAACCTTTTCTACTCCATTTATATGCAAAACTATAATTGTCGGAAAGATATCATGTATATGACATCCACTCTATACAATCTTGTATTCAAAACATTCATTTTCTTGGCATATGCATTCAATGTTCTTCTCCTAATTTTTGGAACGTATCGATTGTTTTGCATACTCTAAATCATTCTTGGATTACTATTTTTTGTTTGGTTTCTGAAATGGGGGCAAAATCTGTATTTTCAAAATACTTGTAAAATGATGATGAAAATTTTTGTAACTCTCTACACGACAATTGTCATCGTAGTTTTAGAATGTATAGTGACTGGGTAATTATTTTTGGATCAAACATCGATATCTAAATACATTCTTTCTTTTATCATCGTGATGGTGATGTTGATAACGACAGACAATCGATAAAAAATATTTATCAATATAAAGTAAGGAAAATATAATAAATATTATGAGCTTCAAATAGTTAACATTTTGGACAAATCATTTTCAAACATGGAAGATGAGTTTTAGCTTATCAGTCTTTTAAGCTCTCATTTGCTCGAGTGCTAGTATGATTGCCCATTTCGAAAGAGTTAAATTTATGATCCAGTGCTTAGAATAAAATTAAAAAGCTGCTAATTTCTAAAACAAAGATAAATTTCTGGCAAATTTTATTTAAAATGTTTATACGAGCATTAAATTTTAATAAACCCCAGCAAACAGCTATTTTTAGATTACTGCTAATTTCTTTATAATTAAATGGGAAACTCAAATCTAATGACAACTCATCTCCAAAATGTATAGAAATATCAACTGAATTTGATGGATTTAATAAAAATTTCAAAGCTCAGGCTTTTAGCAGAATAGGAAAATGTCAGGCTAAACCGATAGATATATGATAACAAATTGCATATTTAAGCTATGATTCAATCAGAAAGATATTTTGCCCTTGTTTAAAAAGGTATTTGCGAATATCTGTAGACTAATCAGCTGATTTGGGATATTTTCTCGGCAGATCTTATCGATATATCAAATGTAACTAAAAGAATGGATGTAAATTTTGAAATAGTTGAATAGTTGAACAAAAATTGGAAAAATATCTCGAATTCTTTGATTTTTCAAAAGCAATGGAAATTTGTCTATCTAAATTATTTACAATTTATCAAAAATCAAAAAATAAAGCAGAAGGAATTCGATGAGATGTGTGCTTTACATTCTAAAGGTAAAATATTTCAAAGCAAAAAAATATTTTTGTAAAAATAATTTAAAGACATTACGAACTTAATTGTTGAATAGATCATGTATAGCCCTGATTCTTTTTGTATTAAGTGCATATTGGATTAAAATCAGCTGAAGATTGTCGATGTCAGCAAAAATTTCTATAAAAATACTCTTTATTTGATATAAGAAGTGAGGGAATCGTATTTAAGTAAGATGATGCCTGAATAAATTCGATAATCACACAATAAAGTGGTCACAGAGTGGGCTTAATCAGGTCTTATTGCTAATGAAAACTCATATAGTATTCATTTTACGAGTTTTATCAATAAAAATAGGGAGTAAATTTCGATATTAAAGTATTACAAATCACACTATAGCATAACTAACGGATTGGAGTTTATTTGCCTTTTGAAAGTAAACGAAAGACCAGAGATAGATATTAGCACCTAAATTCACATCAAATAAAAAAAATAGAAAGTTGCTTAAAAAGATTTAAGTACGAATAGAGAGAGAGTGTACATCTTACCAAGTTCAATTAGAAAGCATCTCAATTACTAAGATGATATGGCTAACTTTTCGCAACTTAGTAATATTTTTATTAAAGAGGAGATATTCCAACCCCCGAAACAACTTAAGTAAATTGCATATTTTAAAATATTCTCCAAAATGTTTACTGCCCTAATGCTTATTTCTATTTTTATCCTTTCTCAAATCATTCAATCCAACATTACAAGTTTGGCCAATTATTCAAGTCAATATATAAATTTCATGAGTATGTATCGATTTCCAATGAATTTGGCAACAAATTACATTAAATCATTCCTAAATGTTGGCAATCAAACTCTCGTCAATAATCTCATTTCAAGTTCTACTTCTGGCATGGAACTCTTATCATCTCAATCATTATCACTGCAAACTATATTTGATCCTACCATAAATATTCCTTCAAACTATGGGCCTTACAACATCTAATCTGATGTTGCCAATATGTCATATAATCAAATAGATTTATTTTATACCATTTTATAAGACATTTCTTCTCTAAACAGCCTACCTATTAATAGAACAGGTCTCTAATTCCGTTAATTCAATTCTTATATTAAGCCTTCTTTCGACACAATGATGAACAGTACTAAACTGAAGTTACACTAAACTTTTGGAACTATTTTTCACACTATGAAAATGACACAAATATATTTTTTAATTATCCAAATTATCTTATTTGTTCTTTCAATGATAATTATTATGGTTTATTTTCATAATTTCCATAAAAAAACAAGATTTCTTGTGAGTATAATTGGTTAGTTTGCAACAAACGATATGAATAAAATCATGGATTATTTAAGTCAAGTGAATAAATTATTTCAATATATGTTTTAACAAATTAGAAATTAATCAAAAACCAAATCTTAATGCATAAATTAAATAGTTTTGACTACCAATGCCGGTCTTTTATAGTCAAAAACGGAAAAAATAATTTTAAATAAAAAGACAAAGAAAATATTGGATGGAAACATTCTTTAAAGGGAATATGCCAAATAACGATTAATAATCATAATATCTATGGTTATAATTTGCATCCTGACAATTGTAATTTCCCTCAATATGATTATTGCCTTATCTAATTTACAGATATTCTAATAAGATGGCTTCTATTTTCTACGTTACTTTCCAGCGGGTTCCATGGTGGGCTATGGATGCATGCAAAAGTACTACAGCCTGATGTACCCTCAATAAATTTTTTATGATCCTTAACGTTTTCAAGATGTAATATCTACTATGTTTCTTTTCGGAAATTCTAATTATATTGGTGAGATAATTGATGAAACATCTCCTTACTATCTCAAGCAGAAAAATTATTTCTTTGGTAACCCCTGCAGTTATAACCCTTCAGCCTTGAGTTCTCAAGGGATAAGCGTCAGTCAGTGCTAAACCATCAGTAATGGTACTTTTAAAGAGGGGTTGTCGTCTTTTATGCGATATGCCCAGCAACTTGGATAAAATTATATGAAAGGCAAGATAACTATGTCTTCGGCTGAACTTGATGAGTATACTATGAGCATATCTGTTAATTCAGTCTATCTACTAGATGCCATCTCTACATGGTCATCGGAGTTTGGATCTCGAATCATATCAGAACAACAATTTATCACTCAGCTTTGTATTATAATGACTTTAATTATTATTCTTCTTCATTTGCTCATCTTCTAGTTCATCTTTTCTCAAAAAATAAGCTAAAATTTTAAATTCATATGCAAAATTTATGATCATTTTATGCCTTAGTACATTTTGCACAATGAAAAAATGGTTCGTCAAAAGTTTGTCATGGAGGGACTAATCTTTAGCTAATGATATTAATAGTTTAAGCTCTTATTTCTGTGGATTATTTTATATTTGTGTCTAAAAAATTAAGCTTTAATCTCCTATTCTTGATTAATGGTCATGAATTGGTCCTATTAATTAAAATTTAAAATAAATGTTCTAATTATAATTTTATATATTTGGTTTACTTACGAATAGCTTATCAACTTATATCATTAATCTCCTATCTATAATTTAAATTAATCAGGAAATGAATAAAAGTTTCATTGTTTTTTTAGCATTAGTCTTCCTCTCAACAAGTTTTCTTGTGAATAGTATTGAGATACAAGATTTGGCTTAAAAGTGCTGCACCTCATGTTCCCTTCCGACTGTTAAATACTATACATTGAGGAACAATAAATGCGGAGAAAGCTGTATTGATCCTAAGGACTATTACAAAATTAAGATTTTCTAACCTACCCTTACTCTAGCAACAACAAACACCCCTTGCGCTGACAATAAATTCCCCCATTATAACAATACAGTCACCCATGGAATTGGAAACCTCAAGGCAACTTTGGACATGTATCTTCCAGAGCAATGATTGTCCCATTAATCTCATCTATTATTCACCGAAATGACTGTTTATATATCTATTTAACCCTGGAGTAAACAAATTTTAATGATAAGAGAAGAAATATCCAAAAAAATATAACGAATTTTAACACAATTGTAAGAGGTTTCAGTTATAAGAACACGAAAATCCTCAATATCTGTAAATTTTATGTATTTTTACTAATAGTTTATGAAATTTGCAATTTTATTTTCAACTACAAAAGATATAAACGTGCCATAATTAAATTAATCTTAATATCAAATTATAATTGATCAATTAATCATAATTAATAATAATTTATCTTTTTTATAAATGAACAGGGATTAATTATGCGATTACTTATTAATCTTCCATTCTACTCAAATTATAATTTTATGGCATTTCAATATCAAATTTTTCAATGGCAATGATTTTGTAAAATTATTAGGATTATTATCAGTGAACTCAGAATTATTTTTTTTCAGTTTGGATTAAAGCGAATGACAAGAGTTCATGCAACTAATCCTTTAAAAATATTTCATCTTTACTATTGAGCAAATGATAGACAGTAAGAACAATCTTTTCAATAATATGGTTGATTTAATACCAAATCATTAGACATATTCTCAGAGAAACATCATGCATAAACATTTGAAAACCCCATACTGAAACAGAAATGAATTTTATTGCGCAAACAGTTGTTTCATGGTTAGTTGACTCGTAATTTACTGCACAAAGGTCTCACTGATTCCATCCTTAAACGATTTCACAATCTCTCGTTGTAAAAGAACTCTTTCTTATGGTGTCATTCTGATAACTAAATATAATAACTATCTAATTGTGTTTAATAAATTCATAGATAAATTATAAAATAAAATGGCTTTCAGAAATTAATACAGAAATGAATAAGTTTGATAGCGTAATTAATCACTAATTGTCAACAGCTCCCTTTTCAAGTTCGCCAGCATCTTATCCCGTGGCCTTTATAAGTTCCTCTACTATTTAGTTATAGTTGCGGTATTGGCAATTTTCCTCATTATTGTTGTTATTTGTATTATCTTATACCTACAACTGAGAAGCAAGACCCATATAATATGAATTTATGCGACGAGGGGTCGTTGCCAGAACAGTATTACCATATTTTTTAGCCCATCTGTTGAAAATACTAGCAAAGAAGGTTGGGTGTCTTATTTTGATCTCTTAGTCGTAAGGCTTTATTACTAATTGCTCATTTAAGTAATATTTCACCGCATAGCCCAACACTAACAGATAAGCATATATCTTCTTCAGCTCAAAAGCATTAAATTCACTCTTGGATCCTTAAAATTCATACTCTTCTCTTTAGTCCCTTTCCTCTTGTTTAATTTATCTGGGATTATTCTTAATACTTTGTAAAATATTAGTTACATAATATTGAGTTACTCCATCTGATGGGAGTAGTGACCATCCTGGGTCTGCTTATCCAACACATATTGGATAATCTTACCAACTTCAGGGCTAATTTCTATCTCATCGTTAAATAATTCTGGTTAGTTGTTATAGCATAGCTTGTCGTCATTGAGGATATGTGAAAAAAAAATTATTTCAAATTGATTGAAATGAAAAGTTTTAGTGATGTGTAGGAGCAGACTATAGGGGTAGTGTCTGGGATGATTTTCTGACATTTTACGCAAAATTTCGTTTGATTTGTAGGTGAAACCACTGCGCACGAACTCACGATCTAATTATTAATATCCACTATTGGTTGGTTTGCAAGAACTAAGTCTTCCTATTGAGGAATGAATCTCCATTTCCCGCAGCATACGATTATCAAATTTATAAAATATTGCTATTCAGTCAATTAGAAATGAGCAGTAAGAATAAAAGAGATCTATGTCTGCTGACACTAAAATAATGATGGAATTAAAATAATTTCAAATCGAATATAGCTATTGCTTTTGATTTTGAATGCACTATTTTTGATATAAAAATAAATGGGGTTGGGGTT
>Ga0302268_1000848_pt1 | contig 18579 bp, 12 predicted proteins | sample III_Bog_E2_1_FD_194554 | JGI IMG/M metagenome (GOLD analysis project Ga0302268, IMG submission 194554) | Peat permafrost microbial communities from Stordalen Mire near Abisko, Sweden - III_Bog_E2_1 | ecosystem: Environmental > Terrestrial > Soil > Wetlands > Peat | place: Sweden: Abisko... | reverse complement strand
CTAGAACATTCTAATAGTAATCCTTAAGTATTCAGTCAATTTGTATTTTTAAAATAAATAATCTTTAACATATTATTTTGACCAGATTGACTGCAATGATAGTTTATAATTCACGAGTATGTTTACAAAATGAATAGTTCATCTTCTTATTATGAATCAGCAATTAAATGACATATTTCAAAATTAACTTATTTTACTTTATTTTTATGAAATGTTTCAACAATATCAATTCTTCAGAATCACTCATCCAAATAAATATTTTGTCGGTTATTTTTATTTGATTAATAATGTAACTGTACAAGAATTAATTAACTTTCTTCTTTGAGTTTATTAATTTTGATAATAATTTATTATGCAGTCGACTGATCAACCATTTTAACCATCAGATTGCATCTTCTGTGAAAATAGCAACAATGAGGCAATTTCGACTATGATGGTGTAGGCTCTCCGAGCCAAGCATTCAGGTAGTCAGTCAGAAGGGCTGATCGGCTATATTGATGTTATTATGAATTTAGAAGAGCCATGTTCCTCTGATGAGGCTTGGGCTGTACATCAGTATAAAGAGTATTTGGTCGCAGATTAATAAGATTAATTTTTAAAACGAGAGTATGCTGGCACTTAATATTAAGGAAAATTAACAATGCTTTCAGAATACTACAAGTTTCACTCTGATATTCCCCGAGTCGTTGAAACAGGAATCGAGAAAATATTAAACAAGTATTATGATAAGAAACGTTAATACGACTATAAAAAGATCAAGAAATTGTTAAAGGAATAACAGGGATTAAGTATAACGAGTGTTCAATAATCTTAATCTTCGTTCGGTGACTCTATGGCAGAAAAGAAATCCAAATATAGTACTCTTTTGGACATCCTCGAAGATGAATAGTCAAAATTTAAGGATGAAGCATTAATGTCTGACTCAAAATTACTCAAAGAAGTCTGTAGACAAATTGATAAAGCACTTCCTTCAACTGAGCACGATGGAACTTTTCAGGTGAGAGGATCATTTAATCACGATAAAATATTTGAGCAGTACCTAAAAAAAGAAGAATAGAGATTAAAGCAAAAATTAAGATAAAGAAATCGAGAACGTTTAGGAGTTAATAGAGTTTCTAAAAAGATAAACTTGCAAGATTTATTAAAAAAACGAAGAGAGAAGAGATAAAAATAAACAATATAAAGGGATTCAAAGGACTTAAAGAAGAAGTAAAAGTAAGGAAAATTTATTTACAACACAAATATTAAAATATAAATTAAAAATGCTATGTTTTATTCTCAAGGAGAACAGCCGCTTCAACTGGGGAATGTTTAATACTAGAGTGGAAATCGTTAGGATCCTCGTTTCCGTAAAAAGAACTTAATTCATCAAGTTAACTTCTTAAAAGATAATATCAAATCCAGCAGTAAATTGCTAACAGATATATACAAGACCGTTCAAGATCCAAGAATCAAAAATATGAATAACCCAACCAGTAATAGTAAACAAAGACTGACGACTAAGGAGAGTGTAAATCGTTCGCAATCCAAGAATAAGAAAAAATCATTAACTAAACAACCACAATCAAATTAAATCAAAAAAGGATTATCTGGTTCCTATTCTGCTAGGAAATTAAATTATAACAACGGACTTAATTAATGGGCAAAAAGTAATACTAATACTAAACCTCCTGTAAGAAGTGTCAGCTCATCCAATTTAAAAAAAAGATCAATTTCTTTAAATGGAGGTTTGGTGACTTCCACTTCTTCCAAAAAAATTTAGAGGCCCATCGAAAAAAGACCTATATAGACGATTTCACGATATGGTTCCTCAGATATAAAAGGAAATAACGGTTAATTAGTTGGAAAAGGTCAAAGAAGTATTTCCATAAAGGATCTATTGACTCGTAAATTGGCAATAAATAGATTATGATGGTGATTATCTTAATAATATATTTTATTTTCGTTAAATTGCTAATGATCTTGAGATCTTTATTCATTAGATGTTTAATCTTTTTAAAAAATAAATAAACGTCAAATAATATCAGTTGATTAATATAAAAATAGATACCCTCACATATGTTTAACGAAAAGATAAAAGATATAATAATGAAAGTTAAATCATTAAATTTACGACGTAATATTTTTATACCATTCTATAATATGCTGACTATTTTAATGGGGTTGCATTTCATTTATTATCTGCTTGCATAATAATAAGATTTATTATCTCATGTCCTTAGATGTTTACTATTTATTGAGTTATTTACTCAGCAAATCAGTAAGACCAATCAGATTAATTTTCGCAATTGATTTATTGTGAGCCAAACTATTTATAAGTAAGTTATTAATTGTCCTGTAGTTGTACAATGTGTGATGAGGTTGAATGAGTAATGTTATCAAAAATTGGAGAATTTCAAAAGTTAATTATTATTTTTGAAAGTAGTTTAGCAATAGGATTATTTATTCAGGGATCTAAGGCTTTATTATCAAAGGATATATGATCTCCATAATATTAGAACTCATCAAGAGAGGTATCTTTTCATTTATTAAAGGCCAAATAATTTTATATATGGGCTATTTCAATTATGGTATAGTCGAAAATAAACATTTCCATTGAGTATAAAAGAGTCCTATATGTGATTCAGTCATTCGTATTTTTCCTAAAACATAAGCGAGTTGTTCTAATAGATTCTAATTTAAGTTTCTTTCCTCAACTATATTATTTTTTCTTGCTTTTTCTAGTAAATAAGTCAAAGTAGTTAAAGCTTCTTCATTAAATTTTTATAATTTTTTATTCTTGCTGCATTCCTAGTAAGTAAGTTGAAGGTATTTTATTTTAATTTAGAGGTATTAATTAAAAGAGATGTTCTTATTAGTAATTAAAAGAATATTTAAACTAGTATCGAGATATTGAATAATTTTACTCTTTTTTTACATGATAACATTCATAATTTCTTTAGACTTTGATTTATCTTGATATTGTAAGTTAAACTTTAATACGGTAGCAGCATCTTCCTATTTCCAATATTAAAGTGAATATAAAAGGAATATTTACAGGTAAAATAATTTCAGTTCGTTCCTGCATTCGAAAGCATTATAATATTTGTTTATTTTTATCACGTCTTTGCAGCTGGTTTAAGTAAACACTAATTTCTTAAGCAGATTGTATTATTTGATGAGGGAAATTGAATTATTTTTAAACAGGTGATAAAAGAAATAGAGAAAATACTCAGTATAAATTGATTGGGTATTACAAATTGTAAATTATTCGAAAATATTTCGAATTTAGGAGAATTCTACCCTAAACATTTCTATCATTAATTTATAAAAATCTGTTTGAAGGGTCCTACTTCTAGCATTTAATCTTTTCAAATTTTTTGCTATTATTTAATTGGCCAATAATAGGCAATAATTTCTAAGTTCTACATTTTATTGAGAGCTTACAGTTTAATTCAATAATATTCCTGCAAAGTTATTTCTATCTATTTAATGCAAGCATATTTTTTTATCCATCTCCGAATTAAAAAAGAGGAGCTTTGTTGTTTTTTCTTTGTACTTAATTTCGTGTGTTTTCAGTTCTTCCGAGTTTATTGTAAATAAACTAATAAAAATGTTAAAGTTTTTATATTGATAAGCCGTGCCTATCAGTTTTTTTCCGGATTATTTTGTTTTTTCACCCAGTTAAATTTATTTAATTTTTTGTTCCGATGCAACTATTAAAATTAATGTAATTTATTAAATCTCATTTTCTAACTGAATTATACTCTTATCTTTAGGATCAAGTTCTCCAATCTTATTTTTATTTGCTACCTCAGATATTTTCATATCATTCTTATCAATAAATGGAACAATTAATTCATTTTTAGGAGGTAAAATAATCGAAGAAATTAAAGATTGTTGATTGATTATAATATCTATTTAGTCTAGATTTCTCAAGAAGCTTTAATTCACTTCACCATTCCATGATTCACGTTACAGTTCTTCTTCATAAACAGGCTCAATTTAGCTTGTAGAGTTTATTTTGATTTTTCCGACAACTGATGGCTCGATACAATCTCTTTCTTTATTTTCTTTTTACATTTTTAACCCAACTATATCTCTTATGGAATTAATAATAATTTTTCCAGATATCTATCCTTTATATAAAATCATCAATATCATATAAAAGAGCAGAAAAGTATGATAAATCAATTGGTGGTTTTAATCGTATAAGACTCAATGACTAAATATTCATTTTTGCGTAAACTTTTCATGGTATGCTCATCCATTGGATTATCTTCTTTTGATATTTTAAAGATAGATTCAGGTTTATCTTTGCACAATGGGCAGTTAGTTATTTTAGTATTAAGTAAGTTCATACAACATTTTTCGCAAAGTGTGCAATGACCGCATGGTATCCAAACAATGTTTGCATCAGCTGACATACAAACTAGACATTATGCTGGTAATAAATCTTTTTCACAAGTTTAGCAATTGTATTCCTTGGCATACCAGTTTTCTGATATTTTATAAATGGTTCTTACATCCACACTACTACACAGTTCTATTTTGATATTTAATTCACTTTTTTGTGCCGGTTAAACGTGTTCACACAGATAAAGAGTTATTTCTACTCTCTCTATGACAATGAAGATAGTACTGAGTAGTTGTACAAAAATGCTGACTGCAGTAATAATTACATAATTTTGATTAATAAAAAAATACCACAAAAGAATGGTCGATAGAATGATAACATTGACAAGATTGAACACGATGTAAAGAAACCCAATTTTTTTAATTTAGAAATACATTTCCTCGTTGCATCGAGAAATACAGATATATATCATAAGTATGAGTGAAAGGGACAACAAGAAGAAGACCATAATTAATAAACCAAGAAGAATTTATTTCCAATCTAAGGCCAAATTATTATCCATTTTAAATCCTATAAGAATCAATTGGATAAAGAGGAGAACTTCTAATAATATTTTACCTTTGTTTTAAATTAGTCGCCAACTACATATTAATTATAGTAAACCTGCGTAACAATTGATATACCAAAAGATAACCAAACGAAACCGATATATTGTTTGTTAGTCGCAATTAATACTGCAGTAATCAAAACTGATATATGAAAGCCAAATGAAGATATTATGAATAGTTTAGAGAACTGCTCTCTTTTGACTAAGACATAGATATTGATTGGTATATATGCCAATACTGATGCTGATAAATAGGGTAAAATCTAAATAGCTTTTGACCTACATTTAATTCTAAAACGCAAGTGAAGATGAGTATCGATGTTGCCATTGAGTTCATCATCCATAATAAGCAGCAATAGAGAGTGTATGCCATATTCTATTGATATTACTCATTCATTATGCGAAATACGTAATCACGGCAGCTAATAGTGGAATAAGTTTATTGAACTGGAGCTTGAGTCTATACGATATGAGCTGTAGAAGTCGTGTTTTGACTGATAGAACCCAGCATTATTTTAAACTTCGAATGTTCTAACTAACAAATATAACTAAGAGCCAGTACAATTACACAGATCAATAGAAAATGATATTAAATACCCTTTTTAATAAAGAAAAATCTTTATTATTTGTTTCGTAATTTATGAATCAACGATAATTTTAGGAAATCAAAAATTGTTTTTGATTTCTATTTGTTCAATACCAAAGATTCTGATTCATTTATAATTAAAAAATGGATAAGGGGTAACTTTTTAATACCAACTTGCAGGCTGTCACCAGGGATTACACTATAACTCCTCGTATCGATTACAGAACTGTGGTTAAGGTTGATGGCCCACTTGTTATCCTTGACAATGTCAAATTCCCCAAGTTCGCTGAAATCGTAAATGTATGCCTCAGTGATGGAACTGTTCGCAAGGGACAAGTACTTGAAATTTCTGGAAAGAGAGCTGTTGTTCAGGTAATCCCTTTAATATATAGATCTTCGAAGGAACTTCAGGGATTGATAATCTTTATACGCACTGCTAATTCACTGGTCAAACAATGGAGATGCCCATCTCCTAAGAAATGTTAGGAAGAGCCTTTAATGGATCTGGAACTCCAATTGATAAAGGACCTCCAGTCCTAGCTTAAAAGTTTCTTAATATTCAAGGACAACCTATTAACCCTTATCAAAGAGTCTATCCTTAGGAAATGTTACAAACAGGTATATCGGCCATTGATGTCATGACTTCTATTGCCCGAGGGCAAAAAATTCCATTATTTTCAGCAAATGGTCTTCCTCATAACTAAATAGGAGCTCAGATCGTACGGCAGGCATCGCTTGTCAAAGGAAAAGATGTGACTGATCATTCCTAATAAAATTTTTGTGTGGTCTTTGCGGCAATGGGAGTGAATATGTAAGTGGCAAGATTCTTCAAAACTGACTTCTAGCAAAATGGTTCAATGGAGAGAGTCGTTCTTTTCCTTAATTTAGCCAATGATCCAACAATTGAAAGAATTATTACTCCACGTCTAGCCCTGACGACTGCTGAATATTTGGCTTATGAAAAAGAGCTTCATGTGTTAGTTATTATGACAGATATGAGTGCATATGCTGATTCTTTGCGTGAGGTGTCTGCTGCCAGAGAGGAAGTGCCTGGAAGAAGATCATATCCTGGCTATCTGTACACAGATTTATCCACCATTTATGAAAGAGCAGGCAGAGTGCACGGTAGAAATGGATCTATCACTCAAATTCCAATTTTATCAATGCCTGTATTTGTTACATAATAAAGAATGATGACATCACCCATCCCATTCCAGATCTGACAGGATACATTACTTAAGGTCAAATTTTTATTGATAGGCAACTTCACAACAAACAAATTTACCCTCCCATCAATGTGCTGCCTTCTCTTTCTCGTCTAATGAAGAAAGCCATAGAGAAAAATAGAGAAGATCACGCCCCCGTATCAAATCAACTTTACGCGAACTATGCTGCTGCCAAAGATACTGCAGCCATGAAAGCAGTTATTGGTGAATAGGTATCTTTTCGATAATTTAGGCTCTTACCGAGTAGGATCTCAACCATCTTGAGTTTTTAAAAAAGTTTGAGCACGAATTCATTGCTCAAGGACAGTACGAATCCCGTGACCTTTACGATTCTCTGAATTTGGCCTGGAAATTGCTTTCCCTCTATCCTCAAGAAAGTCTAACAAAAATTCCAGCCAGTATAATAAAAAAATTCCATAAAAAGAGGCTAGATGATGACGAATAGGAAAAATGAAGATTTATCTGAAAATTAGAATATTTTTATTGAGAATATACATTAATATCATTCGTTATGCTCTTAATTTTGATGTACTTCCTTGATTGATTCTTGATGCCTGTTGAGGTTTCGATGGTGGCGGTGCTTGTTTCTCGGCTAAGGATCGCTTTCATTGGAATTGTGTTCAGAGTTATGAGTTATTTTAAGTTAATCTTCTTTAAACTTGCTCAAAAATTCAGCTTCATGTTAAAACTTTTATAGAGAGACTCTCAAACGATTTACAACTTAAGTTTCTTCTTAATTTTTTTCTTATTCAATGATTTCCTCGATTTGATTCTGCGAATCTTCTTTTTTCTTTTTCCTATCGTCCACTTCATCTACTATAAGTTTGCTTAGCTCATCGTCAAGTCTACATATCTTTTAGTTTACATAGATTTATCGTTTTTCAGTTTATCTGATTTTGTTTCTTCTGCCTCATTCTCAATGATTCGCTCTGGTACACAATGAGTAAATAGATTCGGTTATAGGCTTTCTTTATTAGTAGCATAATACCTTTCGAAAGATCAGTCGCAGAATTGCTCTATGTTGCCCTAAGACTATGCAGACCAAACTCATTTTTATCAGTGAACTGTGACAGCTTTGATAGCTCAAGTCTGTTTAACTATTCTTCTTATTTTTTTTACTCCATCACTTGAGGCAGTTTCAGGGATTCTACACTTTTGCATCGTGGCTAAGAGTTTTCAAAGAATTTCTATTCTGATTTAATTCTATTACTTCTTGACAGAAATTATCCGCGATCACTCATGACCTTAAAAATTGGTAAAATTTTCTTTTTCTCAAGAACCTCATTTTCTTCTTCTTCAACAACGACACTACCTTTATCTTCCTCATCATCAGAGAAATCAAAAAATTTGAACTGATGATCGGTAAGTCGTCGTTTAAGTTCACAAGGAAAGGGTTCATTTTTGTATGATTTGCTCAAAAGTTGTTTTTATGAGTTACTGGTCATTAGGCTGAGTAAAATGATACTTACGGAGGGCTATTTGAGTCTTTTCTGCGTAAATATTTTTTTGATCCAGACATTCTAAGACTAAGATTTGTTTTCATGAGATTATCTTAAATTATTATAGAGATTACTCAATTAATTGGTGAGATATATAAACTTTATAGATTGATTTTTTATGATTGAAATGCAACTATTGTTCATCAATTCTAAGATTTTATCTATTATCAATAAAACATTATTTACAAATACAAACAATTCTTAGAATCAAAATGTCTTTGAAGATGTAAAATAATATCAATAGAATTAAAACTGCAAGTTAAAATTAATCAATTGATTACCTTTTTTATAGCAAAATTTCATTAATATTATAAAAAATTATTAATGAAGGAATTCTTCAACAAAAAATCATTATCTCTGTAAAATATCAACAGAAATCATCATCGATTGTATTCAGACAGTCAATTCATCAAAAATAGTCCTAAGCTTCAGCAAAAATTGAGAAGATAAATTAATAATAAGTTTAATAAAAATGCAAGACGAGATTAAATCAATCAATCAACTCAATTCTCCCACAGGAGGCATTCATCATCTCTAATTCTAAACAATCCATTGACAAAAAATTCATTCTCATTGAGTGATGTTATTACTCATAAAGCTGCTTATAAGCAAACTCTATAGCCAATCAAAGTAGCAGTAAAATCAATGAAAAGTAGCCGTAAAGCTATCAATATGTCCTATCGATAAAATTATAGTTCTGTGAATGAAATCTTTTTTTAAAAAATAGACAAAGTCAAGGAAGATTAAAAACTCTCTAAATCAATGACTTAAAAGCAGATTTAATCAGCAAAATATTCAATATAGGGCAAAAATAATCATGGAAAAATTTAAATATCAAAAGTAAATTAAAGAAACAATAAATTTAAACTTTTATTTCGATAAAAAAACATAAAATACAAAAGCGCTTCTTAACGTAAAATTTCAAGAATAGACTCAAAAATTATTGAATTAAAGCATAAAAAAATGTTTTTAGAGTCCCTCATGCCACAAGAAAAACCAAAGACAGTAGCTTTCAAACCAAAACCTAAAGGATAAATCGTTGTAAAAGATAGAATTATTAAAATGTCCTTAAATTTGATGAAAAATATCGAGCTATACTTCAATCTATTTGCTCATAATAATTTAGTGGGAGGACATCTCAAGAGTATCTAAGGCTACAATGTTAAAATCAAGAAAATTTTGATGTTTGACGATAATAGGGCCAAAAGATTAAAAAGTTCTTCAGAAATAACAAACCTATTTTGGGCTTTTAAAAGTCCCTCTTAAAGACCAGAATATTTCGGAGAGGAGGACCTCACTCTTTTTAACACTCTCAATTATTATCTGGTTAAAATGGAACAAAGTAACACAGATAAATTGAGTAACTTCAAACACCAAATTAATAAAAAAACAAGTTAATAAAGGCAAAAATTTGAAAAATGCTATTAGAAATTTGAAAATAAATTTGGAAGTCATTAGTCAATAAGCAAAATTAACAAATTCATTGAATCAAGATTAAGATTTTAGCAGGACAGAAGGGAATAATATATGCAAGGACTCTAGAAGTAAGGAGTCAAACTTAATTTGGTAGAAAGAAGTAGAGAACTAATATTGAGATAGAAAGAAAGATCTATAAAAAATTCAATCAAGAATATCCACAAATGATGCTTCAAATAATTTTCGAGCACTAATAGTATTTTGTAGTAAAATTTAATTACATTAGTTAGTTTCAATATTTTATTATTGTTTTTGAATTTGAATTTGTGTAAAATTAGTCCTGATGGATATTGTTGAGAATATCCTGAGAAAACTATTAAATTTTAATTAATTAAAAAAATATTTACTATAATTTTTGTAATAGTATTTGTTTATGTCGTCGAACATTAATTTATGGAATTTTTACAATTTTATTTAAGTTACAGAGAGCAATCCTCATTCATTGAGGGATAAGCTTCTTTCGACAGATCTAAATTAGTCTTTTCAGGCATAATAAACAATAATAATACGCTTTGATGTAATCACTGTTTACTATAGATTTCCTAAAAGCAGAGTTCATTAAATTTTATTTCGAAATGTACATAACTCAATAGTTATCTGTTTCCATATCATTCGTAGATGAAATCCTCTTAAATAACAAATTTTTATTCAATAAGCAATAAATAAGCAATGGGAATGTCAGTTCTTTAATAAATTGTAAGGCCTCAGCGACTATGAATGCATTTGAAAGATTTTGCATTTTGCATGATCTAGCATTCCATAAAATTATTAACAATGTAGATACAGTTTTAATTTAATATATATTGAGCTTCGAACTAAGTTCAAATATAGGGTGAGCAAGATCAAAGTTTTTAATCGATTTTAATTTAAATCTAATTAATAATGATTTATAATAATACTTGATCTCGTTCCTTTATTTTTTCTTCGAACGAACATTATTTCAAATACAGTTGAATATTGGCAATAAACTTTATATTTTGATCATATGCTATGGAAAAAAAAAATTAATTTTAAATATTAACTTATTATTTGTAATGAGAGTCAACAAAATGTTAGATAGCATTATCTTCATGTCAATAAGCGCTCCCTCACTAAGCAATTTTGTGATCTCTCATATTTTGTAAAAGTAAATTGATAAATAATTAAGCAAATCACATTTTGCATAATCCATTAAATAACAACAAAAGATTAAAAAAACTAAGCCAAACGAAAATCTTTTGATATAATTCAGTGAATGATAAGATTTTTGTTTGTTTTTCGTTAGAATTTGTAAAATTTGAAGAAAGCTTAAGAATAATATTAATAGTAAATAGCAGACGAAGAATTGGAATTTAAAATGACTTATTCTTTCATGTATACAGAGAAATCTGAGTGACTTAACTCTACGCTTTGTAAATTCAATAAATCATAAGAAAAAGTTGATTTACCAGAAACAACTATCATATTTACCTGTTTAATGCTTTTAAGATTATAATTAATTGTAGAATTTAAATAAAAAACGTGTTGCTAATGGTAAGATATCTCGCTATTTAGTATTATTTTTACAACTATACTATGTTTGAGAGTGTCTTCCCTTTACTTCCTTTATAAAGTTTACCAATTTAAAATTATCAAAACGATAAGGCCATCATCATCTAAACAGAACTTTTGGAATAAAATTAAAAATTAAAATCTAATTCTAATCCAGTGGATGATCAAAAGATTAAAATTGTTCCATGCTCTGGCACCACTTCCAAAAAGAAAAATTAAAAAATGACTTCAATACCAAAGAAATAAAGTCAATAATGCTAAAAGGATTCATTTACAGAAAAAAGGAACATCATCCCGAACAACATTAACCATATTTTGGCTTTTGTGCAGCGAAAAAGTAAGTCTTCATTAATTGTTTAAAAAATTATTAGAAATTAAGGGGAAGGTTCTAAAAAATTTACCTCCAAAAATTTTTATTGCTATCAGTGTTATCTAAAAGATAAATTACAAATTCATGTAAACAAAAACACTTTAGAAACCATCACAAATCATCTTTAAATTCATTCAGAGATTTTCACTATAGAGGAGCAATTGTTTTATAATAGAGTTTGCAGAATAGCAATTTTCTATTACCTCAGGCATATGGCTCTACTCACAACTTTAAATTCTAAAAGACTCAAGTAAACCAGTAAAAATGATCACCTAAGGGCCCAGAGAATTCTTATGAAATTCCTACAACAACACCATCCTAATATATGAAATTTTAGGATGTGATATATTCATCATTGATTAATTTTGTTTTTCCAGGGGTTGACTCTTAATATTATCATCTTAAATTCTTCATAAATTAAACTGATATTGTTTAGTAAATTTTATTTTCTGTATCTGTTGTAATATATCATTCAATATAATACAAAATTTTAAGCAAATAGCATAGACTCGTTTTATAATTAAAACTAAAATTCTCAAGAGTTTCATGCTAGAGGGGCAAAGTTCTGGTCAAAAATCAAGGAATCATTTATAAATACGATTGCTTAATAACAAATTTCTTATTTTAAACCAATTTATCATAATATATTGAATTTTGCAAAAACGCATACATATTCAGCCAAAATCATTTTTTTTGTATTTTTTAAACTTTTTTAAAATTTTGCTTTATGAAGAATAAATTTGAATTTATCTTTCATCATTAGATGATGTAAACTTGATCTTTATGCATTCGCACTCAATAAAATATCAAAATTAACCAAGAAAAATGCGATCTCACCTTTATAAGTTTAAGAATATTTTAAAAATATGTATAGTCTTAGAAGAGGGAAATTTAAAATTTTTGATATTTAAGCTGGTCATTACAAGATAGATTGGTTGCGATAAAGAAAAAGGGATGTGCAAAATATAGAAATAATTGTGTTTCAATAGATAGCTGTTATTGAATTCTCTTACTGAAGTCATCAATGATTCTAAACATAAGAAAATTAAACAACTCAAAAATAATTTAATAAATGCTAACCTTTTTAAACATTTTATCATATTGTCCCAGCATTATTTAAATATTTTTCTAATTTTATCTTGTAATAACATAAATGCGGCAAAAACTTGATAATTTTAAAAAGGAAATACGACGGAAAGAAATTGAACAGTATTTCTACGAAAAAAGAAAAGATGTCGCTAATCACCTTTAAGCTAAATAAAAGACATTTACCATCAATTAATAAGTGTACCCTCAATAATCTCGTAAATGTTATCTTCCAGATATGGGCTCTTTGGAAGTCAATAATTAAAAATTAAAACAGACTGAAATGGACGTATATGAGATATGGAAGATGGATTTAACCAATCTTGAAGAGTATTTAAGCATTGGTTAGTATGAAAAAATACTGTCAATTATGAATGAAGTATACTACACTCTCAAAAAAATAATAAATCCTAATGGAGCTCTCTATTCTAAACAATCAGATATTTACAACTATTTTTTGAGAACAAATTTTTTAGGAAATATGGTAAAATGTATTCTCTTAGCTCATAAATAAAAAGTTTCATCAGGGTAGTAATAAATTGATGCAGGCTATTCCAAAACCTATCAAAAAGGATGATAGACATTCTGCAAATAGTGATCCAATACTAGCCAACTAAATTTACAGAATCAATATTTCTTTAAAGCAATTTGTTGTTGCTTTTACGATTGTGTATTGACGAACCAAAGTTAGATAAATCTCACCTCTCAAAAGTACTAATGATAAATAGTTAGATCATAAATATTATTGTGCATATGATTTGCGTAAGCGATAATGAAACAGGAAAACTCTTCGGAATTCTTAATAATATGAATAACTAAACCTTCAATTTTGGTGCACCTTTTTACAACATCTCTAAAATATTGGTTAAGCCTACTGAATAAATTACGATTAATTTTATCATTATGATGAAATTTTATCTTTTAAGAATTGAGGATTATAAAAAATAAGCAAAAATTAAGAAAAATTAAATACAATAAATTTCAGTCAATTTGAGTCCACATCAATTGGATATATCGTCTTAAATCGCTATAAATTCTTATCACTATTTTGTAAATCAAGATCTACGTTTCATAACAAACATAGATGATTTAGTCAGCTTGTAATAATCACTAGAACTCGTTAGACTTCAAATTTAATTGGGAATTATGAGTAGTAAATTTATTGATAGAATTGATTACAGGAAAATGATTGATCTTCTGAGTTTAAAAGACTTTCCTTGCTAAATTAAGGTAAAAATATTGTCGTTAATTGATCATCTAATCTTTAGCGATGAAAACGATAAATACAGTTTTGGCTTTATTAAAAACTGTGATTTGCTTCCAACTTTATGGAGCCTGAGAAAAGATTATCTAGGGTATGTTCTGAATATTTTTACAAATATCGCTTATAGTAGACAATTCAAATCAGACCTGAATCCTTATGTACACAATATCTTTATTACACTTAAATATGAGTCAAATAATATATTAGTCTTTAATTTCATTTACAATTGGTTTAGTTCGCAAGATTTTGAAGTCTTAGAGTCACGAGATAAACTTATTTTACAACTTTTGAGAGACTCAACCTAAACTCATGAACAAATTATCAACATTGAGTCTTTATTATGGTTAAGGCTTGTCTAAAAAGGAGAGTGCAATGTTCCTTTAAGAATTCTTAATATGGACAATGACAGTGTCAGATTCATTAAAGAGCATCTACTTAAAACAGATTATGCTCTTTGATTACTAGATTCTTTATAAATATGTCTATATATTAATTTGTAAAATACGTTTTATAGCATTTATCTTTATTTTTGAAAACTTTTTATAAAATTAGACTTCTTTCAATATTGAATAAACTAAGCTCCAAATGTACTTAATACAAAATATTGAATTTGTTACTATAATTAGCTTAATAATATTAACTGCGCTCCATCTGCAAACAATGAATTTTGGCATCATATAAAAACTTGCTAAATGTATTGTACGACCACCGAGAATTGCTTATAGTTTGGAAGAAATGGGTAAGGCTAAATTTATAAAGGCCCAGCTAACTTTGAGCTGCAAAATAGAGTCTACGAAAGAGAGGATTTTACAGTGCTTAACAATCGATCGCTCTAATTGAAGTGTTCTTTCATTAAAGACAAGTATGCCCCGACTGCCAGGTAAACAATTGTCTTTCTCCATGCGAATAGCTCATCCCGACTTATTATGTACTTTTGTTCCGACAAAGCAACAATTATGTCGACATCTTTTTGCCATACTTCGATTTATTGAGCTTTGATTTCGCAGGCTGCGGACTTTCTGAAGGCGAGTTTGTGACTTTGGGTTTTAATTAAAAAGAAGACGTTTATTCTGTCATTAAAAAAGTGAGAGAAAGGCATGGAGTTAAAGATATTATACTATGGGGGAGAAGTATGGGCGCTGCCACAGCTCTACTTTATGCGGCTAAGTATAAAGGAGTAAAAGCGATCGTATCTGATAACTCGTTCAGTGATTTATAGGAATTGGTAAATGAGCTCAGTGAAGATTATTTGCCAATTCTTCCGAGTTTCCTTGTAAATACAATAATGGACAGCATTCAGGAATATATCGAATAAAATATATGGAAAAAATAGCTGACAACGTTCAATATTCGGAAGCTTAAGCCCATTACGGTTATTTAAAAGATAGAATGCCCGATCTTTTTCATAAGCAGCATCCAGGACAGTTTTGTAAATTCAAAACATACAAAAAAATTGCATATAAAGGCTAAAAACTATAAAAAACTATAGCTGGTTGATGGCGATCATAATGATTTGAGAAGTGATGAAATAAAATAAAAAATTCTCAAATTTTTAATAGATCTCAACATAAAATCACCTTAGAGGAAATCGCTTAAGGAAAGGACAAACATATTCAAATACAATAATGGATAAAAATGGAAAATAGCTTATAAAGAAACAGAAAATAAATTTAAAGTTGAACCTCGAAAATCATTGAAATTTAGTGATAACTCACTCACGAAGAATTCTGTTGAGCTTTAAAGATAGATGAAATGGAATAAAATGACTAATTCTTCAAATGAGGCTTATATTCCCCTGCAAAATAAGCCAATGATAGAGTCTTTTTATTAAATCAAACATAGAGAAGATCATATTTAAAGTTGCGAAGGACGTGAACCAAGTAAAGTAAAGCGAAGAAAAATATTTACAGGGATTGACTACTTTACCAAGCATATTTCCTGAATTATCTTGATTTCATTTAGCTTTATTAAATTGCGACTATAATTTAAGGTAGTAAGTATTTCTATTAGCGGCCTTACATAAATACTTGTAAATAATGGCAATCTATCTTTCAATCAAAGAGAGTATTTCTATTATTCGGAAGACAATTAATCGTCAAAACCTTAACAAAATTCAATTAAATATGATAGCTGCTAAAATTAAGTGTGTTATAAAATTTTGTTGCTTTTTGCTTCAATATTTTGAAAAGGTCAAAAAATATGTCATTAAAACTTAATAAAAATTGATAAATTTAAATTGTGTTTTGGTACAATAATATTGTCCAAGAAATTTGTAACAAATTCCGTCAAATCAATATCCACCAGAAAGAGAACTTCCGAAAAAAACACGTCAAGGAAGCGATTTTAAGTTGGTTAAATAAAATCAACTTCAACAAAGCAAGAAAAAGAATAAACCAACTAAAATAAACTTAATTACCGCGCCAATCATTAAATAGATAACTCAATTATCAACATCAAAATCCTCTATCAAATAGTCGGAAAAACAATATGCATGATGAACAACATTTGGGTCTTCAAAATCCTTATGATTAATAGTAATTAGAATTACATGCATCATAATTACGCTAATTTCATGAGAGAAATCAAAGATAAGAACAGGAATATAATGAAAACTAAAGGGTTGGGGTTGGGTGATTAATTTTTAAAAATTTAAACAAATAATTGTCAATTTTTTGAGTTTTTATACTTAAGGAAAAGAGATAAAAAATAAATTGATTTGATAAATAAAGATATAAAGACGAATCTATATCACTTTATTCTTTAAATCCAAGCCTGAGGTTACCGGTAGACGTCAATGAACAGTATCAGCAATAGGACCATCGTTAGGACGAGACCGGGGACAACGTATTTTGATTTATTCCATCGGATTTTGTTTTCGATGCCAACCGTGATGAGAGCAGATAGAATAAAACCCATCACAATGTTCAAAAAGTTATTAACTGGAAAAACATCCATTCTAATCACCAGCATATGAAAAAGATACCATGAATAACTGACCTTTCCGATGAATATTGTTATCCTGTTTCCCAATATCAAATCATTGAAAATACCGTTTTTGAAATGAATGAATGCTGCTGTGCTGAATACAACAAGTATATTCCACTTCTTCTACCGAACATGAGCGTCCTGCTTTGCTAAAGCTGTAAATATACAAATGACTGCTATGGTGGTAATGATTCCATTTATACTCAAAAATGTCTTGCAATAAGTTATTAATCTTTTAGGAGTCTTTTATTAAGTTTTTTAATGATTATTTGTTGGCTACATCGCTTGATATTACTGTTATTTCTTTTAGAGTTTTTTTTCTTAATAATATGCCAAGCTGCAACCAACCAAAATTTACCAAAATAGAAGGTCTCCTCCATTTATAAAGTACACAATTAATACAAAACATAAGATAGCGGCAATTCCAAGAGCTAATAATCCTTTCCACATTGGAAGATTCCAAAGTTTTGTTACAAAAAGCGGCCAAAAAAGATAAAACTGTTATTATAGTCCCAGAGTCCAGAGTACTTGAGCAGGATTCCCTGATGCATCACCAGTTTCATATTTATATATTAAATGGAGATTGACTGCCATTAAAGTTCCTGCAATCAGTGTTTTAACTGCTGATTGCAATTATTCGGCATTGTAAGTTATGCTGAAAAGATACAAAGAATAGAGAAGCATAGTTATTAAGGCAGGAAAAATTCTTCTGACTCTTCTGCCATAGAATTTGGAATAGGAAAATGATTTTTATTTTCTAAGTTATCTGAAAATAATTTTAGAGATTAAATACCCGGACATACAAAAGAAAATATCTACACCCATATAACCTCCCCTAATACGAGAAGAGAAACGATGATGAAGCACCACTGCCAATACTGCTAAAGCTCTGAGGCCATCGATATCTGGTCTATAGACTCCGGCTGAAGATTCGTGAGGAGTATTTGAGTGAACTTTCATTGTTTATTCTTTAATTGTATCCTACATTCCGATTTAAGTAGAACGTTATCTATGTTTAATGAGGCTTACTCAATAATCTCTGCTTTTTTAATGTCTTGAAAAGTCATCTCCATTTGATTCTTCGTATAAGATTATTACAAATGGGAAGATATCATAAAATAAAATGGTAACGATAATGCATTGAACTTTAAAAAAATCAATAAAAAAAAGATAGAAAGATATAGAAGCAAATATTGCTGATTTTGTGTAGAATTAATGGAATCAAATATTCCAATCAATCATTTTAATATTATCTAATATCGAGCCAAAGAGAATAAAATTTCCTTAAATACAAAACAGCGGCAAAAATAACAGATAAATGAGAATCTGCTCCCTCTCATTAATTGCTAATTTTTTATAAAAGCTATAATCTTAAATATTTGCTCCTCGAGACCCTGGAAAAATAGGAAGCGGCCACAATGAATTTTGGCATCATATAAAAACTTGCTAAATGTATTGTACGACCACCGAGAATTGCTTATAGTTTGGAAGAAATGGGTAAGGCTAAATTTATAAAGGCCCAGCTAACTTTGAGCTGCAAAATAGAATCTACGAAAGAGAGGATTTTACAGTGCTTAACAATCGATCGCTCTAATTGAAGTGTTCTTTCATTAA
>Ga0302268_1000839_pt1 | contig 18690 bp, 53 predicted proteins | sample III_Bog_E2_1_FD_194554 | JGI IMG/M metagenome (GOLD analysis project Ga0302268, IMG submission 194554) | Peat permafrost microbial communities from Stordalen Mire near Abisko, Sweden - III_Bog_E2_1 | ecosystem: Environmental > Terrestrial > Soil > Wetlands > Peat | place: Sweden: Abisko... | reverse complement strand
TTTAACCAAAAAATTGTCTATTGACCCTTGAATTTCAAAACATCTTTCACTTGTTCTATAAGTGATAGAATGTTCTAATAACCTTTCATACTCTTCTTGATTCATAATATTACGTTCCATATTAATTCTGGGTATTTACAACATCTGTCATTCATTTCATAGCCACGAGTAGTAAACTTGATAAGTGTTCTTTTTTCAATTTCATAATAATATTCATCTATCACAATTTCTTCAAAATTATGTATTTGGCCACAATTTTCACATTTTATAATTATTTCGGATTTGTCAGGCAACAATTCTTTCCAACAAGTATGTGGAACACTAAGCCATACTTCACCTAAACCTTTATAGCCAAGATCAACTCCACCAATGAAACATAACATTTCCTTAAATGGTTGATTATTTTCATATGTTATTATATTTTCATTCGGAAACAATTTCAATAATTCATTATGAATCTCTTCAAAAGTATTGAAACGGTTGGTTTCACTCCCAAGTTGTATACCGTTATATCTATCTTTCTTTTTTAAATGTAACACTTCTAAAGGATCTACAATCACTCTCTTTAATTCAGTAGAGCCATATCCAATTGAACAACTTTTTCTTGGTTGGTCATGGTCAACTTTACCATATTTACAATAGTAGTGTTCGGCCTCATTATCTTGTCCAATATAACTGTCAATATTTGCTTCAATCATAATATTTTATTTTAATCAACGTATAATTCAACCTTATCCCATATAAACCATCTTAGTGGTCTAACATCGTTTGGATTTATGCATCTTTCGAAATCTATTTCATCTCTAACGTATGCTGCAGCTCCCATATAACCATTATCCACAACACATACCAAGTTTTCACGCCATTTTTCTGGTTGCAGAATTTCAATAGCTCCATCGTCAAGAATGCCATTACATTTAGCATTTGATGAGTTGTCAAGAATGTGTAATTTCGAAGTTTTATTAATGTAGTCCATGATTTATTTTAGTTTGTTTTCGTTTTTAATTATGGTGCAAAAATAAAGAAAAGGGTTCACATTTGCAAATCCCTTAACCTATTTTAATTCAAAAATCACCATAATGAACTTGTAGAGCCAATAATCCAAGGTCTCTCCAAGTAGAAATTACCTGATCTCTATCATCCAAACAATATTCAATAAAGAATTTATCTCTGATGTTTTCCTCAAATATTTCGCGCTTAATAATTGAATCCTTTCGGATATCATCAGATTTGCGCATGAACAAATAGTCGTATGGAATATTATTGTCTTTCAGCCATTTTTCAGTTAACTCTTTGCAACTATCTTTTCTACCAGATGTTATTATAATCTTTCCTTGGTATTTTCTAACCATATTTGCTACTGGCTCATTAACATCATCTAATTCAACTTTTGTTTCATCAAATATATTTCGTTTGTTATTATTTAACGCAAGTGTTCCGTCAACATCAACGATAATTGCGTGTGGTAGTATATCATCCTGTTTTAAATAAAAACGCTCCTTGAAAATATTTGTTTTTTTAACTGGTTGAAAATCGAATGTACTTTTCAAAATTTCAAAATCATCGAACATTCGTTTAATAACATCTTCACCAACTGATTTTTCTCTTAATTTATCACGTTCAAGGCAAATTTCTATTGGAATATCAAATACTTTAAAAGATATATTTGCATATTCTTGAAACAACGAAATAAATTCATTAATAGTTTTTAGTTTTACATTTGTATTGTCAACAATTACGTTTAAACTATTTTTAAGTGCATTTAAAATTGTTGTATTGACCAATTCAGTTATAAGCCATTCAATTTTTGGTTCACAAAACCCCTGATCTTTTAACATGTATCTGAAATCATCTCTCGAAACTCGAACATAATTCGGATTTTCTTTTATGAATTTTTTAGCATCTGTGGATTTACCAGTTGCAGGTGGGCCAACATATAATATAATTTCTAAATCTTTTTTCATTAATTATCTTCTTTTTTAAATTCTATCCATTCAGTTTCCATGTATTTTCTAAAATCAGTTCTCAGACTATTGAGTTGTGCAATGCTATTTCGTATGTAACAAATTCTTTTTCCATATTAAATATTCTTATAAACTTTAGGTACTCATTTGAGTATTGTGATTAATTGACTTTTGTAATTGTAGTATCTGAAACTTGTTTAATTTCAACTTTATATTCGATTTTCCCTTTTTGATAATCAATTTGGCCTTTTTGGTAACCTTGATCATATTTAATATCATTCGTTGACTTTGACACAATACCGCCAGTCACAATTGAGAATAGGAACATTATTATAAATATTGGAATAGAACTTTGATATTTACCATCTGTGTTATTAGCATCGATTATCATACCAAATATAAATGCACATAGAGCCAACAGGCCAGCAAAAGCATACATCCAGATCATAGTTCGGTTTCTTTAAAATATTTCTTGTTTAAAAAATCTTGAATAACGTAATCAGGATATTCCCCAAATGGTAAACATTCTAATCTGAATTTATGTAATAATTCACAATCCCTGTAATAACAATTTTGATAACAACATAGTTTAGCATATTCTTCCTCATAAATCCATTTATTAAATTCAAGTGAATCAACGTTAGTATTTCTATAACCATCAAAACCACTACTGTTTTCATATGTCCATTCTTCTTTATTGAATAGAAGGATTTCTTCTTTAGTAAACATCTTTTCTATTTTATTCATTTGATTAATAGTTTTTGAATTTCATCTAACATCTCATATTTAATTCTCATTGTATAATCGCATATAGCTATTTCAAGTTCAGTCCATAATTCTGGCCTATCAATAAACAAAGTTACTTTATTTGAAAAATAGTTACGATTATACCCTTCAAATTCAGGCAAGTGAGTCAAACTAAGTTTATTAGAGATAATTTGATCAATATCATTCAATAGTTTTTCTTTTATGGTTAACTTTTTCATTATCTTATGTCTAAAAGTTTTCTTATTTCAAAATTATGATCAGAAACTGCATTATAGGCTGCTATATGTTGAGCATATTTAACAATACCCCTAATACTTCCTAAATAATATTCACAGTTAGAATCAGAGCCATAAAATTCCTCATCTTCATCATCATAAATAACAATATGTTTATCATTATCAGGGTCTGTTTTTACACAACTGAAGCCAAACAAATCACCTAAAATAGCCTTTTGTTCTTCAAATGTTAAGTCCCTGTCTAAAATATGTTTTTCCATAATATTAAATTTTCACTGAGTTTTTATGCGGATTTTGTAATTGGTCAGCCTTATATAAATTCCAATCTTCTCCCGTATACACGTTAAAGTCAAAATAGAAGAATTCATTTAAATCTTCAAAATTTAAATTGGTAATATGCCCATAATCAGTTTTTATTATATATAACATATCTTTTGTTATATCTACCATTCCAATAATAATCGCATTTCCTATTTTTCTACCATCTTTGGTAAATAAAACCGTATTAATCCCTAATTCTTTATTTTTCATATTTATTCTTATAAACAGGCATACTATATTTTATTAGTTTAGATAAATCGCCATCCCAATCTTTAAATCGCTCATAAATTTCCAATAATGAATATTTTAAGTCATACCACTCACAAAATTGATTATATGTTTTTTCCAATTTTTTTAAATCATTAGATTTAGCATGATCTTTATAATAGAAAGCATATACAATTAAATCAGCGTTAAAAAACCCTTTTACATCAATAGCATCCGACCATTCTTTTTTATATTTCTCGGTAGGCTCAATAAAATTAGTAGTATTAAAATTTGTTTCCATAACTATATTATTTGTTTCTTTTAAATTATACCACAAAGATAGTTCAATTCATTTAATAAGCAAAATTCGTTAACAATTAATAGCTTTCATCAGTTTCTGAATATAGCATTCGACAAATATCTTCAAAGTTTTCTATGGCAACAGATAAAGGAAGAATTTCAAATTGAACGATTTCCGAACCTATCTCCAAATTATTCGATTCACGATATTTTATAATTTGGTTATTTAGCTTGTCATTTAATGAATTACATGTTTCTTCCAATTCTTTGGCATCAAAACTCACGTTATCTGTAAAATATTCGGAATCATATTTGTTTACAATAACAAATGTTTCATTTAATTTTTTCATTTTATTTCTTTAGTTGCTCGTTCAAGTTCGACTACAAACGTTTCATAACAGTGAAATTTAGTTTTTAAATAGTCACACTCATTACGGCCAATGAAGTGCTGAGAAGTTAATTTTTCCTCAATATTGGACATTTTCAATTTATAATCTTCAATTAAATTTGTTATTTCTTGCATTTTTCTATTTTTAAATTGGTTGTTTTGTTAAAATATTCAATAAAATCTTCGATATTAGTGCCATCAAAACCAATTTCTTCTAAAAAATAATTCCAAGCATCAGATAATTCATCATACCAGTCAATACTCAATAAGTTAACTTGAGCTATTATTTCATCCGTTTCAGGGTCTTTTAAGTTAATTAATTTTTCCATTTCTTTGTTCTAAATATAAATTAATTTCCTTTCGTTGATCTTTTAATTTTTTTATTCGATAATCTATATTCGATAGATTTTCATTAAGTTTTTCGACTATTAAATTTTCATCATCTACTATTTGCCAATTCATTTCATATCCACTATTTTGTCCATCAGGATCAGAATTAGCCCAATCCTCAACAATATTATCAATATCATCAAACGTTTTCCAATCGCCTTCAAACAAAGTTAAATAATATATCCTTACGCCCGCACTAAAACTTTTTGTTATTTTAATTACTTGCATTTTAAATACTTAATAAGTAAGTGTAATATTTATGATATTTTTTCAAACGTTCAATATCTTTATCAGTTAAAACAGGCAATCTACAAATATCCATATTATCTTCCAAATCGGCTATTTTGATTCTAATAGCATCTTTATTTGATGCAAGCCTAAAAATATAGTCTCCATATGATTCATCAGACTTATGAGTTAATATATCAACCAATTTAGCCACACGAGGACTAACATATTCAGATAACTTTTCAGGTGTCCATCCTGGAATATCTTCCAACAAATCGTGACAAAAAGCCGCTTGAATCAATTCATGATCCCAACCATAATCAAGTCTAAGTTTATCTGTAACTCTATATAAATGGTCAATATAAGGGCTTCCACCTTTATCAACTTTATTAGCAAATGCTTTTTCCACAATTCTATAAATGTCTTCCATTATAATTATTTTTAAAATTTTTTGTTCATTATATTTATTAGTTCATTATATTTATTAGTTCATTGGCAATGAACATCCGTTTTAATTGAATACAAAGATACGTTATTTAATTAAATTACGAAAATTAAATTTGTTAAAGTAAGTTAAAACTTCAAATATTTCGACCTTTTTGTTTTGGGTATAATTTTTATATTTTATGTTCAATTTTTAAATTTTTCTTTTTATAGCCCTCGATAACCATTTTAGTTTTGATTGAATTAAGTAATGCTATTGGCAAGTCGTTCTTAATTATCGTTCGATTTATGCCTTCAATTAGCACAAGTGATCCGTGAGTAGCTTTAACCTTTTTTAGTGGCTTAGATGGCTCTGAATAACCTAAATTGGACTTTATAAACGCTTTTAATTCACTTTGCGTTGGCTGGTAATCAAAATAGTCGTTTGGCATAATTTTATTTATTAGTTCTGTATAAAATAATAAGTGTCATTTTTCAACAATTGTTTTTGGGTTGAATTTGCAACAATGTCATTTACAAAATCAATATTCGTTTGAGCAATCAGATTCAACGTTTGAACCATATATATTTTTATCATTTCAAATTATATTTTTTCTTTATTACACACTTTGATAGAGTTAAGTTTAGGCATTCTATGAATTCAAGTCCAATTAATTTAGTTTCTTCCAATGTAGCATCTGTAATCATTAGCATATATTCTTCTTCAATTTCCTTAAATAGTAAATGTATATTTTCAATATTTTTATTTGCCTCATCCGAGATGTTTTCATATCTTTTCATAATTTTTTAGTTTTAAAATGCATCAATAATAGTTCCACCGAATAATTCGGCATATGTTTTAGCTGTCCAATAAGACATCTTTGTAGTTATTTTTCCATCTACATATTTAACTCTAAATTTTCCTTTTAAATCATTATCTTGTCGGCTATAATAATCGAAAAATTTATAAAATTGTCGTTGGAAAAACCTCAATAGTGGCATATGTAGTTTCATTATCAAATTATTTAAATAAATGAACCACGCCACAACCAATAATAATTCCTATTAAAGCAAATGTAGTAAACCATAAAACTTTCAATGAGAATATTTTTACACTATTAACTATTTCTTTTTTCATTTTTCAATTAGATTTATATTTTGAAACAAATGTACTAATAAATTTTAGAATAAACAAGTTGGTTAACTTATTTTAATTTAAAAAATTGTTTAAACTTATAAGGGATGTTACCCCAATAAAAATGTTTTAGCTTTTTGCATTTATATTCAATTATCAAACGTTGATTATCATCTCCACGCATATTCTGATCATATTCTAATGAACTATATGTTGAAACTATTTTAAATTCGGAATTACCAAATTTATCAGATAAATTATTATTTTCTTCAATAATAGAATCAACAAATTTTTCGTTAAAATCTTTATGAAATTCCGTGATTGTTTTCGGAAATAATTTTTCAACTGAAAACCAAAATCTATAACCATTTTTAAAAATTGAAACATCTTTACAGTCATAAAACGAAGTAATTTTTGTTTCGGCTTTATCATTTAAATAAAAATGCAAAATTGTTTTCATAGTATTCATTTTAAGTTTATATTTATATTTATGTACTCAATTGAGTATTTTAATTATTTTAATTTCATTCTATTATAAAATTCAAATTCTTGTTCATTTACACATTGGTATTTAATAAGTTTCCAATGTTTATCTGTTGCAGTTTTTAACATTTCTTCATCAATAGCGTTTGGATATTGTTCTTCCGACCACGAATTAGAAAATTCCCCAGTATTTAAATCAAGCCAAACATATTTAAATTGACTGATTTCAATTGGCTCATTAATTCCCGAACCAACGTTATCAAATTCGGCTGTTTCATTCCAATCTGATAAAACTTTTTCTCTTGAAGTTGTTGCAAAATATTCTTTTAGCTCTTCAACAAAGTTAATTGATTTAGGTTTTTCTTTATAAATATCATTTACCTCAATGTTAAACTCCTTACATTTTTCCAATATATTTTCAGGCGTAGTACCGTTTAAAAATGCTTCCATTTCATCAATTATTTTTTCATTTTTATAAATCGGTGTTGGTTTACCGTATTGGAATTCACCAAACGATGTTTCTTTTTCCCAAATATGAACTATTTCATATTCAGTTAAGTTTCTTAATAAGCTACTATTACCATAATATTTTTCTTGTAAATCTATTTTTTTCATGGTAGCTGTTACTACTTCAGCCCACCATTTCAACGCTTTAATTTGATTCGCTGTCATAATAATTTTATTTAATTAAATCTTTAATTTCTTCAACTACTTCATTTGGTATTTTTTCAGCCCACCATCCGTTGCAGTATTTAAAAGCACCATCTTCATATAGTCCAATTGATTTAAGATAGTTACATTCTTGTTCATATGCCCATATTGAACCTATTTTATTTTCTTTACGGAATAGATCAACCACCTCACATTGTTTCTTAGAACCTGATTTTAAATCATTTAATCCCCATTTTTCAGATAAAGATATAATAGTATTTAATAATGGTTTTTTTATAAACTTGGTTATCTCTTCCCATGATGTACCCCCACAAATAATATCCGTTTTTCGTGCATTCCAAATACCAAAACTGGAACTGAAGACCCACATTAGTTCTTTTTCGTTCGTTTCAAAATTTTTACATTCTTTTTCGAATAATTCAACCTCTACTAAAACGGAATTAACTTTTTTACCAATACCGTTATAATCAATTTTTCCAAAATCAAATACTTTTTTCATAATGCTTTATTTTTTTTATTAATTTATAGTACAAAGATACTTGATTTTAGTTGAATATCAAAACCTAATTTGTTAATTAAATTATTATTTGGAATATTGTGCTTTTGATTGAAGTTATATCTACAACATACTTTCTCTTTTCACTTGTTGATAATTCAATTGCTCCTAAAGTTTCACTATCATAAACCACTTTACCGTTTTCAGCTGCAAGATCAAGAACTTGTTTAATAGTTTCCATCATTACAATTTTGAATTTCTCTTTGGACATTGCAAGCTCTTCAATCTCTTTCCATTCAACCAACACTTGTGTATAACAATCGAAATTGTTGTTAAATATTTCTTCTAAATTAATTTCTTTCTTCATATTTTTAAACATCTTTTAAGTAAGTAAAATCTTTCTTGAACGGTCTATTATCACAACGTATTCCACAGCAAGGTGAAATGAATTCGGTTATGCTATTGTATTTCAAAACAATTTCCGCTTTCCTAATATCATAAACCTTACCACAATGATTACAAATTACACTATAAAAACTAAGTGGTAAATCAATAACTTCTCTTTCGATTGAATCACCATTGTTTACACGTTGAGAAAGAATATTTTCATTCAAAGCACCTATTAATTTTCCGTTATAAAAGAAGTCCATAACAATAGTAGATTAAAGTTCATTTAAATTATCAATCATATCCATACTTACACATAATAAGTTATCATAATTACCAGATTTGGCTTCGGTCATGTAAGCTTCAATTTCTTTGATGCCTTTACCTTCTTCTCTCATAGCACTGCAAACATACGCTAAAACAGAAAAAGCGTTATTGTCAATTCCAACTAAATTATATTTTTCCATAGCTTTAAATTATTAAGTTGTTTAAGTTTCTGTTGTAAAGATAATATATTTGAATGATTTATACAAATGATTTATGTTAAATTTTCTTTTTTATTAATAAATTTCCTACAATATTATAGTCATCTAATAATATTTTCCAATCTTTTGATGATGGTAGCATAAAATAATATTCCTTTATGTTATCATACATAATAAAAAGTCTATCATAATATTCTCTTTCATTTCTCCACCATTTAATCGTTAATTTTTCAACTCTAAAATTTAAAAATCCAAGTTTATCCATATAAATATTTAAATTTGAACGTCTCCAATGTACACCATAAATAAAATCATATGTTACGAATACACAATTAACTTCTGTAATTTTTAAATATTCTTCATCCGATAAATTATTTATACGATTGTTTATTTCTTCTATTTTTTTCTTACTTACACCCTTTCCTTTACTCCAAAAATATTCCTCATCAAAAATTTCATTCCCTAAGATTATTTGATTCTTAAATATAGGGGGTAGTTTCATCCTTCCACTCAATGTCAAAAATTTCTTTATTAATTCTTGGACGATAATAATCATCACGCTTTTTATCTGCAATCTTTTTTTGTTCTAATTTTTCAATAGCAAATTCCTTTTTGGCTTTATAATTTTCCAATTCATATAAAGAATTCATATAGTCTCCGAATAAGATAGAGAATTCAGATTTTTGTTCGATGTCTTTTTTAAAATTATCTATTAAAGTCTCTAATCCATTGAGTTTAATAAACCAATTTGGTAGTTTAACGATTAATCCGTCGTAATCTTCATCAAGGTATCTCATAATTCAAATTTTTTCATAATATTTCAACAGTAGATATAAATGGATCACTTGCAAATTGTGTTTGAGTAAATTTGTATTTATGCCCTACATATTCAGATTTTCCAAATCCAATATCTTTTAAGTTAGCACGATCAAACGCTGCAATTATTTTTTTACTTTCTTTTTCGTCCATTTCTTCAATTAAGTTCGTTGAAATATCATCCGAATTTAAGTACAAAGATTGGTATTTTGAACCATCCCAATAATTAAAAACTTCAACGGTAGTGTGATTTTCGGCTTCAGATAAAAATAAGTCAATTTCATTTTTAATTGATTTATACAATTCCGTATCCGTATCAATATCATTTTCATCCTGTTCTAAAAAATCATAATATTCAAAATTTTCTTCTAAATGAAACTTTGATTGTATATGCATTTCAAGCAGTTCTTTAATATCCGTTGAAGAGTTATCTATACTGTAGCAACCAGCATTATAACATCCTATTACCTGACCGTATTTGTCATAACATTCACATAAACGTGCTGTATCAAAACTTTCCGAATTTAGAATAACGATTTGCTCGTCCTCTTGATTTCTATTTAAATAATAAGATTTTTTCATAATACTAAAATTTAATTGTTTTAATTTCAATACACAAAGATAATAGTTTTATTTCATTTGATAAAATGAAATTTGTTAATTTATTATAAATTTATATTATATTTTACAACACAATAATTTGAAAATTGTTCTTCAGTAAACCCACTTTTTTCTAACTCTCGTTTATAAATCGCGGCTTGGTAATGTGCCGTTTGTCTACTTCCATTATGTAATATAGACATTTGAATCATAACGTCTTTTAACGTTTTTGGAATTATATCAAACTTATTTCCACAAAGATGGCAGTATAATATAGAGTGTGATTGATAATTACCACATCTTGAACAAAAACGTCTTGTATTTTGCTGATTTAGAATATTTTCAAAAAATTCAATGGTTTCCATATTATTCCTTATTTTAATTATAAAGCAAAAATAGCTAAAACAAATGCGAGTTACAAGCTGTTTTAGCTAAAATATTAATTTGATCTATTTGTGTAAACAATAGTCAAGCCACTGATGAAGTTCAGGATCAATAATTTTACTTTCATCAAAATTAGCAAAATCTGATCTTATTGTTGATTCAATTGCTAATTTATCTGTTTGATCTTTATCCATTACCCATTCATGATGATATTTAGTTAGTTCCTGTCGTTTACCTTCTATGAAAGACTGAGTTTGTTCAAACACCTCACGGTTAGCGTTTTGTTGAGCTTTACCTACTGTTTTTGTGTAAAACACATCAAACCAACCGAAAGACAAGCCAAGTAGCATAATTACAACAATAAATGCTATAAATCCAAATATTATTTTTGCTTTCATTTATTTATTCCTCCCACACATATATTTTCGTTTAATGGAAATGGTGTAACAGTAACCTTAGGTTCCATATAAATTGGTTGTGGTTCACCTGTTTCAGGATTAATTAATAATAGCCATGTACCATCAGCACTAGCTGGAGAATATAACCCATTTGGGTCTGCTTGTGGCACAAGTAAATTACCTTCTTCAAATGTTTCTGTTCTCTTAGCAGGTCTTTCAGGTGCAGTAAATTGAGTTGCATAAGGGATGGGAAATCCTATACACTTACCCATGAATATAAATTTACCTGTTACTTCAGAGAATGCGTAAGCATAATTAATTAACTTATTGTTATCACGTTTCTCATATACGGTTTTCAATGTTTTCATTTCTAACCAATTAGTTATTGCGGGCATTCCTACTTCTCTTACTGCTTCTTGTAATGCAGTTTCTTGCATAGCACCTTGTTTCTCCGATGATGTAGGTGCAATTGGTTCACAACTTGACATTAGTATTAATACTAACACGAAAGATAATAAATACTTTACTTTTTTCATATTTTTTTAATTTTAGTGATTTATAGTTGTTTTTTATTCTTTGCAAATGTACAGATAATATTTATATTATACAACTTCTATTTGTTAAATAATGTTATTTTAAAATATATGTTGTGTCTTTTATTTCACATACCGAATCAGCCATTTGATAGTTAACTAACATTCTATATGTTGGCTTTCCTTTTAAAACATTTGATTCTCCTTGCTTAACCCCAATAGTTAAGCCAATTCCAAATGCATCCACTACTAAACATAATATCAAAAGTAAGACAACTAAAATATCTGTTTTTTTTATTATGAAATATGTTACGCAAATAACTAAAAAGCCATAAATAGCAAATAATAAATAAAGTTTAAACATAATATTATTTTTTTAAAGTTAAATTATTTCACCAAGTTGGAAAATCAATATTCTCATAATCAATTTCATATAAACGCAGCCAAGTAACATTTTTATTGTTTTTATGATAAATATCTCCATTACTTAACACAAAGTAATATTGGCCCCTTTCTATAATGCCAAGCAGTTTTCCATCAACCAAGCCGTGAGTAGCTGCAGTTTCATATGCATTTGGATTATGAGAATCAGGAACGTATTTACGTATTTTTTCAATTTGCTGTTCCTTAACTTCAACAATAATGTCTTTTTCTGTTACCATAATATTATTCAAATTTTAAATTATTGGATGTTAATTGTTCATATAAAAATTTCAAATGTTCAATGTCATCTATTTCATCACAAATAAGTTCGATAGATCCATCAACCTCATCAAATAAATAAAAAGCTAATTTACTTTTCAATCTTGAAATTTGAAATTGACACATAGGAAAATCAATCCACAAGCCATTATTCCAATATGAAAAGGTATTTTGTTTTTCTTTAAGGTCTTTATCCGTTATCATATATTTTTATTTATGTCGCAAAGATAATATAAATGTTTTATTCTCACAAATCAAATTTGTTAATTATTGCTTTAATACCAATCAATTTTTGGACAATATTTATTGTACTTAGCCTTAATAAATTCGATTAGAATACTTGGTTCTTTAGTTTCAGTATTGTAATCCATATATTTAATACCCTTGTGCTTCTTAATTAATTTAATTATATATTGAATTCCTTTTATGATTCCAAATACAATTCCACAAAGCCAAAAGAGAATACCAAAAGCCATCGAAGATTCAAGGAAACCTTCTTTAACATAAGTTATATTAAAGAACAAAAGAATTGGCGAAAGTAATACCCATAAAAGAAATAACGCAATATAACCCATTATTGTAAAGCCAATCCTATCATACCATTTATCTACATAATCTATTTCGCCCAAAAATATTGCAAGAATTAAATATGGCAAACATAGCATAGAATAAGGAATTAAAACCACGAACATAAATACCAATTCCCAAAAGTACGGGCACAAGTTAGTTGGTAATTGATCGATTACGTAGAACCACTTGTATAAATTTGCTGTTAAAGAATTTTGATTTAGTTTCATTTTTGTTTTAATTTGATTTAGTCTTTATAGTACTCATTTGAGTATTCATGTTTTGCTATTTTTTAATTATTATTTTTTATACAATAAAAATTGTGTTTTTAAGCTCGTCTATTCTAGCTTCATAATCTAAAACTATATCATGGTCATCACAATTATTATAACAATTCAATGCATTTTCACATGTTTTCAAACGCTCCTCCAAATATTTTAATATTTCACTCATAGATTTATTTTTGTGTTAGTATTGATGTTGACATTCCATAGCCTTTATTTTCCCATCGTATACCAGTAATTTCATAACCATCCGATTTTAAGAAACTTATCCTTAAATATTTTAAGCATTTTAAAATAATCCTGTTCAGTTGTCATTGAACGTTCGGCTGTCGCAAATAAATGTTTGCCATTTAAACTAATATTAATTTCGTAGTACATAATTGATTTAGTTAATTGTTTTTAATTATAATACAAAATTAGTTATTTTATTTCAATTCTGAAAATGAAATTTGTTAAAAAGTCGAAATTAAAATTGTTCTATCAAATTCTTGTTCATCAATTAATTTTGAATCATTTAAAGACAAAGAAAATATATTATATTTTTTTATTAATTTAACAGAATTATCACATTTATATGCTTCCCTACCTATTTCAATAGCTAACTTTTTTGTTGAAAATGGAATAAATTCGCCATTTATAAGTAAGCCATATGTCGTGATCGTTTTAGTTTTTAATTCAAGCATATTAAAACTTTATAATTCTAACGTGTAGTTGAACACCATCTAATTCCATTTTTCCAACTAAAATTGGACTTACAGTTCCTTTTGATGGATATTTAAAATCTGTGTCTATCTTAAATCTTTCACAAAATTCAATTAGCATAGTATCGTCATAATTTTCTTCTATCCAATTATCCCTTAGAACCAAAGACTGTTCTGGATTTGAGTTTTCAAAAAAGTTAATTACATCATAAGAAGTACATATTAATTTATACATAATTTTATTAATTTATTTAATTGGTTTTAATTTATCAATAATTTTATCAGCTCTTTTAATAAGCGGTTCAAGCTGTGATGTCGAGTTATTCCTGCAATAAACAAGTAAATCTTTCAACGCATCCAATAATTCGGGTGCTGCAGCTGCTAATTCAGCTTTTTCCATAGCTTTATTGAACCAATCAACGTTATTCATCCAATCAACATTAGTTGGTCTTGCAATGGTTGCAATAGGTCTCTGTAAGGTATCATCACCTTTGATTCTGATTTCATGTTGGAACTCATCAACATCCACATACCATTTCTTTTCCATTATATTAATCCTTTAAGTTTTAAATCCTGTTTATAGTGTCTTAAATCCTTTATTTGTTCGTTATGCACGTCTTTTTTATAATACCGACCATCCTTTCGTCTTTCAGCGAATTGAATTTTTGCTTTTAAGGCTATTTCAGGGTTACAAATGTATATAGCCAATCGTTTTGAACAACCGTATTTTAACCCCAACTTTTGGTAAGAAGTGCCATCATGTTTACGTTCGTCAAATAAACATTGTTTCTGATAGGTATCTAATTTAACACGTCTATCATATTCAGTTCCCCGAATTCTTATATTTTCGGATTTGTAAGGCATAATTTATTTTTAATTAAGTCTAAATTATTTATGAATTCTTTATCTGAATCAGTTGGATTGTAATATTTTTCAACCATATCATCAGCCACTTTCATTATTTCCTCGCTTGAATCAGTACTTTTCATGATAGTACCACAAATTAGTTTTCCATCAACCCAACATGTTACAGATAAATTGTAATTAGAATCGGATGTTATTACCTTTTGCTTTAAGCAATATGAGTAAAAATTTTTCTTTGCCATAATATTTAATTTGATTTAGTAATTCCTTTAATAGTGTTTTTTATAAATTCCTTTTTGCATAAACTAATAAACTTATTAGAATCAATTTCATAACATACTTCGGAATATGCATATGTTAAAGCAGTTTCCACATCCCAGCCTATATTGACTAAGAGTATAAAACCTTTTACCGCCTCTTTAACTGATTCTGATTCCATGATAATATTTATTTGTTTTTAAATCATATACTTTATCTATTTTTAATATGCAAAGATAATTGTTTATTTTTATTGGTGAAAATGTAATTTGTTAAACTTCTTTATTTAACGTTAATTATTTTACCAATTCCATAGTCTCCAAACATATATTCAAATGGATTAATGCCGTTTTCCATCAAAATATCATAATATTTTTTATCTAACGGGTGATATATATTTTCCATTGTTAAAGGTTTTAGCCAAAAAGCTTTGTTATTGATCCAACTCATATCTGCACACATTAACAAATCATTTAATAAATCTTCCAACGTATTTATATTTTCATCATCGTTGTAGGTATATTTAACAACCTTATTTAAAAGCGTTTTCTCGGCATTTGTTAATGGAATTGTTTTCATTTACTATTATTTTTTTTGTTAAAAAAGTAGGGTTTTTGTAAGATAACTAAATTAACTATCAGTTGGTTGTAATTATATTACTCAACCCTACCTATGTTAATAAACTTCTATTTTTCATATATTTTAAATACTCAATTGAGTATTTTACTTTATACTCGTTATGTTTATTTAATTTATATACAAAGATAATATTTTAAATTGAATGCGGGAAATGGAATTTGTTAAAAGTTTATTAATGTCTTACCTTTATTGTTATCCCAAACGTTTTTAAACGGTTTTAAAACACTCTTAGCCAAGTAACTGTATAAGTTATAATAACTGTATTTATCATTGAATAATAGTCTTACAAAGTGGGTATAGCACACTGAATCGGATAAGCATTCATTTATTGTTTGCATTACCCTTTCAATTTTGCAATTAATTGTGAATGCGTTCCCTCGAATATAACATTTGAAGCGTTACCATCAAATATAGTTATAATTGGCTCTTCTCGTTGTTTGTACGTTTCACCGTGACCCATATAATTATCAATGGATAGAAGTTTATCATTACCATGATATATTCCTACATAGCCATTCTTTGACATTCTATTACTCCCACCTTTTATGCCTTCAGAAATTACGTCTATTGTTTTCATATTATTAATTTATTTAGTTAAATAATTCGTTCCATTCTTTAATTGTATATAACCCGAAATAATCTCTTACAGTATCAGATTTGATATTAAATCTAATCATAGCTATCTGAATATACTTTGCATATAAACTGCACGATGGTAAACACTCTTCTGCTTCTTTCATAATTATTTGTTTAGATACTCATTTGAGTATTTTAATTTATAATGTGAATATTATGGACATTAAAATCATAAAATACATCTATAGATTCTTGTGAATATAAAGAAATTTTACCATCTCTTTCAATTGCTTGAATTGTAAATTCGTTTGTAATAACATTTGGTTCATCTTCCATTCTTTCTTTAAACACATCTTCATCCAATCTTACGTTATCACCTCTTAGCATTGTATTAAATGCTTCTAATAAAGTCATTGTTTCCATATTATTCATTTATTAAATATTTTAGTTTAATTGTTTAATTTCAATACACAAAGATAGATGTTTTAAATCATTTACGAAAATCAAATTTGTTAATTAATGTTATTGGTGTGAGAAATTCCCCTTATTTGGTTTATTTAATAACATTATTTTGGCTATACGAAAATTAAAATCATGTAACCATTTGTAACGAGATGGTTTCTGCCAATTAGGACGATTAAAAAGTCCGTTTTCATACTTACCACTTATGACATTATCAAACTTATACAATGGTTTAAAAACCAAATAACGCAATAAATAATATTTTAAACTATGTTTTATCATAATGTTATTAATTGTTAACGTAATTCTCTTGGGCATCCGACGTTATATTTTAAGATAACATAGAAATATATTGCTTTTAGATTTGTCTCATCTGCAGAACTGAATGTTCCCGTTAAATCATTTTTTAAGATAGCATCAATGAAACTACCATAGCATTTTAAAAAGCCCCATTTTGCAGCCAATAAATCAATAGATGTTTGAATTACAGCTTCTAAATCATCAAGGTCTGTAATGTCTTTTAAATAGCGAGGGTTATTTTCAATATATTCCCTAACGACCTTTTCAATAATAAATCTTTGTGCTTCGTTCATAACTTTTATTTTTTAGCCTGAATTGTTTTAATAAACTCTTTATATAATTGTTCATTTGTTAAAGAATCTGAATTATCCGAAATAAGGAATATACTTACATTTGTGTCTTCCTCATATCCTGCCCATATAACATTTTCATCGCACCAAATTTTAAAAGCAATTGCCGCATTTTTGATCTCGTCAACAAATAATGTTTTGGGTACGCTTTCCTCTGTCTTATAGGTTTCAATCAATGAATAAGCACCTATTGAATCAATAATGTTACCATTATAAAATTCATCAACCCTATAACTACGTGGTTCATTGATTACATTTCTAATGTAATTCCACATCGCTAACATTGAGTCTGTAGTAAAAACGGTATGATAACATTTGTTATCGACTAAATTAAATTCTCTTTCCATAATTTAATATTTATTTTTTAGGGTAAATATAAGGTTTCCATTCTTCTAACTGATTCGCATTATCTGTTCTTTTATAACAGGCGAAAGGTATTGATGTTTTTAGCCACCCTCCAATTTTAAGAAGTCTACCATCTTCTAACATTTGCCAAAGTTCAACCTTTTTAGGGAATTCTTGAAAACTCTGATTTTCAGATTCAACAATAAAACCCATTTTAGCAGTCCAAATTCCTTTAATTCCATTTGGGTTATATAATTCAGATAAATTGTTTTCCATAATATTATATTATTTGTTTTTAATACTGTAAAGATAGTTGTTTAGAATGATACTTGCAAATGTAATTTGTTAATTTATGTTACTTTCCTATTTCTTAACGCTGACATTAAATTTTCGTATTCTTTTTCTGTAACATTTCCCTCTTGCAGATTAATTTCTACTTTAATAATTTTAACTAATTCATCAACTTCATCCCCATCCAAAGGTTCATCCTCGCCTCTTTTATAGTCTTCAATAATAGGTAATAACTGTTCAATCCAACTTTTCATTTTTTTCATAATGTTATGTTTTTATGTTGTTTTAATTTCAATATGTAAAGATAATGTTTTTCAGTAATATGCCAAAGCCAAATTTGTTAATTAATGTTATTTAAATAGGGGGGTGTATAATTTCCCCAACTATATTTTTAGTCAACGTCAATTATATTTACAAATATTCTGTAAATTCCGAAATATTCCAATTCAGAATCGTTATCACTATTGTTAATAAACCATTCTTTTATTAAATCTTCTGCTCTTTCATCATCTATACTTGTATTGGTTGACTGAAATAAAGCCACATCCTCACTTTCGGAATTAACTACCTGAAATAATTTTGCTGTTTTCATATTTATTTCACTTGTTAAGTTTAATATTAGTTAAATGAAAATTATAAGCCTGTTTGATTGAATCAAATTGTAAATAATAAGCTTCATTTGTACACGTTTCAACGATTTCAGTACCTTTAAGTTTATATATTTGAATGTTTAAATC
>Ga0302268_1000837_pt1 | contig 18700 bp, 16 predicted proteins | sample III_Bog_E2_1_FD_194554 | JGI IMG/M metagenome (GOLD analysis project Ga0302268, IMG submission 194554) | Peat permafrost microbial communities from Stordalen Mire near Abisko, Sweden - III_Bog_E2_1 | ecosystem: Environmental > Terrestrial > Soil > Wetlands > Peat | place: Sweden: Abisko... | reverse complement strand
TGCCTTAGCCTCTCTAATATCATATAAATCAGAATGTACATCTATCTCTAAAGCATTTTTGATTTTAGTATTATTAAGTATGTCTTTTGTCCAAGTAACTTCTTTTAATTCTTTAGCCACTTCCTGACTAAACATATATTCATCTGTGGTTAGTATATCTGTCCAACATTTAGTCATAATTCTTTCTTCTATTTTATAGTGCAATTTATTAGCATACTTTTTGATGTAGTATTGTGCCACATGAGGAAAAAGATAAAAAATCTCCAGTAACTTTAAAACTTCACTACCACTTGTTTGACCATTCTCAATACGCACTATTGTAGCTTGAGTAATCCCAAAACATTCAGCAAAATCTCTAGTTGTTAACCCAAGTTCTTGCCTAAAACTCTTTAAATCGTTTGCAGTAAAACTATTATATTCTGGCTCAAATATAAAAGATGATGGCCCTTTCCTTCCTATTGTAGCTAACAAAATCAACTGATTTTCTTCATCAACATCAATACTAAATTCAGCACAATAATCAGCATAAGCCGGATTATGTTTAGAAGGTATTCTGTCTATAAACGAAGGAAATAACTCCTCAGACTCAAAATAAAGCTTAGTTAAAGGTAACTCTGGTCCAATGGGCAAAGCTTTTTTAAACTCTAAATATCTTTTATATCGTCTAACGTAAAACCCCGAGCGTAAGCTCAGGGATGTAGAAAACCCTGAATCTTCGTGGTAAGATCTGTGGAATGAAAAAGAAGTATCGAAAGCAAAGTCACTGTGTGTATTACTGCGAGTATCACTTAGTATTTGCAACAAAGTATCGTCGTAAAATATTCAACGAAGGAATATTTGCGTATATGCAAGAGAGGTTAAAGCAAGTGAAAGAATATTATCCTGAAATAGATATACTCAAGATCAATCACGATATTGATCATGTGCACATATTAGCAGTAATACCACCTAAAATGTCAGTGAGTAAAGTAGTCGGGATTTTGAAGAGTAACATAAGTAGGGACTTAAAGAAGAAGTTTGCATTTTTAAAAAAAGTATATTGGGGAACTGATGGGATTTGGTCAGATGGTTATTTTGTGTCGACTGTTGGAATTAACGAAGAAATTATTAAAAATTATATAGATCAGCAGGGTAAAGAAGATTCAGGGCAAGCAAAGCTTGTACTCAGCCGTAGAGGCTGACGTGATACCACGGGTGTAAGCCCGTGGAGGTTCACTCTCAAATAATCTCGTCCCGTTTGCAATTAATTCCGGCCAAGAAATATAATCAGTTCGCTACATCTACTGTTATTTTGTTCTCAACAAATTGATAACAAGTTTTATTATTAGCATTTCTTTTCCTCAAAAGATTTTCCAGAATCCCCAACATTAGATCTCTACTTGCAGTTGCTGATGATATATCTTTATGTAGAGTCATGTACTCTTTTCTATAAAACCATTTTTCCTTTAAAGATTCTTTAGCATACTGTAGCCTCTGTATAGGATGGATTACTTGTGATGATTGTGAAGTAGTATATTGACGTAGCGCTATTACTATTTGTTCTAAAGAAAATGTGATGAAGTCTGTGGATTCACCTGCTTTATCACAGATACCTAATACATCGTAATATTGCTGTTGGCTTTCTTTAATAACTGATTCAACAGAAATAAATTCAAAGATTGAGTTTTCTTTAGTTAACAACAATTGTTGCCAAAGTCTTCCCATGCGTCCGTTACCATCGGTAAATGGATGGATAAATTCCAATTCATAGTGAAAAACACAAGCTTTTATCAACCAAGGTACTGTATCATCATTAATGAATTTAAATAGATAATCCATTAACTCAGGGACTCTACTTGCTGGAGGAGCCATATGAGCTAAAATTTTTCCTTTAAAAATACCTACCCCTTTTTCTCGCCACTGCCCATTTGATGTAATAAGATTGTTCATCAATTCTTTATGCGCATCTTTAAAGCTATTTATAGAAAGAGAATCCCAACGTTGCAAATCTTCATAAACTTTTATTGCATTCTTTACTTCTAGAACATCTTTTGGTCGTCCTATAATTTTCCTTCCTTTAGATATAGCAGTAATTTGTTCTGTAGTAAGAGTGTTACCCTCTATAGATAGAGATGATTGTATTGTTTTTATTTTGTTATCCCGACGTAAATGTAATGAAAGTGGATATAATTTTGCTCCGTATAAAATGCCAAGTTGATGTCCTATCTCTTGAGATAGAGATAAAATGCGAGAGGTTATTTTAAAAGGTGGCGTTTTAGTCATGCAATGATAGTACCATATGATACTATCATTTGCAAATGGAAGCTTATTTTTTAAAATTTACAATTTTCAAAATATTTGAAAGTGTTATGTATTATTTTCTTTTACAAATTTGTAGATCGGTTAATCAGCAAATGGCTTTGCTATTGTCTTGTAACATAAGCCTCATAGTTGTCTCCTTTATTGATTAATAGACAGTCATGTCTACTAATATATCTAAAACAATTTAATAGACAGTATAATTTTACTACGACGCCCAAGCTTAGTTTGCAATCACAGGTCATCATGATAATAATAACTACCAGCAGTACCGCAGATGTCATTCAAATTTAGGCTTTCGTATTGAGCTTGAGCTTCTAAACATTCCTCAACCTCTACAAAAGCATCTTTTGCTTTTGGAAAACCCATTTTTAAATTATTAAATGCATTTAATGCATACTGTGCTTGTTCATTATGTTTTAAGATATATTCGAAAAGGTCATTTTCAAAAGCTTTGATTTCTTTTATAATTGCTTCTGATGTGGTGAGTTGAATAGCTTCTGTTTCCTCGTATTCTGCATGCGAATTGACACCAGCAGCTAATAAAAGCTTAACCACTTCTAAATGATTATTATAACAGGCAACCATTAAAACTGTGGCGCCATCAACTTCGGTATTGACCTTAGATTTTGCTTTAATTAAAATATCTACTATTTCTTTAAAACCCTCTTGTGCAGCTAGATGTAGAGCTGTACGATTCTGTTCCCCAATAATGTCTATGTTAGCGCCCTTATCCACTAGAACTTTTACAACTTTGTAAATCCACGCAAACCAGCTACACCCAATGGGTTCCTTCCAGATGATAACTTAATGTTTTTATCTACTCCTTCATCTGCAAGATATTCTACTATACTATCCTTTCCATCATGAGCTGCAAAATACAGCGCATTAGCGCCATCTTCATCAATAAAATTTTTATTAGCACCATTCTCAACTAAATATTTGACGACCTCATAATGTCCATGAGCGGCCGCTATAAATAGAGCAGGAATTTTTTTATGAGCTAAAGTTTCTTTATTTGCTCCGGAGTTAACAAGAAGCTTAACAATTTTGAGATGTCCATTCTGAGCTGCCATATAAAGCGCTGTTACGTTCTGATGTGTGACTGCCTCTATGTTAGCTCTAGCCTTCACTAAAAGTTCGGCAACTTTATAATACCCATTCTGAGCTGCACCAAACAGTGGAGTCCATCTTTTTTTTGTTGTGGCAATGTTGGGATCTGCTCCTAGTTCTAGTAACAGCTTTACGACTTCATGATTTCCATCAATTGAGGCCACTGATAAAGCTGTTTCATTATTTTGTGAAACAGCATTTATGTTGATTTTTTGTGATAATAATTTTTTTATCTCAACAATTTTATTCAAGTCGGCTAGTTTGATAAACAATAATTCTTGATATCTTGTTATGTTATGTTCTTGCCAATTTTGATTTGATGAATATTCGAGCGCTTTTAGAAACTCATCTATTTGTTTTTCTATTAAAGGGGTTGCATTTTTTTGTTGTAAACGACAAAAATTAGTAAAAGACAAAAGCTCTTTCTGCTGCCATGCTTTAATTCCATTTATCGAATAATCGACAAGCTTATCAAGCGATGAAGTAAAGGTCTTGCTACCTGTTTTAGTACGAAGAGCAAATTTATTGTCATTAGGGGTAATAAGTAATAATTGTATAAACTTGGCAAAAGGGTTGCCTGATAAGAAATCAAATTTTGCTGCCCTCAAAATAATTTCATTATCTAATCCGACTATTGCATTTTTATCCTCAGAAGTAAAAGTTATTAAGGTTGAACCTGCTGCTAATGCATTGATATTCTTATTTGCTAACCCTCCATGACAACTATATAAACTTATATGAACAGGCTTTTTGTTTCCGAATATTTTTTCGAAAGCGGCTGTTGTAGTATAATAGCTGTTGGCGCTTTTACTAATGCATAAATCTATTATATGATCTTGTTCTTCATCCCTAAATCCATGTGCAGATATAATAATATCTGCATTACTAGGTAGACTCATTGAATTACAGTCTATGCGATTTTTACTATCGCCGCTGATTACCAAAGAGTGACCATTTTCTTTATACTCTCTTTCCAGCTGTACTATATCAATTTCTATTTTTGGGCCAATTATTAGATGAGTTTTCATATATATCTAAATTTATAATGGTTAAATGAAAAAAATATTACATAAAAATGAAATTGTCAAATTCACAACCCTTACATCACATAATTTTCTTACTTCTTTATCCAAGATAGTTGTTTTTCGTGAGTTACTGCCAGCCGAGCCTAAAAATTTTAAATTAGCAGAATAAAATTCTAAATCGTAATTATACCTTCTCTAAAAAGAGAACTGGGGTTGTTTTTCAATGTCAACTTTTACTTTTATGACTGTAAGTCTCAGTCTATCTTTTACCTTATAGTAGATAAGCAAAAATCTTGTTACTTTCTCTAAATAGGGCACTTTAGGGAATGTTTTTAAAGCAAAAATTAATCACTGTCATTTTGAGAAAATTAAATGAAATAAAAAGTCCTTAGAGCTTACTTTCCGTTCCAATGATCTTTAACACGTAATTGACCTAGCTAGTTCTCCCACTTGTTTATTTGCAAAGGATGAATGCAAACTACTTTAGTCCCAGAAAACAAATCTATTACTGATCTTTTATTTTTATTAAATACCATTGGCAATGATATGAACAATATTATCCCTAAAATCAAAGCAATCGTAGGTTCTAGTAAGAACGTAGAATCAGGTAAAACAAAATTACTACTCCAAATAATAATTCCTATCAGTAAAAACGAAAATATATATGCTGATTTTAAAACACTCCTTACCTTTGATAATTTGTTTCCATTGTTTTTTATAGTATAAATACCTAATATCTTACCACCAATGGTTGTTCCACAATAAATTAAACACAAGCAATAATAAACAGTGCAAGTAGTTTCTAATCCTGGTAGTTTAACAAAAGTTATAATTTTTCCAAGGTATACTAAGATAAAAATAATTATAAAATCTATTATTCCAGCAAGCAATCTTTTTATAAAACCTGCTGTTGCGATTTTGGTATGTTGTTCGTAAATTTTCATTTTCTTTCCATTATATTGTTTTCAATAAGTGGTATATTACTAATACACTCCTCCCTTTCTATTCTAATATCATTCTTGATAATTTTATTTTTTTGAGAAGATAGAACATATGGGCCAGGAGGAGTAAACCATATTATATCAATCAATATGTACAAAAACAGTAACACAATTACTATTAACTGTATTAACCAGGATGTACTGTATCTTTCAACGCTCCATTTTAAATGCGCCTTAATTGCTTTCCATATTTTTTTAAAAATAGTAATAATCATTTTTTACGTTCATTATAAAAATTAACAATATACTGAGCAATTGGCCTAGCTAGTTCTCCCACTTGTTCATTTGCTAGCACTGAATATGCAGCTGAAGTAGTGGCAGCTCCTGCTACTGATCCTACAGGCCCACCAACGCTCCCAACTACAGCACCTATGCTTGATAAGCCATTACCAACAGCTGTTTGTACTCCAGCAACAATTTTATTAACTCTGCTATCACAAGCAGGACAGTTTGTATGTTGTTCTTGTAAATTAAGATTGTAATCAATTACACTCGTTATACCCCAAGCCTTCCAAGTATGGTATTTATACCACCCACTTTTTTTACCAACTCCATATTCAAAAATTTTATCAGTTCCTTGATCGATTGTAGTAAGTGTTGCTGCTATTGCGCCTTCAATGAAGTCATTGTTATTTGTATTAACTATACCACCATTATTTGGATTATTACTAAATTCAGGTTTCATGTACTCTAATGGGTCGAAAGTAAATTCATTTTGCTTTAGCCATGGAAATAGACACTGATTTTTCTCAATTTCAGCAGCTTTCCCTAGCTCCTTAACTGCAGCAAAAAACTTATTTGCTTCATTTGGTATTGGTTGAGTAGGAATCAGATGTGTTTGTATTCTTGTACCTTTCGGTAAGTTGATTATATTACCTTTCCAGATCTTATTAGGATTGATGATATTTGGGTTGGCTTTGATTAATTCTTCTAATTTTATGTCATGTTCCTTAGCAATCTGTGACAGACTGGTGTCAGTATCTTTCACTTTGTATTTTGGAAGGTTTGAGTTCTTGTTATTATCATTAGCATGAGGTTTGCCTTTACTAGAAGAATCCTTATCATCACTTGTAGTGGTAAAGTCTAGTGTTCTAGCATTTTTCTCATTTAATAATTTGTAAGCTTTATCGAGTTTTTCCTGCTTTTCTTCCAGTTTTTTAACTTTTTCTTTTTCACCTAAAAATTCCAGTACTGAGTTAACTGCCAAATTACTTGCAAAAGAAGCAATTGGTGCAACGATGTCGGTTTTAACTATTCCTTTGGCGTTAGCAAATACTATAGTCTTTAGGCTGTGCTCTAGCATACCCATTTTGATATTCATGTTTTCTTCAGACATCATGATCGCTATTCCATTACAGATAGCAAGTATTGCTTCTTGAGACTTTGCAAAATCTTCAAAGTTGAAACTAGAAATGTCGTTACATTTAGTATAATGAATATCAAGACTGGTTATAAAATTATTACGCTTTAACACCTCCATCATTTTGATACCATCTTCCTTAAATCTATGCTTCAATCTTTGCTCCATGATGGTACTAGTGCGGTAATTTGATACCGAGGAGTAAGTTTCTTTAATGACATTGCCAAAATTCTCACTAAAATCATCATTTACCTCTGAAAGTTTATAGGCACCAACTCCAAGACTTACCAAGCTTGTAGCACCAGCTACTGCCATTGAAGCCATTAACCCAAAAGTTCTAGCAGCATTAGGAAGTACGGTCTTTAGTCCTTGTGAGAGTTCACCATTATACTTAATGGCATAGTCATGACTTATACTTTGTGCATTTGCTATTAATTGATCATAGAGTTTACCACGATTTACTTCATCATAGGCAAAAATTATTTCTAATTGCTCCCTATATTGGGCAAGCAAACCCTTGATCATACCATCAACCGATCTTTCTAAATCTCCATCATTGGCATTTGCTACTTGGTTACCAGCATTTTGCAGTAAGGCTGTTGCGGCCATCAAACTTGCCTGAATGGCGAATTGCTGCATAATAAATCCTGGAACACTAAGTCCATCTTTAAGAGCATCTAAACTCGTAGGTACAAGTCCTTTATCCCAACCATTTACATTTGCTATATGGGCAATACCGGCAGTGGCAATGCTAATTGCAAAACCGATGGCTTTTGATCTTAAGTAACTATCCATGTTAATTGGGGTGTTCATCGCCACTGAGACCACACTTGAGAGAACATCTCCCATCCCGCCAAGCATAGTAGTAAAACCAAGTGAGGTAAAGAATGGACCACCAAGCGTCATCAATCCATAGCCACTAAAAATAAGAACGGTGCCAAGCACTGCACTTAAAATTGTACCACTCCAGTCTTGTTTAAGCTCATAAGTGGTAATAGTAAAAGCCATTCCTCCAGATAAGTAAAATTCAGCGAATGCTTCTTGTTGCATGGTGACATTAAACTGACCTGCACTTTTGTTTAATAAATTAATACTTTGACTATCAATATTACTTAAGTTGAAATAATTACCTGCAATTTGAGTGATATTTGGTTTGGTCTTGTCAAAAAGCTTTTCTACTATGATGACATTTGCAACCCTGATCATCTCATTTGGTTCACTATTGGCAGTAATATTGATATTACGTTCAATAGAACTTACCTGTTCCTTATAAAGATGAACCTGAAACATTAATGCCATTGCAAGTGGGGAATGAATAGGTGCGATATAGTTAACTGTATAGACTAAAGTTGTTTCTAATTGAGGTATGACTATATTTACTAAGTTTTCCATTGCCCAAAATGATTTTTCAACAAAGTTTTTCTTAGCAATAGTGGCTTCCTTTGTCTGATCCTCATCTTTGATTATCCTGGAATCAATTACCAATTGCATGTAAGCAAGTCCATGATAGGCTTGCCAGGAAAGATCCTTGTCCATTAACCTGGCTTTTTCGAGCAATTTAATAGCAATATCAAGAGGTTTCTGAACATACCAGGGTGAGGTAATTGACATTGACATGGCTGCAAGTGCTTGTTCAACCCCCTTATAGATACTACTTAAAAAACTATTGGTCTGCGTTATTACTGATGACAACCCTGCTTGAGCATCATCTATTCTTTGCATATCATATGCTTTTCTAACTACGTAGGCTGGGTTTTGAAATAATTTACCGGAGTCATATTCAGTTGGATTATACCGGTTTAGTATGAAGTCGTAAAACTTATCAAAAGCATTATTTAATAGTTTTACAGTATCATTGCGATTACTATTGATATGCCATAAATCAGGACTTGGCGATATCCTATTAATAATTGCGCTGCAATTATCTTTCATACCAATTAACTCATCTTGCTCTCTGAGCCACATTGCCCATAATTCTTGCACCTGAAGTATCTCGAATTCCTTGGTATAGAGAACTCGGTCTTCAAGCCATAACTCATATAAATGCCTTAATTTGGCATTTAATAAATCTGATTTTTGGAGGTTGGTGGAATCATAATTCTTATCTTTACTACTTATTTGATTTTCCAAATAAGCAACTTCTGCCAATGGAAAGTTACCTAAGGAAGTAGCACTGATAGAAAAGACAATCTGTGCTACATTTTTTATACAATTAGTAGCTCCTTGCAATGAGCCATATGAACATTGATCATTTTGCCATAACTCTTTGGCCTGATTTGATAATAGCTCTGAAGGAGAGTTTTTAAAGTTTGCAACATGAGAGTTATATTTATCAGTAATACGGCTTGTAATATATGAACCTACAGGGCTATAGTCTTCTATGGCAATTAAGAAGTGGATTAATTCCGAGTCACGCTGGCTCAAAGTGTTTGGAATAGTTGGTCTTGAGAGTATTGATACTATATGGTTGTAAATATCTATATCAACATTTAACATTTTTTTAGTAATTTCTAAGTTATGCCAAGCCCCATTCCTAGTAATCTTTAACTCTATCTTACCATTATTCATGTAAATGCAAGCATTACTTGCGCTATTTCCAGGATTACATAAGTTGCTCAAAGTAACATCGAAACCGGTAGGAGAATCTATTTTTCTGCTTAAAGATACATACCGGTCAAAGAATTTATCTTGTAATAACATGTTGGGTAATTTACAGAAAATATTTTCTTTTAACCTCGATAATTCTTCTCTTTCACGTATAATAGATTTAAATTCTATCACTTGCTCCGTACTCATTGGTACTCTTGCTTGTTCATAAAAAACCGTTTGTGCGCTACCATGCTCTCCTTGACGTGCAGGTCTGCCATAACCCTGATCTTCAGTACGGATGCTCATGGGAAAGAAAGACATGATGACATGAAGCCCACCGTTTTTAAGGACTTCTCTTGTGAGTTTCAAATCTGTACCACGACCTGCAAGATTGGTGGCAACAATTATAGTACCTGATTTCTTCTCACCTCTTACCGGAGATTGATCAGTACTCTCACCATACTCTGTTACGTTTAAACCTTGTTTTGTTAAGAATTCTGCAATTTCTTTCATTGCACCGATATTTTTCGCAATAATCAGTACTACTCTTTTGTCTGTTATGGCCTTGTCTTTGGCAATATCTGCTATATCTTGCAACCACTCAGTTTTATTTGTTTGTTCTACAATATTCTCAAAGTGGCTTAATTTCTTTACTTGGAAATTTGGGATAAAGGCAAAGTCTACATCGTAAGTATGATGTAAAAACTCCTGATGTCTACTATTACCAAGAGTGCCGGTAAGACCATAAATACTGCCTTTGTATTTTAGGAAGTAACTCACATATGACTGAAAAATACTGGTTAGACCTTCAGAAGTTGTTTTAAGTCCATGATGCATTTGTAAAAATTGGCTCACGCCATTTTGCCAGGTTAATCGGTATAACATGGTGCCGGTTTCCAAATCTACAGGTACTATATTATAATCAGGTTCTAACTCATGGTGTTTGGCATGATTATTGCGTACCACATAGGATACATTTTCCCTATGACTTCTTGCATTAACCGAAGCCTCAACCCAATTTGTAATATGATGATCAACAAAATCAATTAAATGATCAGGAAATATTACCGTTTTTTCTCCTTTTAAAGAAGTAAGTTGTAATAAATGATCTCTTACAAAACTTTCAGTATTATTTTTAATATAACTAACCGGATCGGATACCTCAACCATTGTTTTTCCAATAATTTGATCATTTTCATCACGTAAAGGAATAATTTTATAGTATATATCGGTAAGTTCATCCTTGATGATTAATTGATTTTGGGTACCCCAAATATAGAATAGAAATTTACGTAAATGCTCAAAACCCGGAACAGCAGATGAGGTTTGTACCTTCATTCCCGTTTGATCAATGAACGTACTATCAACTTCATCGACTACGAGAAGATCAAAGCCTCTCCCATTCTTGACATTCCTATAAATGTCTCGCAAATGATCCCCTATAAAATAAAGTAGGGTTCCATAAACCACATCAGCATTATAACAAGTTTTAAGGTCAGTATTATCCTCATTATGTTTAGTATTAGCAGCAACAGTAATGCCAAGAATCCTGTAAAATCTACCAAGTCCTTCTTCTTCATCAACATCACGTTCTGCTAGTTCACTAGCGCTGGTGACGATATCAATTTTTCTTTTATTAAATACCTGAATGCTTGCAAATAAAGCAATAGTGACTGATTTACCTTCTCCTGTACCGATTTGCATTAGGGTTCCTTGGTCAGACTTAAGTAGTATTAGTACTGAAATGACCTGAGTATCCCGAGGGTAAAAGCCTTTATCCAAATAAAGTGCCTGCTTTAATACTGACATTACCTCCGGAATCTTATCCATGGGATTTTGTAATTTATTCTTCCACGCAAGAATTTGCTCTTCATTCCAGGAACTTACATTTTCCTGCTCTTCAAAATTACTAATCCCAGCTAGCATGCTATTTATATATGCCTTATTTACATCGTCTAAATGCTCTGTATTATCTGTTGTAACTTTGTTGTCATTTAGGATTTTATCTTCAGTAATAGAATCAAGCCATGTTTTATTACTGACTAAAATATCATTTATTAGCTCCTCAGTCTTTTTTGGCGCATAGTAATTATTCTCATCATACATTTTCCAAATAGCAGATACCCACTCTTTAGCGGAAAGTTTTTGCGTAATATCCTTTATACTAAGACCGTCTCTATTTAACAGCCTGTAAGACATGCGATAATCTGTTATTTTAGTCAGAATACGTTTAAATTCTATAATTGCCTCAGGATTATTATTTAATCCGGCAAGTAGATTTTCTGCCTCAGCAATTGGCCAATTTGCTTTCTTTCTGTCTGTCATTAGATAAAGCAGATGTTTTAGTATTTTATTATCAAAGCCATTAGAAGACTTGGTTTGAATATTATCTCCTAATCTCTCATGATTCCTGGTGTCACTGGCAAGTATTTGCTCTGTGTGTAATTTTATAGTATTTAATTCTGCAATTTGTGTATCATTTAAAGAGTTTTGATTTAAAACATTGTTAAGTATATCAATGCAGTCAAGTTGTACTGCCAGATCAATAGCAGTATTACTTGCCATATTGATGATGGCATTGATATTTGGCACTGAAAACTTACTGCTTAATTTTTTATATAAATTCAAAGAGAGCCGAGAAATAGAAGAATCACTGCTATTAATGAATTTGGCAAAATTATTTAAAATATCATCAGGTAGCTCTACATATTGCTGATGCATACGCAAAGTAACAAAAATAATGTTTTTAATAATTCCAGGATCGGTTGTAGAACTCAGAAGCTTAATATTAGAAGCTATTAAATTGCTTGCGCTAATACTATTAGCCCAGAATTTATGATTATTCTCAACTAGTTTCTCAATTGCAAGTAATATAGAGGAAAAAGTTTCATTGGGATTTGATAAGTTTAAATATTGATCAACTTTGCTTTGGTAATAATCTATGATCTTATCAAAGCTAGCCTTAGTTATCTCATACCCCTTATCAATGACACCCATAACCAAATCTTTAATTAAGCCTGGAGTGGCAATATTATGATCCAAATAATAATTTAAAGAATTTACCACAGAGTTATAAAGTATGGTTTCTTTGGAATTATGTATTTTTAGTAGTTTTGGGCTGTTTTCGTGGAATAGTTCAAGATCATCCTGAAATAATTTTACGTATTTAAAATCTGCAGGGAAATATGTTTGATCTTTAGCACCTCCTGCTAAAAAGTACATGCCTGACTTACTTATTTGCGTTTGATTTAGGGCATTTTCAATATTTTGAAATGTCACTGCATCATAATCATGTCTACTTACTTTGTAGGCATCAAATAAGGCAATACCAACGCTTTTAAGAAATCCAGGATATTGTTTTACTACTTCACTTAAGAATTTAGCATGAGCGGAACTATTAGCATATTTTGCTTCATAATTACTTATAATTGATACAATATGACTTTTTGTAACCTTGTGAGTATCTCCTTTGAAAAATAAATTCTCAAGGTAATTGATACTGTGCTCACTAAGAATGTGCTCAGCCTTTTTACTGATTGCCTGTATGATAAGATTTTGCAAGTTGTTCTCAACCTGTTCATGCAAAAACAGTTCAAGTTCACCTGGAGAGTGACTTTGGTAATTGTTAATTATTCTAAAAATGTCTTTTTTTCCAGGAGGATGAAGTAAGTGCTTCACATAAGAATCAATTACATTCTTATAGCCCAGTATATTCTCTTCAAGTGGCTTTTGCAGCCACTGGCCTATTAAACATTCACCATTATTCTTATTTTTAAGAAAGCTTGGCTCTCTAGCAAAAAACTCATTTGGTGGCATACAATCTGAAGAAAAACCTTTTTTGTACTGTTCAAAAGCAGTGCTCCATTCATCCATGCCAGCATAACCTAAATTATCGCATGATATCTCATGACAATAATACTGGTCATCAAATAATAAGCCAATTAGGCTCAAGTTCATATTCTAACAAATTTTAAAGTTCAAAATGATCATGATTTTGATAATGCTGATGATCGCCGGTAACGGTGGTTTGTCCGGTTTGATCTGTTGAATCCTTTGATTTAAATGGATCATCCTCTACACCATCATCCTCCTTAAATGTTTCTTCAAGCAGACTATCTGCATAGGCCTTGATTTTAGCTTTTTCTGCAGATTGAGCCGCCTCTAGATTTATTTTTGCATTTTTTATTACTGTATTTACGCTTTTTAATTCTTGATCTATCTTACTTTCTCTCCTGACTGTATCATCATTTCTTGCATGAGTATTTTGTTCATGCTCACCTATTAATGAATTGACTATCGAATCTTTAAGGCTCTTTAAAGGTAATAATAGTTTAGAAAGAGAGTCTTTAGATATTTGTGCAGCTTCAGTTTCCTGTATTGCAAGATTTAATCTTTTTAAAGCTTCATTTTGTACATTTTTAATGCACTTTATTTCAATGTTAGGTGAGTATCTACCACAAAGTTGTATATCTAATGTCATTTTTACTGCTCCTTATAAATATAAATTGTTTAATTGCTTAGTTTTTGAATAACTAATTCATCTCCAGGCGTCACAATTAACACCAAACGTTCTTCTCCTTCAGGTGTTGCATGTATAGTTCCATGCAAAAATCCGGCAAGATGTACTGACCCTTGGCCAAAATTAGCTGAATAACTATTTTTTACATTAAATAATTTATCCAAACCTTCTCCTTGAACATAAGTCAGAGTTCGATCATAGCCATATGAATGACTTGATTCATTTGCTATTAGGTTAAACTTTTCTCGTAATTTGGCATCCATCACGTGGTATATCGTAGATGCTCCTTTTAAAGTTATAATAAAAACATTTTGAGTGCTGATTGAAATCTGTTTTTGAATTTCTTCTTCTTGGGTTTTATCTATATGCCAACATGGGAAATATCCATCAAGCCCGTCATTATAAGCTATCATGGATACTACAGCATCATTATGACCAGAGGCAGCTATTATGTTATTTACAAGCCTAACTGATAATGTTGCTACTTTATCTGCAATATAATCTTCCTGACTTTGATCAAGCACCAAGCCTAGAAAATCTGCTGTTTTATTCTGCAAATTATTCAATTCAGAATAGGTAGTAAATGTATTAGAATCAGTGATTTTTATTTTTGATAGTATATAGTAATCATACTCTGATAGACCCAAATCAAAGAAAGCAAAAGATAATTCATCAGGTTGAAGTTTGGTTATAGAATTTGATATTGAGAATATTGCTTGGTGATTTGTAAGGCTACATGTCTGAAGGGGCTCTTCTACTAAACTAGGTTTAGGGCAAATATGCTGATCATTAATCCATTCAAAATCTAGCATTTTTTAAGCCTAGCTGCATAAGAGTACCCTTATTTGTATTTCATACTTTACATGATTACTTTTTTTGTTCTAGGATCAGCCCTCAAAGAGCAAAAAATGCACATCAATAACAGTAGCATACAAAGGTTAATAAACTATGAAGATTAATGACATTTTTTCATTTTTTATAACAAACCCAACTCCTGTTTAAGATAATTAACATTAGGCTTAAATATATCTATTTTACTCCTTTTATCAGCAGATTGTTCATATATTAATAATAAACTTCTAACCGCTCCCTGCCCTCCTTCGTTCTTGCTGCTTCACGAGGGGTTTTATTTGCAAGAGCAGGTATTCTTATATCAAACCAGTCTTGCCAATGTTGAGTTGCAATTTGGTTAATAATTTTGTTTTGCACTATTAACACTCACAGAAAATTACTACCGAAACCAACCTCGAAGGTCTCAAGTTTAGTTCGTAGTTGAAGTATAATACCAGTGGTAAAGCTCATCATTAAAACCATTGTTTCTATGGGGTTGTTTCGATTGCACTTAGTCTCAATCAGCTTATGAAGATTTTGCACAGCGCGAGCCATAACTAGTGATGTTGACTCAATTAATTCCATGCTTGATGCTATTACCATAATTATTACCAAATAATTATTTGGCTGTTTTTGGACTATTAATTGCGATGCATACCTATTAGTTGTAAACGACGTACAAATAAATTAATAAAGTCAGTATAAAGCAACAAAGCACCATAAATTGCTAAATTATCAGCTAAGATTTCATCACCTCTTGTTTTATAATAAATATTTCTTATTCTTTGGGTGTCATAGGCAGTAAATAGGGTAAAGATAATTACTCCAATAACTGACATGATAAATTGCAGCCTTGAAGCTTCAAAAAGCAGATTAATTATACTAACAATAATTATACCAATTATAACCATGAGTAAAAAGGAACCAACAGTCCCAAGATCTTTTTTAGTAATATAACCGTAGATACTTATTACAGTAAATGTTGTTGCAATCGTAAGAAAAGAGCTAACGATGTTTTCGTTAGTTAAGATAAGGAAAATGCTAGAAAGAGACAGTCCGATCAGAACAGCAAAGATACTAAGTGAGATCAATGCTAAAGGCTTGGACATCTCAGTAATTTTACCAATACAAAGCACCATTACAACCGGTGCTATTGCTAATATCCATTTAAGTGGTGAGTTAAGGATTAAATTTATAAATGTAGTAGAGGACACAAACACTACTGAGGTTGTTGCTGTAATAATTAGAGCTAATGTCATATATAAGTAAACAGATAGTATATATTGCCTGATCCCATATTCATGTTCCTGTTGACGCTCATATATAGACTGTCTAGCGCCTGCAAATATCTTATCATGATCAAAATTTATCAACAATTAGTAAACCTCCGTTTTAATATCCTAGATGAAAGGTAGAGTAGGTTGCCAGAATAATCTGTATACCATCTTACCAGAATGAACCTGCTCTTCAATGGTGGAGATGAATGGAATCGAACCACTGACGACCTACTTAAAGCAAGCGCTCTGCCAACTGAGCTACATCCCCCCATACATAAGGTTATCATTACTGATAACCCCTCATCTAAAATAATAGGAGATCTTAGTTAACTGTGTCAATAAATTGTTTACCGGCTCTAAATTTAGGACGGTTAGAAGCAGCAATCTTAATTTTAGCTCTTGTTCTTGGGTTAAAGCCTTCTGAAGCTTTTCTTTCGAGTGAGTAGAAAGTACCAAAACCAACTAAAAGTACTTGTTCTTTAGATTTAACAGTGTCCATTACAGCTTTAATAAAAGCATCTAATGCTTTGACACTATCTACTTTAGTTAAACCTGAAAGTTCGGACATTTTTGCCACGAGTTCATTTTTGTTCATTTGTAATTCCCATAATTAAATTATTAACACTCAATTGTTAGCATAAAAAATATACACGCATATTTTTTAATTTTACGAAGGTTGCTAAGTATGAAGAAACCAAGCAACCTCCTCAATACTATTCTTTGAAATCCAAGCAGATGTCAATAGTTTACTAGATCATTTCTATCAATTTACTCATTTTTTCATAATTTAGCAAAGAATTGGGATGTTTAATCTCACTAATCCTTTTTCCTAACAAGGGAGGTAACCTCTTGCCTTACGTCTTTTGATTGTTGCTAATACTACCTCGCTTACTTGCTCTTCTGAGTCACACATAGTGATTTTGTGACCTGACTTTTTACTGTTAATGCCTCCCCACGACCTAATAACACTTATTCCACCAAAGAGATTAGGTTGGAGATGAATATGATAGTATTTTGTCGTTTTGCGCCAATGATAATAATTTGTGACATTTATTGAGGTTGTCATAAGTTTTGTCATGAGTTTGACGTAAGTTTAGTTTTTTATTTTATAAATTAATTTATTTGTAGCACCTGTGGACTGGAATATATTTTTCTCAACTAACTCCTGTATTTCACGCTGTAATGTTCTACGAGATACTTCAGGACATAAAATCTGATAATCTCCGATAGAAAGAAAGCCATTTGATAGAACATGATTAACAGCCAATTTCTGTCGTTGTGATAAATTATGGAGCCAGGTTAATTCACTTTGCTTAATAAACTGCATCCCCTTTGCTTTTACTTCTTGGAGTTGAGTAGATAGCCCTTCACAAAAATATTCAAGCCATCCAGTCATATCCATGTTATTGTCCCGCACATTTTGAATTGCGTTGTAGTAGTCTGTGCGCTTTCTGTCATAATATTCACTTATAGTAAACAGACGCTTAAAGTCATAACCTTTTTGGTAAAGACAGAAAGTTGAGAGCAAGCGAGCGGTTCTGCCGTTACCATCTAGAAATGGGTGAATATGCACTAACTGGAATTGCGCTATTGCAGATACCAAAATTGCATTAATTTCAGTTGTAGCATTAAGCCAGTTAACCAATTCAATCATCATATCCTGAACTTCTTCTGGTGGCGGTGGCATATAAATCACTTTTTTGGTAATTGAGTTTATCACACAATTTTGATCGATGCGATATTCGCCTGGCATAGCATTATTGCCTCTAACTCCTTTTACTAACCTTTCATGAATTCCACAGATTAATTGCTCTGAAATTGGTTCATTTTGCAATAAGCATTTAGACATAAACTCAAAAGCTATTCTGTAATTTAGCAATTCTTTCGTATCATCTGGATTAGCGCCTGTTACTTTATGTCCGGCTAGCAATTGCTCAGATTGATCTAAAGTGAGGTGAGTTCCTTCTATATGCGTAGTATGATGAGCTTCTAAAACTAGGGCTCTATTTTGCATAGTTTCAACCCAAAAATCGGATAATGCTGCAGCTTCTAAAAAACCGCGGGTTCGCTCTATAGCTGTAATAGCAGCGGTAATTTTATTTGTTATAGTAAATTTTGGTTTTAGCACTGTTTTTTTATATGAGCTATTTTTACATTATCCCTCAGTGTGTCAACCCATCACGCATTTCTTTAATGACCTGGGTAATGATCTGGTGATTCTCTAATATGCTCGGATGATGAGCTACCGCTAATAATTTCTCTGCTTCAGTGTGAAAATGATGAGCATGAAGAATATCAATAAATTGATAAAATAAATGTGATGAAGGATATTGATTAAGTTCAGCTTTGTAATGATGATGATAAGAGTTTTTATCTGCTTCATATTGGTTGTGGTGATTATACATAAACTTCTACTCCTTTTAAAATATTGATATCAAATTGATATCGATTTGTAATACTGTTTGTTATTATAATTTTATTAAATACAATTGCTAATTGCTAATTTGTTGTTCATTATTTAATAACCTCTATATTATGATCAATTAATTTAATACCTTCCTTTAGCGAATCAAGATTCGTCACAAATCCATACCATTCTTCTCTAAGCTTGTTCCATTTAAGGCCATGACTTCTAAGATGTGCTCTAATCTGGTCTGATGGTTTTGAGTCTAACTTTAAGATTACAG
>Ga0302268_1000829_pt1 | contig 18839 bp, 13 predicted proteins | sample III_Bog_E2_1_FD_194554 | JGI IMG/M metagenome (GOLD analysis project Ga0302268, IMG submission 194554) | Peat permafrost microbial communities from Stordalen Mire near Abisko, Sweden - III_Bog_E2_1 | ecosystem: Environmental > Terrestrial > Soil > Wetlands > Peat | place: Sweden: Abisko... | reverse complement strand
GAAATTGAAAGAAAATTCTTAGTCAAAGGTGAATATAAAACACATGCAATGCGGTCATCCCGCATAGTGCAGGGTTATCTGTCTTCAGTAACAGGAAGGACGGTACGAATCCGTATAAAAGGCGAAAAAGGGTATATCACTGTAAAAGGGAAAAGTAATGAATCAGGGTTGAGTCGTTATGAATGGGAGAAAGAAATACCGTTAAATGAAGCCGAAGAATTGTTACTTCTGTGCGAGCCAGGGGCAATTGATAAAACCCGTTACGAAATTCAGGCCGGGAAACATATTTTTGAAGTAGATGAATTTTACGGGGACAATGAAGGATTGACGCTTGCCGAAGTAGAGCTGGAATCGGAAGACGAAAGTTATGAAAAACCTGAATGGTTGGGTGAAGAAGTAACCGGTGATCGAAGGTATTACAATTCCAGTTTAACAAAACATCCTTTTAAAAATTGGGAGTGAATACGAACTATTTTAAAAGGAGATTATTTACTTTATTTAGACATCAACTAAATTAATCAGACATAATAATTTGCAAAGCATTAATCTACTTTAAATTCCGTCTTTGTTCTTTGTTCTTTGTTCTTTGTTCTATATATTAAATCAATTCAATCTGCGATGAAAAAAAACTATTTATTATTGACAGCACTATTTCTTACCAGTTTATGTATTAATGCTCAACCTGAATTATTCCAGAAAAAGGAATTTATTTTCAAGGGTGATACTTTACGTTACCGGGTACTTTACCCTGAAAAATACGATAAACGTAAATCCTATCCTTTAGTTCTATTTCTGCATGGTTCCGGGGAACGTGGAAATGACAACACAAAACAACTGGTTCACGGAGCTTCACTTTTTACTGATTCTTTGAACAGGCATCAATATCCGGCAATAGTTCTTTTTCCACAATGTCCTGAAGGACAGAGTTGGGTTACAAACGAAGATAAACCGGATGCTAAATTCAATTTTATAGATACAAAAGGACCTGCAAAGCCCTTATTTCTTGCAAAAAAGTTGGTAGAATCTTTTCAGAAAAAAGAATCAGTTGATAGTAAACGTATCTATATTATAGGGCTGTCAATGGGAGGTATGGGTACATTCGATATGATTTGCCGGTATCCTAAAATATTTGCAGCAGCCATTCCAATTTGTGGGGCCGTTAATGTAAAACGGTTAAAAAGAGTCGTTAAAATGCCTATCAGGATTTACAATGGTGACAGCGATAACTCCGTTTCACCCGAGTATTCGCAAAATGCATTTATAGAACTTAAAATCGATGGTTCACAAAAGGTTGAACACATTGAATATCCTGGTATAGGTCACGATAGCTGGACACCGGCATTTGCAGAACCTGATTTTTTAAAATGGTTATTTTCACAAAAAAGGTAGAGGCTGAAATCTCTGTTTTTAATAGAAACCTATGTAAACATTAAATTTTCGAAGCACAAAAAAATAAAAAAAGGCACATTCAGAATCTGACAATAGGCAAATTTTAGTTACATTTGCGCTGCAATTTTAAATCATAAGATAATGGCAAAAATAAAAGGAGCAGTTGTAATAAATATAGAACGTTGTAAAGGCTGCAATTTATGTGTAGTAGCATGTCCATCGAATGTATTGGAACTATCCATTGAGGCAAATTCAAAAGGATACAATTTTTCTACCATGGTAATTCCTGAATCGTGTGTTGGTTGTGCTGCGTGTGCAATGGTTTGTCCTGATGCATGTATTACCGTCTATAAAGTTAAACTCTAAAAGAACAGAGTATCTTCCAATTAAAACAGTTACAATAAGATGAATGATTCAAAGAAACAGAAAATAGAAGAAGTCAGGCTCATGAAAGGCAATGAAGCCATTGCTCATGCAGCAGTACGTTGCGGTTGTGATGGTTATTTTGGTTATCCCATCACTCCACAATCTGAAATAATGGAAACCCTTATGGAGCTTGAGCCCTGGAAAACAACAGGAATGGTGGTTCTGCAGGCTGAAAGCGAAACCTCATCGATCAATATGGTATATGGTGCAGCAGGTTGCGGTAAAAAATCCATGACCAGTTCATCCAGCCCGGGTGTAAGTTTAATGCAGGAAGGGATATCCTATATTGCCTGTGCCGAATTACCCTGTCTAATTGTAAATGTTATGCGCGGAGGTCCCGGATTGGGAACAATTCAACCAAGCCAGGCAGATTATTATCAATCTGTAAAAGGAGGGGGACATGGAGATTACAAATTAATTACCCTTGCTCCTGCTTCAGTTCAGGAAATGGCCGATCATACAGTTATGGCTTTTGATCTGGCTTTTAAATATCTTACTCCCGTTTTAATCTTAGCAGATGGAATCATTGGACAAATGATGGAAAAAGTGGTATTACCCCCTTATCAACCACGAATGACAGAAACTGAAATCCGTGAAAAATATCCCTGGGCAACCTTAGGAAAACCTGCTAACCGCAAACCGAATGTGATTACGTCGCTATCTCTCGAAGCGGAAGAAATGGAAACAATAAATCTACGTTTACAACGTAAATATAGAAAAATAGAAGAAAATGAAGTATTGATTGAAGAATTTTCGTGCGACGATGCAGAATATCTGGTGGTAGCATTCGGAACCAGCGCACGTGTTTGTCAAAAAGCCGTAGAAATGGCCCGTGCACAAGGAATCAAAGCAGGGTTATTACGTCCGATAACTCTATATCCTTTTCCGACCAATGCCATCAGTAAGTATGCTGATCAGGTAAAAGGAATGATTACAGTTGAAATGAGTGCCGGTCAAATGGTTGATGATGTCCGTTTAGCAGTGAATGGTCGCGTACCGGTTGAATTCTATGGCCGAATGGGTGGTATAGTTCCATCACCGGATGAAGTATTAAAAGCTATAAAAGACAAATTAGTTAAATAGTTATTTGCCAAAGCAGTTGTTTGTTTAACTGTATCAGGGTAATTAACTGACTTCAGATAGTACATTCAACCTGCACTATTTTAAATAGTAAATGGTAAAAGAATAAATAGTAAATTAAAAAATTATGACAACAAATGAAATAATTAGCCCGGAAAACCTTGTTTATACCAAAACGAAGGTCATGAACGACACCCCTATGCATTACTGCCCCGGCTGTAGTCATGGTGTGGTTCATAAACTGATTGCCGAAATCATTGATGAAATGGATTTTCAGGATAAAACAATTGGAATTGCTCCTGTAGGATGTGCTGTATTCGCCTATAAATACCTGGATATTGACTGGCAACAGGCAGCTCATGGCCGTGCACCTGCACTGGCTACTGCAGTAAAACGATTACTTCCGGATCGTCTTGTTTTTACGTATCAGGGTGATGGAGATCTGGCTGCTATCGGTACTGCCGAAACAATTCATGCAGCCAACCGTGGTGAGAATATTGCTATTATTTTTATTAATAACGGCATTTACGGAATGACAGGCGGTCAAATGGCTCCGACAACATTAATCGGAATGAAATCAGCTACAACACCCAATGGAAGGAATGTCCAATTAAATGGAAATCCACTTGACATCACTAAATTGCTGGCTCAACTGGAAGGGACCTGCTACGTGACACGTCAAAGTGTACATACTGTTGCATCTGTTCGAAAAGCAAAAAAAGCAATTCGAAAAGCATTTGAGAACTCTATGGAAGGAAAAGGAACTTCGGTCGTTGAAATTGTTTCAACCTGTAATTCAGGATGGAAATTAAATCCTGTCGAATCAAATAACTGGATGGTTGAAAATATGTTTCCGGCATATCCAATGGGTGATTTAAAAAACCTGTAAGAATTTACAATTTTATTATTTACACTTTACAATTCAGAGAATGAAAGAAGAAATTATAATAGCCGGATTTGGTGGACAGGGAGTCCTTTCGATGGGCAAGATTTTAGCTTATTCAGGATTGATGCAAGGACAGGAAGTAAGCTGGATGCCATCATACGGTCCTGAACAACGTGGAGGAACAGCCAACGTTACAGTGATTCTGAGTGATGAACGCATAAGCTCACCGGTTTTAAATTCATATGATACAGCCATTGTTTTAAACCAACCTTCTCTGGACAGGTTTGAGAGCAAAGTGAAACCAGGCGGTACATTAATTTTCGATGGAAATGGATTTAAAAGATTTCCATCCCGTACAGATATTAATATTTACAGGATTGATGCTACCGAATATGCTTATGCCAATAATGAATCCAAAACGATGAATATGATTATCCTGGGCGGATTATTGAAAGTCAGGCCTATCGTACTTGTTGAAAATGTACTCAAAGGACTTAAAAAATCACTTCCCGAACGTCACCATCATTTAATCCCAATGAACGAAAAAGCCATTCAAACGGGGATGAAGCTGATTCAGAAATTGAATTAGGCGTTTCACGTTCCGTGTTCTGTGTTCCGCGTTGCGGGTTGCGGGTTCATGATTCAGTAATTGGTTGATTAAGTTGAATAGTTGAATGAGGAATTGATAGAATAAAAGATAAAAAAAACGCTGCAAACCATTTTAGTTTGCAGCGTTTTTTAATTTTACTTTATATTCTCAGACTTCCTGCCCTCATAATTTAAATCAATAAGTTACTTGTTTTCAAAACCTTTCCGATAAACCGGAATGTACCATATTTTTATTTTTTAACCCTAAATAGAAATCCAAAGACCTCACTCCCCCACCCTAATTCCCTTATTTTTAATCAGATTAACTCTAATATTTAAAATAAATTACGACAACTAAATTTGCGTAAAATCAGGGAGTCAGATACTAAATGTTCAAATTGAACAAATTGTAAATTGTAAATGAATAAATTGTACATCTTTTTAGGTTTGTCAATTCTTCACTGTTTTCACAACCGCCCATTTATTTTTCTCTTGATAATCAATCAGTTTCAATCCATTTCTGTTTGCTTCAGCTTCGATTAACGGAATATCCTGAACATAGAATCCACTCATATAGAGTTCACCACCGCTTGACAGACAGGCGGCATATTGTTCCATATCAGCAAGGAGGATATTGCGGTTGATATTAGCCAAAATAATATCAAAATGCATTCCTTTAAGTAATTCTGCACCTCCTAACAGAACTTTTACACCATGGATATTATTTATACCGATATTTTCGACAGCATTTTCGGTACACCAGGTATCAATATCAATCGCAACAATATCTTTAGCACCCCTCATGGCTGCTAAAATAGCCAGTACCGCTGTTCCGCAGCCCATATCAAGGACGGTTTTGTCCTGAAGATCCATTTGTAACAACCTGCCTATGACAAGGCTTGTTGTTTCATGATGACCTGTTCCGAATGCCATTTTTGGATCGATAATAATGTCATATTTTGCAATTGGTACATTTTTATGAAATGAACTATGAATGACACATTCATTTCCGATAACAATTGGCTCAAAATAATGCTTTTCCCACTCTTCATTCCAGTTTTTTGATTCTATTTGTGTAACTTTGTAGTCGATAGAAGCCTCAAAAGGAAAATTATCCAACAGATTTTTAAGTTTTACTTCATCAAATACATTTTCAAGAGCATATGCATCTAAACCATCTTCGGTTGATTCAAAACTATCGAACCCAATTTCACCTAATTCTGAAGCTAATACATCTGAAATGTATTCTTCAAAAGGAGTTATGAAAAAATTTATTTCGAAGTAATTCATATATGTAAAGGATTTTAAATGTTTAATTCTTTTAAACTACTATTTCGAATGAAATAGTATTTAATATTATTCATTTAGTTTTTAAATAACGGTTTAAATAGTTCGCATACAAAAGTAGTTATTTTTTAAATGAAACATTCGTTATTTCATTAGCTTTTTTTCATCTATTGACACGTTAAAAAACAGAAATTCACTGGCACGATTCTTGTTGAAATACAAATATAAATTAAAACTAATGCTCAGATTAAACAATAGGAGATATTAAAATGAAAAGAACTACAATTATCACTATTATTTCTTTCCTTATACCAATTCTGGGTATGAGTCAAACAAAAAGCACATTTGTTGACGATCTCTACCTGAAACCGAGTGATGCAAAAACACAACAAACCAGTCAGTCGCAACTGAATCAGCAGACACAAGACACTAAACAAATAGCGAATTACAAAAACGGAGCAAAGGAAATCATATATATTGATCGTGAAAATTCAAAAGAGATTCACGATACGGTATATATAAATGGGAAGGTATATATTGATGGTCAGGTCAATAATACTTCTGATAATGACAACAAAGAAGGGTTGCACGATACGACTTTTGTAGTAAGCGAGGATAATGACAGTATTGAAAACAATCAGGAACAGGGATATTATCTGAATGGATTTAACGGAACAGAAAGTGATTTGGAATATGCAAAGAGAATCAGACAATTTCACAATCCGAGATATGAAATCAGTGTTGCTGATCCACGTTATAACGATATTAATTACCTGAACAACTATGATTGGAATGTTTATATCGATGGTTCATACGCTTATGTAACTCCGACATGGACAAATCCATACTGGTGGAATTATAACTATAACCCTTACAGTTATGGAAACTGGGGTTTTGGGATTAACAATTTTTACTCACCCTATTCATATTACCCCGGCTGGTTTGATTCACCATGGGGTTATGATGACTTCTATGGAGATTTCGGATACGGATACGGTGATTATTATGGTTATGGTTATGGCGGATATGGTTACAATAACCGGGGAAACAACTGGTTTGGCAGAAACAATGGACGTAACTCAAAACATGATGAAGGTACGAGACGTGATATCAGCAATTTATCAAGTGCCGGACGTGTAGGAGGAATCAATAATTCAGCTCAAATCATGAGTGGCGGAGGTGGATACAATTCATCGAATCCATACACTGTTGTCAGCAATACGGGTTTACGTTCCGGCTCACAAAACCTGGTAAAAACAACCGGGACGCGTATAAACAATCCTTCAAACAGTTCAACATCAAGAATATTATCAACGAATAGAAATGGTATTGGTTTAGTTCGCACCGGAGGTTTACGAAACTTAATCAATTTAAATCAAAACAATAACAGAAGTACAGGATCAAGAACATTCACTACATACACCATCAATACAAATCCACGTACAAACAGAAACACTTTATCTTCAAATCCGGCGATAGTCAATTCCGGTACTAATCGTATCAGCAATTCAACTAATATTAATACAAATTCAGGGAATTACTCAACCGTATCACGAAGCAGCAGTAGTCCAATAATTTACAACAGTTCCAGCAGTAGAAGCAGTTCTTCATTCAGTAGCGGGAATTCAAGCTACAGCAGTGGAAATAGTAGTAGCTCACGTTCATCCGGTTCATATTCAGGTGGAGGTTCAGGCGGTGGTTCACGCAGTTCCGGCGGTGGTGGCGGAGGCAGGAGATAATATTCCGATACTGAATTCTTAAATTTCTAAAAAAGTAAAATTAACTATAAGCTTAGAATATGAAAAAAATATTAATTGTCTTTACAGTTTTTTTAAACTGTACTTTTATACAGGCACAAACCGAATTTGATGCATTAAAACTTTCACAAACCGATATTATCGGTACTGCACGTTATATGGGAATGGCAGGAGCTTTTGGAGCTTTGGGCGGTGATGCCTCAGCAATAAAAGATAATCCGGCAGGATTGGGTATTTACAGAAGTTCTGAATTTGTAGGGACTCTGGATTTTATGACGCAAAATGGCAATTCTACATGGAATGGAGTAAAAAGTATGGATGACAGTTATAATGTCGGGATTAATAACTTTTCCTATGTATTAGCAACACCTACCTGGAGAAAAGCAAACGGATCAAGTGGTTTATTAAGCTCAAATTTTTCATTTTCATACAATCGTTTAGCCAATTTTAACCGTACTTTGAATATAAAAAGTGGTGCAGCAGGATCGTCGATGACAGATTATATGTCTTATTTAACCGGAAATATCCCAAGTGCTGACCTTACCTATTCAAATACTTACGAACCTTTTGATAATGTAAATATACCATGGTTATCAGTTATGGCTTTTGAAGGAAAATTAATGAACGAAAATGTAGCCGGTGGAGTTAGTTCGTGGTCATCATTTCTAGGAAACAGCGGTTCGGTAACACCAACGTATACTGTTAGTGAAAAAGGATCTGTAGATGAATATTCCCTTGGATGGGCAGGTAATTTCAATAATGTGCTTTTCCTGGGAACAACGGTTAATATCCGTTCATTGAATTATACTAGCGTTAGCAATTATGGTGAAGTTTTTTCAGATAACCGGGGAATGATGAATTTACGGGATAGTGTTTATTCTTCCGGAACAGGTTTTAATTTGAATATTGGTACAATTTACTGTCCGACTGATAATGTTCGTCTGGGATTATCACTACATTCACCTACTATCTATTCAATATCCGATAATTATTATGCAAAACTTAATTACAATACCAACACCGTATCAGGTTATACAGGTACACCCGGAGGATCAAGCACCTATCAGTTGCAAGGACCTATGCAAGTGGATTTAAGTGCAGCTTATATTGTTGGCACAAAAGGATTAATCAGTGCTGAATATGATTATGAAAATAATACGGGAATCAGATTAAGGGATCAGAATGGCGATTCACAAGCTTTTAATGATGAAAATCAGGGAATGTCACAAATGTTAAGTGATGTAAGTACCATTAAAATTGGTGGTGAATATAAATTAACCAATAATTTTGCAATCCGTGCAGGATATGCATATTCCTCAAATGCAACTGATCCGAATGCGGCCAAGCTGGTCCGATACAATACAATAAGCTCTGACACAGAATATTTCAAGAACAATAATACCAATTATTTTTCAGCCGGTTTCGGTTACAGGGAAGCAAATTGGTTTATTGACTGTGCGTATATGAACAAAATTCTTGATGAATCGTTTTATCCGTATAATTCCAATAATCTGGCAATAGCTGTAAATCCGGCTAAAGTCATTTCAACAACCAACAATATTGTGGTTTCATTAGGATTAAAATTTTAAACAATGTTTTAAATCTGATAAATTTTTGTATCTAATTTTGCATTAAAGGTCGGTAATTATACCGACCTTTTTTTGAAATACGAATTTAATACGAATTAGAACGAATTAAAGAATTAATCCTAAAAGTTGGGGGAATGTTATTTGTAAGTCTAAAAAGGAAGAATGGAATGCTTCTTACTCCTCTGAAACAAGATCTGAAGGCTTTAATCTTGTCATTAAAATTCTCTTTATTTATCTCTTCATAAGGTGTCATTTACATTACTTTTTTATATGCTTCAAAAAACGTACCTTTGCACCCTCAAATTTATTTCCAATATCAACATTGAATCATGAGCTTACAATCAGAAATACTCCGCCGAAGAACTTTTGCTATCATCAGTCATCCCGATGCAGGGAAAACCACATTAACAGAGAAATTGTTACTTTTCGGAGGTGCAATTCATGTGGCAGGAGCTGTAAAATCGAATAAGATTAAGAAAACAGCAACTTCGGACTGGATGGAGATTGAAAAACAACGTGGTATATCCGTAGCAACATCTGTCATGGGATTTGAGTATCGCAACTATAAAATCAACATTTTAGATACTCCGGGTCACCAGGATTTTGCTGAAGACACTTACAGGACACTTACTGCCGTTGACAGCGTTATCATTGTTATCGATACTGCAAAAGGTGTGGAAGCACAGACACGCAAACTAATGGCTGTTTGTCGCATGCGTAAGACTCCTGTCATTGTATTTGTAAACAAGATGGATCGGGAAGGGAAAGACCCGTTTGATTTATTGGATGAACTGGAATCGGAACTGGGCATTCGTGTTCGCCCGTTGAGTTGGCCAATAAATATGGGTATTACCTTTAAAGGAGTATATAATATATATAAACAAAACCTTGAACTGTTCACACCAAACCGTCAAACAATCAGTGAATCGGTGGCCTTTTCGGATATCAACAGTCCTGAACTGGAAAAATACGTAGGTGAACATGATGCCGATAAGTTGCGTGAAGACATGGAATTAATAAACGGAGTATATTCTGCGTTTGATGAGAAGAAATACCTGGCCGGGGAACTGGCACCTGTTTTCTTTGGAAGTGCATTAAATAATTTCGGAGTAAAGGAATTACTAGACTGTTTCGTAGAAATAGCTCCTTCTCCCCGACCAATCCACACTCAGGAACGTGAAATAAATCCATTTGAAGAAGCATTTTCGGGTTTTGTTTTTAAAATTCATGCCAACATGGATCCCAATCACCGCAGTTGCATTGCCTTTGTAAAAATCTGCTCCGGAAAATTTGAACGGAATGTGAACTACAAACATGTACGCCATGGCAAAATGATGCGCTTTTCGAGTCCAACTGCTTTTATGGCACAGAAAAAAGAAACGGTTGACGAAGCTTTTGCAGGAGATATTGTAGGTTTACCGGATACAGGAAACTTTAAAATTGGCGATACACTTACAAGTGGTGAAGAATTACATTTCAAAGGGATACCAAGTTTTTCACCTGAAATGTTTAAATACATCGAAAATGCCGATCCAATGAAAACAAAACAATTGGACAAAGGTGTCAATCAGTTGATGGACGAAGGTGTGGCTCAATTGTTTGTTAACCAATATAATGGTCGTAAAATAATCGGTACTGTCGGCCAACTTCAGTTTGAAGTAATCCAATACCGTCTCCTTCACGAATACAATGCCCAATGCCGGTGGGATCCTATTTCATTATACAAAGCATGTTGGATAGATAGTGATGATGCAACGGAACTTGATAATTTCAAAAAACGGAAAGCACAATACATGGCCAAAGATAAAAGTGGCAGGGATGTATTTCTTGCCGATTCAGGTTATGTTTTGCAAATGGCACAAAATGATTTTAAAAATATAAAATTCCATTTTACCTCGGAGTACTGATAAATACGAATTTAGACGAATTATACGAATTAAGACGAATTATACGAATTAAGACGAATTATACGAATTAAGACGAATTACACTAATTATAAAATTTTCTATATATAAACAGGAGAGTGAGCAAAAAGCTAACTGTCCTGTTTTTTTCTTTTTTATGTCCAATGGATGGATACTTTTCAGAATATTTATACCCATTATCAACTCTTTCAATTCATTTATTGACAAATGGATAACAACTCAACTAAAATCAGTTAAATACATGCGTTTTCAGGGATGAGGGGTTGCACAAAACGAGAAAAAGGAGTACTTTTGCACAAATTTGGACAATTGAGTCGGAACGACAATTCAATCAATACACGATATATGCAAAATTACAAACCTCTCCACTTAATTTTGGAAGATGGAACAGTTTTTAAAGGGAAATCCTTTGGTTACGAAAAGGCGGTAGCCGGTGAAGTTGTTTTTAATACAGCTATGGTTGGGTATCCCGAAAGTTTGACCGACCCATCGTATGCGGGTCAGTTGCTTACCATTACTTTTCCTTTAGTCGGGAATTACGGCGTTCCTAACGACACCATTCAAAATGGACTTTCTACTTATTTCGAATCGGAAAAAATTCAGGCAACAGGTCTGATTATTTCCGATTTTTCTTTTGAATATAGTCACTGGAATGCAGGAAAAAGTCTGAGTGAGTGGCTAATAGAAAATAAAGTACCTGGAATATTTGGTGTTGACACCCGGGAATTAACCAAGTTAGTACGCGAAAAAGGAACCATGAAAGGAAAGTTTGTTTTTCCTGATGGTGAAGACATTGCATTTATTAATCCGGATGATGAGAATCAGGTGGCTAAAGTCAGTTGTGAGGAAGTAATTACCTATGGGAACGGAAAACATCGCATTTTGTTGGTCGACTGTGGTGTAAAACATAATATTATCCGTTGTTTGTTGAAACGTGATACAACAGTGATTCGTGTACCCTGGGATTATGATTTCAATCACATTGAGTATGATGGATTATTTATTTCAAATGGTCCGGGTGATCCTGATTATTGTAAAATAACGGTAAAAAACATCCAAAAAGCAATGCTTTCCGACAAGCCTATTTTCGGAATCTGCATGGGAAACCAATTGCTTTCAGTTGCCGGAGGTGCCAAAACCTATAAACTGAAATATGGTCACCGTAGTCATAATCAACCTGTACAATTAATAGGTACTAACCGTGCATTCATAACTTCACAGAATCACGGATTTGCAGTTGACAATAAAACATTGGGAGCCGATTGGGAGCCGCTGTTCGTGAATATGAACGATGGAACCAACGAAGGGATTCGCCATAAATCAAAGCCTTGGTTCTCAGCACAATTTCATCCGGAAGCATCTTCAGGTCCTACTGATACCGAATTCCTGTTCGATGTGTTTATTAAAACACTTACTGATAAAAGCAAAAGCATACCACAACTTATAGAGGAAGAACTGGAATCAAAGCTGGTTACAAAACATATCTATAACGGAGTAGAAAAAGGGGATATTAAAAAAGTGCTCGTTCTTGGATCGGGAGCTCTGAAAATCGGTGAAGCCGGAGAATTCGATTATTCAGGTTCCCAGGCCTTAAAAGCGCTGAAAGAAGAAGGGATTGAAACCATATTGATTAATCCCAATATTGCTACAGTGCAAACTTCGGAAGGTATTGCCGACAAGGTATACTTTTTACCGGTAACACCTGATTTCGTTGAAAGGGTCATTGAAAAAGAACGTCCGGACGGAGTTTTCCTTTCTTTCGGAGGACAAACAGCATTAAACTGTGGCGTCGCCTTATTCAGGAATAAGATATTTGAAAAATACAATGTACGTGTACTGGGTACGCCTGTTCAATCAATTATCGACACCGAAGACCGTGAGATATTCAACCGGAAGCTATCAGAAATTGATATAAAATATATTCAGAGTGAAGCAGTAAATGATCTCGACAATGCCATAAGAGCAGCAAATGAACTTGGTTACCCGGTAATTGTCAGGGCTGCCTATGCCCTTGGTGGACTTGGAAGTGGTTTTTGTGATAACGACGAAGAAATGAAAACCCTGGTGGAGAAAGCATTCGCTTATTCAACTCAGGTTTTGGTTGAAAAATCGTTGAAAGGCTGGAAAGAAATTGAATATGAAGTTGTACGTGATAAATATGACAACTGTATTACAGTTTGTAATATGGAAAATTTCGATCCTCTTGGAATTCATACAGGTGAAAGTATCGTAGTAGCACCTTCACAGACATTGACCAACCGGGAATACCATAAACTGCGTGAAATAGCTATCCGTATTATCCGCCATATCGGGATAGTGGGAGAATGCAATGTACAATATGCTTTTGATCCATTCTCCGAAGACTACAGGGTGATTGAAGTAAATGCCCGACTAAGCCGATCGTCGGCACTGGCTTCCAAAGCAACCGGATACCCGCTCGCTTTTGTAGCAGCGAAACTTGGTCTGGGTTACGGATTACCCGAATTGAAGAACTCTGTTACTAAAAATACGTCGGCTTTCTTCGAACCGGCCCTGGATTATATTGTCTGCAAAATACCACGATGGGATTTAAGCAAATTTTTGGGAGTTTCACGACAATTAGGCAGCAGTATGAAGTCGGTTGGTGAAATCATGTCGATAGGACGTAACTTTGAAGAAGCATTCCAGAAAGGATTAAGGATGATCGGACTCGGAATGCACGGGTTTGTTGCCAACAAAGATTTTTATGCCGATGACGTTGATACAGCACTCTCTAAACCGACAGACAAACGTGTATTTTATCTGGCACAGGCATTACATAGCGGTTATTCAATTGACAGAATACACGAACTGACTAAAATTGATAAATGGTTTTTGTATAAACTGCAACATATCGTTGAAAAAGAACATGAACTTGATACATTCAATTCATTAGTCGAATTACCTGATGATGTATTACGAAGTGCTAAAGAAATGGGATTCTCCGATTTTCAGATCACCCGTTTAGTAACAAAATGTAACAGTGATGATATTGATGATAATATTATACTCACCCGCAGGCACCGTAAAAGCCGTGGAATTGTTCCTGTTGTAAAACAAATTGATACTCTTGCGGCTGAATATCCGGCACAAACAAACTATTTGTACCTGACATACGGGGGAACAGGCAACGATGTACATTATCTGGGTGATCACCGTTCGGTGGTTGTTCTTGGATCTGGAGCCTACAGAATCGGTTCTTCGGTAGAATTTGACTGGTGCGGGGTAAATGCATTACTGACGATACGTAAAGAAGGCTACCGTTCTGTAATGATTAACTACAACCCTGAAACAGTTTCGACAGATTACGATATGTGCGACCGGCTTTACTTCGATGAGTTAAGCTTTGAACGGGTAATGGACATCATTGAACTGGAAAATCCTATGGGAACCATTGTTTCAACCGGAGGTCAGATTCCTAATAATCTTGCGTTGAAGCTTGCGGATTCAAATGTAACTATTCTCGGCACACAGGCATCAGACATAGATATGGCCGAAGATCGGCATAAATTTTCGGCAATGCTCGACACCCTGGGAATTGACCAGCCGCGTTGGCAGGAACTGACGACGTTCGAAGATGTCAGTCAATTTGTAGAAGGAATAGGATATCCTGTATTGGTTCGTCCTTCGTATGTACTTTCCGGAGCTGCAATGAATGTATGTTACGATTCTTCTCAACTTGAGAACTTCCTGAAACTGGCTACCGATGTATCAAAAAAACATCCTGTAGTTATTTCGGAATTCATTGAACGTTGCAAAGAAATTGAAATTGATGCGGTGGCCGATAAAGGGGATATTCTGGTATATGCTATTTCGGAGCATGTAGAATTTGCAGGTGTTCATTCAGGTGATGCTACTACACAGTTTCCTCCGCAAAAAATTTATGTTGAGACAATCCGCCGGATAAAGAAAATTGCCAGTGAGATTGCAAGGTCACTTAATATCTCAGGTCCATTCAACATACAATTTTTAGCCAGGGAAAATTATATCAAAGTGATCGAATGTAACCTGCGTGCCTCACGTAGTTTCCCTTTTGTATCAAAAGTATTGAAAATAAATTTCATTGAACTGGCTACAAAAGTAATGCTTGGATTACATGTAGAGAAACCTGAGAAATCGGCATTTGACCTTGATTATGTAGGTATCAAAGCTTCCCAGTTCTCTTTCGCAAGGTTACAGCAGGCCGACCCTGTATTGGGTGTAGATATGGCTTCGACTGGTGAAGTAGGTTGTATTGGCGATGATTTCTCTGAAGCAATACTAAAATCCCTGCTTTCGGTAGGTTTTAGAATTCCCCAAAAACGGATACTTATTTCATCGGGAGAACCAAAATCGAAAGTGGAATTATCTGATGCCTGCCAACTTTTGCAGAAGAAAGGTTTTGAATTATACGCTACACACGGAACTCAAAAATTTCTTTCAGAAATCGGAATAGAAGCAACATCAGTTCAATGGCCGGATGAAGATGGCGAATTCAATGTGAAGAGTATGATTGCCAACAAAGAATTTGATCTGGTGATCAACATTCCGAAGAACACTTCAAAACGGGAACTGGCAAATGATTATGAAATTCGTCGCGGAGCAATCGATTTCAACATTCCGTTGCTTACCAATGCCCGTCTTGCCTCTGCTTTTATCACTGCCTTTTGCACGATAAGTTTTGAGGATATTAAGATTAAGAGTTGGGATGAATATTGATCTTTGTCTGCTTTCCGAAAACAGAATTTTAGTCAGGAAAATCTTTTATCTGTTTTAGTTGTTATATAATAAAATGTTTCTAACTTTGCCGTTATAAAACAGGAAAGTGCTTATAAATGAAAGTAATTGAATTTATATCCCTTTTAGATATTCAGGATTTAAATCGACTCCGTGTTCGATTAACCACCGAAAATGGCGAATTAATTGATGTAATGTATCAATTTGAGTCGTTCATCAATAACAAATGGGTTGCAATAGTCCGTTATGATTGAGCACACGGATACTTTCACCGTGATGTAATTCAACCAAATGGTGATAAAGAAAAACAACTGATTGAAATGGATTCATTAAAAAGTGCATCCAAATATGCTGAACAGGATTTAAAAGACAGATGGGAATGGTACAGAGAAAGTTATATCAAAAAACTTAAAAAAAAAATATTATGACACATAAAGAAACTGTAAAACGGAATATAGGTTTGACTTTCGACTATGTAAATTTTCTGATAGATAATAATACAGAAGTAGAGAAACTGCCCGAGAACTTTAACTTAGAGTTCATTGAAAAGGATTTTTCAAAAACAGAACCAAAACAAGAAGTACAAACAACTACTCCTTTACTAAATAAAAAATATATTCGTGTTAAAAACTCATTTGATATAACTATATAGTTTTTTTCATTTACTCTTATTATAAAACAGCCGGTTGCAGTATTGTAACCGGCTGTTTTGTATTATATTAAAAGTATGTTTTGAAGTTGAGCCATTCATAAATTGCACACAAAAAGCAATTCCTAATACACCAACAGATAATCCATAATTTCATTACGAATTTTGAAATCATTTTTTTATTTTATAATTATATCGCAACATTAGTCAGGGCTTCACTTCCAAATTACGATAGCTTCACTATTTGTATCGACCTGAATTTTCTTTTTCAACTTACTAACAAACTACAGACTACCAACTACTTACTTCCAACTCATTCCTCACTCCTCAGTCCTGATTAGTTGATCATCCACAAAAGTATAAAATTCAGTGCCCTGGCAATAGTTAATAGTTGTTTTATAAATTTCAATTACATCCATCTGTCAAAAATCCGCCGACTATCCGCCCTGCTTTATTGGATAAATATTGGTTTACTTTTGGTTTGGAATTCTAAATCGAATCAAACCGATAGTATATCAATATACATTTCACTTAGGATTCATTTCTCTTATAAGAGAAGTGACTTTATTATGATATATAAATGATTGTATAATGATATATAAGTGATATACATATCCAAACCAATACTAAACCAATACTAAAGGATTATACTTTCCTGTAATGTGAGCGGAATCTTGCCAACGTTTTACCTGCAGTTACAAAATATTTACAAAACAGTTAACGGTTAATTCATTGAAGGAATTTGCTACGAAACTTTTTGGGCAGGGAAACAGAATAGAAGTGTCCCAAAGCAGCAAATAAAGTCCGGATTGTTGAATAGAATATATAAAAACAATGGTTACAGTAATGCAACCATTGTTTTTGTAACAGCAGTAAAGATTTAGTATGTTATTTTAAATTGTTCATAAGTTAATTAAAATATTTACTTAAAATTAAAATAAATAATTTACTTTTGAGATTCTTAATTTTATTATTTCTTTAAACAATCAATCATCTTGTATAGTGTCAATTAAAACTATTTCAAGATTAAACTCTTACTAATTAAAAAATAAATCATGATTAATTTTGACATTCTGATCAATTATTGGTGGGTAATACTGATAATTGTATGTGTTGTACTGTACAAGTACATACTTCGTTTTTTGTTTGGGATGGTTATTGTACCCGAGGACCGGATCGGGTTGGTTACCAAAAAGTTCGTATTATTTGGAACCGATAAATCCTTACCTGATGGACGGATTATTGCAACAAAAGGCGAAGCCGGTTTTCAGGCAAAAGCACTGGCTCCCGGTCTTTATTTTGGAAAGTGGTTTTGGCAGTACGATGTGAGCATGGAACAGTTTATGGTTATTCCTGAAGGCAAAATCGGTTTAGTAATGTCTAAAGACGGTGCACCGATCCCTACCGGTAATATTCTGGCTCAGAGTGTTGAATGTGACATTTTTCAGGATGCAGAAAAGTTTTTAAACAACGGAGGCCAGAGAGGTCGCCAGACATCCTACATTACAACCGGTTCATACCGTATAAACACGATGCTTTTTCAGGTTTCTATCACCGACATGATACGTATACAGGAAAGCAAAGTCGGAATTGTTACAACACTTGACGGTCAACCGATTGAAGCAGGACAAATAGCCGGTAAATTAATTGAAGATCATAATAATTTTCAGGACTTTGATCAGTTTTTGAAAAACGGAGGAAACAGGGGTTTACAACCGCAGGTAATTTTAGCAGGATCGTATAACCTGAACCCATGGGCAGTTCAAATTGAAGAAATACCTATGACTGAAATTTCAATTGGATATGTTGGAGTAGTGATTTCATATATCGGAACAGAAGGTCATGACATGACAGGTTCTGATTTTAAACACGGGAATATTGTAGAAAAAGGGAACAAAGGCGTGTGGATGGAACCACTGGGTCCGGGTAAATACCCGATCAATATTTACATTATGAAAGTAGAATTGGTTCCTACTACGAATCTTGTTCTGAATTGGGCAACAGCACGCAGTGAAGCACATAATCTGGATAAGAATTTATCAACTATCACAGTTCGTTCCAAAGATGGTTTTCCATTTAACCTGGATGTGTCACAGATTATTCATGTTCCAACCACAGAAGCTCCAAAAGTAATTGCCCGTTTCGGGAACATGGTAAACCTGGTTTCGCAGGTACTCGAACCAACCATAGGTAATTATTTCAGAAATTCGGCACAGGATAGCGATGTAATCGCTTTCCTGAGTACACGTAAGGAAAGACAGGAATCAGCGAAAGAACATATCAAAAAAGTACTCGACGAATACAATGTCAATGCAGTCGACACGTTGATCGGTGACATTATTCCACCTGATTCACTTATGAAAACATTAACCGACCGGAAACTTGCAGAAGAACAAAAAGTCACCTACGATACGGAGAAAAGAGCGCAGGAAACCAGGCAAGGTATGGAAAAGGAAACCGCTATTGCCGATATGCAAAAGGAAATCGTGAAAGCACAACAAGGCGTGGAAATAGCAGAACGTATTGCCA